>OJFG01000039.1_pt1 | contig 100002 bp, 80 predicted proteins | sample 1594071 | NCBI WGS metagenome assembly OJFG01 (sample SAMN05416818, study PRJEB24817) | seawater metagenome | isolation source: Sea water | place: Canada:Atlantic | collected 2013-07 | reverse complement strand
ACTCGCGACCCCGACCTTGGCAAGGTCGTGCTCTACCAACTGAGCTATTCCCGCAACAAAAGGCACTTCGTTTGAAGTGGTGCGCATTTTACAAAAATTTTGGGGTAACGCAACCTTTTATTCTACTTTTTTAGTGCCGTTGCCCTTGAGTGCTTAAATCGTAAACACTTTCTCTCTGTAATAGCGCATCTCTTCGATAGACTCACGAATATCGTCAAGTGCTAGGTGAACGCCTTTTTTATCAAAACCAGACAATATCTCAGGCTTCCAGCGACGAGTCAGCTCTTTAATTGTGCTTACGTCAATACTGCGATAGTGGAAGTAGTCTTCAAGTTCTGGCATGTATTTCACCATAAAGCGTCTGTCTTGCCCTATGGTGTTTCCGCATAGTGGCGATTTGCCAGCATCAACCCACTGCTGTAAAAACGCTATAGTTTGCTCAGCAGCTTCGCTCTCGCTCACCGTACTTTCTCGGCAGCGCTTTGTTAAACCGCTTTCGCCATGCACTCGCGTGCACCACTCGTCCATGGTATCCAACACGCTATCACTTTGGTGAACGGCAATAACAGGCCCTTCGGCAAGGATGTTTAACTGTGCGTCAGTCACAATGGTAGCAATCTCCATTACCACACACGTTTCGGGATCTAACCCTGTCATCTCCATGTCTATCCAAACAAGGTTACTGTTATCTTTACTCATATCATTCCTCTATGCGTTACAGACATGGCAACCATGCCCTACAAACGTTATTATTGTATTAGTATACGTGAAACTAGAAAAAAATCGTGGCGAAAAAACCAAAACTTACTCAAAGACAAAAGCGTCAAGTTGCAACTAACCGTAGCAAACGCTTACAAGAAAAACACGCGAACTCATCATCCTCAACACCGGATGAGAGCGCACTTTTGAGCGGCACCGTCGTGGGTCGCTTTGGCAAGCATGCCGATGTAGAGGACACTAGCGGCACTATTTCACGTTGTCACATTCGCCGCACGGTGGAATCTGTAGTGTGTGGAGACAAAGTCTTTTTTAGTAAAGGTGATACCACTGACACCGGTGTAAACGGTGTTATTGAAATTGTTAAAGATAGACACTCCGTACTGACCCGCCCCGACTTTTATGACGGCGTAAAACCCATCGCCGCGAACATAGATAGAATTATTGTAGTGAGTGCTATTCTGCCCTCGCTTTCAACCAATATTATTGACCGCTATCTTGTTGCCTGTGAAGACATAGGCATAACGCCTCTGATAGTCATTAATAAGGTTGAGCTACTTAGCGACGAAGAACGAACTGTGGTAGCAAATCAGCTTACCACCTATGAAAAACTGGGTTATGAAGTGCTCTACACCAGCTGTGCAACTGGCGAAGGCATCGAAGCGCTTAACGACTACTTAAATAACAGTATAAGCGTATTTGTTGGCCAGTCTGGCGTGGGCAAGTCGAGCCTAATTAATCAGGTGTTGCCTGACGCTGATGAGCTCACTGGCGAGATTTCAAATAACTCTGGGTTAGGTCAGCACACCACAACAACAGCAAAACTGCTACACCTTCCTGCGGGAGGAGACTTAATAGACTCTCCCGGCGTGCGAGAGTTTGGGCTTTGGCATATTCCCAGCGAACGTATCACCTGGGGTTTTATTGAATTTAGAGATTACCTTGGCGGATGTAAGTTTAGAGATTGTAAGCACCTAAACGACCCTGGGTGTTTAATTAGAAAAGCGGTTGGAGAGAACGAAATAAGCACTGAGCGCTTTGAAAGTTATCATCGAATTTTAGTCTCGATGGAAGAAAATAGGCCGAGTCACAGTCAGCCTCCGGGTGCATAGAAGCCCTAGCGTCCAAACCTTTAGTCGCGTACTTATATCGACTTGGAAGCATCCATAATCTTTAAGTAGTTTGTCGTTGCGCAACTTAAGGTACAATCCCACCCGTTAAAAGGGCCTTGTTAGAAAAATGGAGAATTTTTAGTGTTAGATTGGCTTAAAGTTAATTTACAGTACGTAACCCCAAAGCACCTCATATCACGCTTGGTGGGAAAGCTTGCCGAAGCAGAAATGGGCAGCGTAACCACGTCGTTAATCAAGCTTTTTATAAAGCAGTACAATGTGGATATGTCAGAAGCCTTGCACGAAGACCCTTCTCATTATCGAAGCTTCAATGCTTTTTTCACGCGCCCTTTAAAACCTGAGGCTCGCACCATCGACGACAACGACGATGTGCTGATCCATGCTGTAGATGGAACAGTCAGCCAGTTTGGCGATATTGAAAGCGACAGTATCTTTCAAGCCAAAGGACACGACTTTAGCTTAACCACGTTACTAGGTGGCAAGCCAGATATCGCCGCGCCGTATAAGAACGGCAAGTTTGCAACTATCTACTTAGCGCCGCGAGACTACCATCGTATTCATATGCCTGTTGAAGGCACCTTGACAGATATGATTTATGTTCCTGGCGAACTGTTTTCAGTTAATCCACTGACCGCAGAAAACATACCTGGATTATTCGCTCGTAACGAGCGGGTCGTCGCTATCTTTGATACCCCTGTGGGCAAAATGGCAATGGTACTTGTTGGTGCCACCATTGTGGCAAGTATTGAGACGGTGTGGGCGGGCACGGTTACACCACCAGCGGGTCAAAATGTGCAGCACTGGACTTACGAGCAAGACAGTGAAGCTGCCGTTAAGTTAGAAAAAGGTGCCGAATTAGGCCGCTTCAAACTGGGTTCTACTATTGTGGTGTGTTTCGAGAAAGACACCATAGATTTTGAAGATCTTGTGCCGGGTATGGTCACCCGTCTCGGTGAGCCAATGGCAGCAAAACGCAGTGCCGATACCACCGACACCTAATTTATGGATGCTGTTAAAAAAAGCCTAATATCGCTGCATTTTACTGTTGTTCTGCTTGGTGGTACGGCGCTTTTTTCTCGTCTTATCCCGTTAAGTGCTAGCGATATCACGCTTATACGCTCTGTTTTTGCGTGTATCGCCCTATTTGCATTTCTAACCTTAACGAAAGACAAGCTATCACTTCGTTCTCGCCGTGATTACCTAATTGCTACCGGACTAGGCGTGCTTATGGCACTGCATTGGATTTCATATTTTGCGGCCATGCAGTACGCTGGCGTATCGGTAGGAATGATTGCCCTTTTCACCTTTCCTGTTATCACCGTGCTCATTGAGCCTTTTTTTGAAAAAACAGGATTGGTATGGCAAGACATTGTGTCGGCCCTCACTGTTATTGTAGGCGTGTATCTTATTGTGCCCGAGTCTTCGTTGGAAAATGAAGTCACGCTTGGCGTATTGATCGGCATTGGCTCGGCTATTTTGTACGCGTTTAGAAATATTATTCATCGCAAGCATTTCAAGCAGTATAGCGGTGCAAAAGCCATGGCTTGGCAAACACTAGTGATCATCGCGGTACTGCTGCCAACCATAAGTAGCAGCATTGGTGAGGCAACAACCCGCGATTGGCTTATGCTACTGCTATTAGGTACTGTTTTTACTGCGCTGCCACACGCCTTAATCGCAGCTACTTTACGCCATTTGCGCGCAAAAACCTTTTCTCTCATCGCTTGCATGCAGCCCTTATACGGAGTCGCACTCGCTATCATTGTGCTTGATGAAAGCCCGACGTTTCGCACCCTCATTGGCGGTGTTCTTATTACATCGGCATCCGTTTACGAAACGCTAAATACGCACAAACTCCATCAATCAAACGTACAAGATGAGTAGGAATAGCCATGCGTATTTTTGCCCACCGTGGTGCCAGTAAAGCCGCTCCCGAAAATACACTAAAAGCCTTTCATTTGGCTTTTGAGCAGGGTGCTGATGGCATTGAGTTTGATACTTATCAACACGACAGCGGCATTATTGTTTTTCACGACAGGCTGCTGCTTCGACGAGCCCGTACTCCTGGTTATTTATTGGATACGCCGTGGTCTACCTTGCGCCACTTAGATATTGGTGAAGGTGAGTGCATTCCTACGTTAGACAGCACCCTAGCTACGGTACCTAAAGGGCGCTGGTGCAATATTGAAATAAAGCACCTTCAATGTATCGACAGCTGGGTTACTCAAACTAAACAGGCCATCGCACAAAGTGCGGTTGCAGAAGAGCAGGTGCTTATATCGTCATTTAACCATCATTGGCTTGCTGGTATCGTCGCTCGGTGGCCCGAGGTGAAAATAGGTGCATTAACCGCAAGCTTTGAACTGGACTGCACAGCAAGTGCAAGAGCACTTAACGCTTACTCTGTGAATATTGCGTTAGACGCAGTAGAAAAAGACTTTGTGGAAGAAGTACGCTCTCAAGGCTTTGAAGTGTATGTGTACACAGTGGATGAACCAAGAGATATGCAGCAATTAGCCGCGTGGGGAGTAACAGGTATATTTACCAATGTACCGAATAAAGCTATAGAGGTTTTAAGGTAAGTTGGACATACTGAAGTAGACTAGAAGACTTGAGGTAGACTCAAAATTTGCGATATCTGGCTACTTTGCTTCTGTCGATAAGTGATTCGACATTACAGAGTTTTTGCAGCACTTACATTGACGGCAAAGACGCATGTTTACCCAATGCCCCGCTACAATCAAAAATGCACCCGTCGCTATAGTGAAGGGCTCGTAGGACTCGCCAAATAAATCTTTGTTCCAATAAATTGCGCCACCGGTTAACAGCAAAGCAAGTGGATAATACCGACCGTGATAACGGGTTGCACCGCTAATGAGGGCTACCGCGCCAATCAATAAAGAAAACGACAAAATGGTGCGCTCGAACCACACCTGAGCAAAAAAGGTTGAGCCAATCAATGGCAACAAAGGAATAAGCACTGGCAGCGCAAGGCAATGCAGCGCACACAGACCAGACACCCAAATGCCTAATTTGTCTAATTTCGCTGGATTGTCATCAAGAGGAGCCATGGATACCTTGTACTAAAACGTGTCAGAGACGTTATAATATAACAAATTGGGAGAAATGAAAAATATCTTCGCATTAAACTTTATATTGAATTAGCGCAGTTCCTGCTCGATTGAATGCAATCGTGCTACTCGTTTGGAGAGGATGCACCGCTATCGGTGGAATAAGTGGCGAGCAGCTGGTCGCTTTGCTCGCCTTTTGCGAAATAGTCTGCAATGGATAACAGGTTGAATCCCTCAGATTCTAAAGAAGGTAATTGCTGCTTTAAAAAGGCGATTGTTTCAGGGTGGGGATGACCAATAACGACCACATAGCCTTTGGCTTTTGCTATATCTTTCATTCTCTTAAATTGGCGTTCGAAGAATGCGGTGTTGCGCTGATGATCTAAAAAAATCTGGCGGCTAGCATTTGGCACCCCCACCCGTTCAGCAACTTCTTGAGCTTTAGTTAAGGCCGTTGTCCTGCTATCTACAAAAAACAAACCTTGGCGCTTAATTTCTTCCATTAGCGCTTTCATTGAGTCTTCTTGCCCGGTAAAGGCGCTCCCCATGTGGTTATTTACCCCAATTGCATTAGGAACACTTTTGATGGCTTTTCGAAATGTGTGGGTAATGGCACCAGGAAACATATCTGTACTCAAACCTAGTGGCCCCATGTACTTGTGATTTGTGGCTTGCATTGGCATATGCAACATCACAGGGCGACCTTCATTTCTAGCGCGTTGAGCAATGCTTTTTGACAGCGGCGTTTGCGGAAGAATAGAAAACGCCACCTCTTTGGGAAGTGAAAATGCGGCCACGTCAGTAGGTCTGTAGCCAAGGTCATCGAGAATAACAATGATATTAGGCTTTGCAAAAACAGATAAGCTTGTGAGGCTGCTAACAGCAGCACTCATCGCTATCGTTACGCTAATTAAAAAACGACGCACGTGCACCTAACAATATCCATTGATTTATTATTATTTGTTTCTGGTATTTACCAGCGCTTATTATAAACACCAAGCCAGCTAAGCAAAGTGCTATGAGGTGTTGACCTAGCATACCAAGTAATGAATTTGACACAACTCGCCGTGCAGCATAGCTAATGAATACACGGCCACTCAATACAAACCCTAGCTAGTTTATGAAAATCGTCGGGTTAACTGCTTTGCCTTTATGACGAATTTCAAAATAAAGGTTAGGAAACTCTTGCCCCCCGCTTCGCCCTACCAAAGCGATACGCTCTCCCCTTCGTACCTCGTCTCCCGCCTGCTTTAAAAGCGCTTGATTGTGCCCGTAAACACTCATGTAGCCGTCACCGTGGTCGACTATAGAGACCAGCCCGAAACCGCGTAGCCAATCAGCATACAGCACCTTACCCTGTGCAATACTATTTACCGGGTCGCCTTCTGCACCATCAATAACAATGCCTTTCCATCGCACCTGCCCCTGCCTTCTGTTTCCAAACAGCTTGCGTATGCGCCCTTTCACTGGCGAATCGAGCTGACCTTTTAGCTTGGCTAGCCCGTCTAGCGTAATTGTCGCCTCTCTTGCCGCTCGCTCTGCCGCAATACGCGCTTTTTCGATAGCGTCCATTAATGCTTTTTCGTTTGCTTGCAGGGAAGCAATTCGTTGGCTTTCTGACGCAATCGTTTGATTGAGCTTATTCAATGTAGCTTTGCGATCGTTCTGACGAGTAAGCAAGATAGCCCGCTGATTTTCTTGCTCATCTTGAAGGCGCGCTAACGATTCTGCTTTTTCAATCAATTCCGCGTTAACTGCTTCTAAGCGAGCCACATTATCTCTAAACGTTTCAATCTCTTTTTGACGTGCTTTCGCAACATACTTGTAATAGGTAATGACGCGTTCGAAGGACTTTGCGTCTTCTTGATAAAACAGCATTTTTGCATAGTCATAGTGCCCTGCCATAAAGGCGCTTTTAAGCTGACTGGCAAGTAACGCCTGTTGCTGACGAATCGCGGTCTTCAATTCGCTCTGCTCTTTTTGGAGTGCCTGTTGCTCGTCTTTTATCTTATCTAAAGACTGCTTTGTACTACTCAGTGCTTTCGCGACCTTGGCTATTTCAAGCTCAGACTGCTTAAGCACACCCTCAAGCTCCTCTGCACTTGCTTTATTATTTTTAAGCACCTGCTGCCTAGCGACTAATTCGGCCTGTAGTTGTGCCAACTGCTCTTTTTGTTGTGCTTGTCTAACTTGTTGACTAGAGCCCTGATCAGAGCCCTGACCGAACGCAAGGGGCGAGACAAGCATTAGCAAGCAAAAAGACAGTAGATAAAGCGCGGTTCTTAAAAACATAAAAGCGGTGAAGATATCCTGTTAACAAGCATGGCTATGTATAAATTTGAAATGATGAACTCATAGAGCATCGAAAAATAACGAACCTTGATTAAAATAGCGCGCATTTAATGACAAAGCGCGGGTACTCGCTTAAAAATCAGTGTATCTGAGGCTTTGTCATAATCCCAGCTCAATTTCGCCGTAATATCAACCATCTGAAGCAAATGGGAATGCTGATGCAAGCTACTGCTAACGGCAGGCTGGTTTCTCGCCGATTTTTCTATATACTTTGCACTCTTTTCAAGGTCTGTAGACAGGGTTAGCAGTAATGGATCAACTAATTGAATTTGCCAGCAACAATATTGTTCTTGCTGGTGTGTGGGTGGCGTTAGTGGCAATGTTGATATTTAGTTATGTCAGCGGACTCACCTCGTCGGTAAAAGAATTAAGCACCCATGAAGCAACGCTTTTAATCAATAAAGAAGACGCGGTGATATTTGATACTCGTCCCGCAAAAGACTTTAAAACCGGACACATACTCGGTGCTAGACAAATAAAACCAGAAGAGCTTCGCGAGAAAAACTTCAAGAAGCTTGAAAACAGCAAAGACAAACCCATTATCGTAGTATGCGCTATGGGTAATCAAGCTCGTGGTACAGCAAGTGCGATGCAAAAAGACGGCTTCGCAAATGTGAATGTATTGAAAGGCGGTATGAATGCGTGGCAAAGCGCCAGCCTTCCCGTTTCAAAATAATAGGTAACCTTTTATGAGCAACGTTGAACTTTACACCAAGGGCCATTGCCCCTATTGCCATCGTGCAAAAGCACTACTCACGCAAAAAGGTGTGGAATTTACTGAATATCCCATCGACGTGCAGCCTGAATTGCGCGACGTTATGATTGAGCGTGCAAACGGTGGCTGGACAGTACCGCAGATTTTTATCAATGATCAGCACGTTGGCGGCTGTGACGAGATGATGGCTTTAGAAGCCGCGAGTAAACTCGACCCAATGCTGGGTTTAGCTTAAAGCGTCAGCACGACAGCAACGCTCTAAATTTAAAATAAAACAACAAATAAATAGGAACTATCATGGCTGACGAAAATCAGACAAATAACGGCGAGGCTGCAGGCGAACAGGCTCAGCAGGGACCACAGTTTAATATTCAACGCATTTACACCAAAGATATTTCTTTTGAATCACCCAATGCGCCAGCTATCTACACTAAAGAGTGGAAGCCTGAAATTAAACTGGATATCGACACTAGCACGAACAAGCTAGAAGAGAACGTATACGAGGTCGTACTTTCTGTTACCGTTACTGCGTCTCTTGGCGAAGAAACAGCGTTCCTTTGTGAAGTTCAGCAAGCAGGTATCTTTGCTATTGGCGAAATGCCAGATCAGAACAAAGCACATACTCTTGGTTCGTTCTGCCCGAATATGCTTTTCCCTTATGCGCGTGAAACCATCTCTAACTTGGTTAACCGCGGGACTTTCCCTCCGCTTAACCTTGCACCTGTAAACTTTGATGCAATTTTTGCAGCTTATGTGCAAAAACGTGCGCAACAAGCACAGGGCCAAGCGCCTAAGATGGACGCGTAAACAACGTGAACACTAAGACGGCTTGTGAATCTTCGGTTTCTGCTGCCTCTACCACAGTACTGTCTACCTCGGTATTAGGAGCGGGGTCTTACGGCACCGCTCTTGCTTTTTGTCTTGCCAGAAATGGTAATCCAACACTGTTGTGGGGGCGGGACGAGAAGCATATACAAGCACTCGCAGAGTCTCGAGAAAATGCTCGATACTTACCAGGAGCGACGTTTCCTGATGCGCTACAGGTAGATGCTGATTTAGAAAGCGTTGTGGCAGCAAGCGCAGACATATTAGTCGTGGTTCCAAGCCACGCTTTTGCGGCTATGCTGACAAGCTTAAAGCCCTTGCTAAAACCTCATCACAGAGTTATTTGGGCGACAAAAGGTCTTGAACCAAAAACAGGGCGTTTGTTGCGAGAAGTAGCAGAAGAGATTTTAGGTCTTGATTACCCTTTAGCGGTACTCTCCGGCCCAACCTTCGCCAAAGAAATGGTAGCGGGATTGCCCACTGCTATATCGCTGTCTTCTACTGACGATACTTTCGCTGATGAATTTTCGGCAAAGCTTCACTGTGCAAAATCATTCAGAGTGTATAAAAACTCAGATTTTACCGGCGTACAGCTTGGTGGTGCAGTGAAAAACGTTATCGCGATTGGTGCGGGATTGGCCGACGGCTTGGGCTTTGGTGCAAACGCTCGTACTGCGTTAATAACCCGTGGACTTGCCGAACTAACCCGCTTAGGCGTAAAGCTTGGCTCCAACCCTGAGACCTTTATGGGCATGGCTGGACTTGGCGACTTAGTGCTTACCTGCACAGATAATCAGTCTCGAAACCGCCGCTTTGGCTTGGCACTAGGTCAGGGTAAATCCGTTGACGTTGCCATAGAAGAAATTGGGCAAGTGGTTGAAGGTTACAGAAATACCGAAGAAGTGCATATATTGTCGAACAAGGTGGGTGTAGAAATGCCGATTTGTGAGCAAATTTATGCCGTCCTGTATCACGATAAAAACCCTAAAGAGGCCGCTTTAGCGCTGTTAGGACGGGACCTTCGAACTGAAGGCTAGTCGTTTTCAGTGACTGAAACTTCGTTTGCCCTAGCATAGTAAAAGCGCAAATCTAGCAAAAAAAGCGCAGCGTTTTATCACGCTGCGCTTTTTTTTATGCTAAAGACTATCTTGCTCCTTCGTATCCCATTTGACGCCAGCTTTCATAAACAAACACAGACACGGCATTAGAAAGGTTCATACTACGACTGTCTGGCAACATGGGAATTCTTACTCGCTGCCCTTCAGGAAGAGACTGAATAAATTCATCAGGTAACCCTCTCGTCTCAGGGCCAAATATTAACGCATCACCTTTTTTATAGCTGACATCGCTATGAAACGCTTTTCCTTTTGTGGTGCATGCAAAAATTCGCGTGGGTTTTGCATCTTCGATGTAGGCGTCTAAATTTGCATGTCGTTTCACATGGGCAAACTCATGATAATCGAGGCCAGCCCGTCGTACTCGTTTATCGTCCCATTCAAAGCCAAGAGGCTCAATGAGGTGTAGCGCGAAACCACTATTGGCGCATAAACGAATAATGTTACCTGTATTAGGCGGAATTTCAGGTTGGTAAAGTACAATATCAAACATGCTGTGAGTTCTGCTTACTGCTATAAAGTTAAGGGCTATGGAATGCGTTGCGACAATTCCAATGCGTTCAGCTAGAAAGGTAATCACATAGTCGATTTAGCACGGGCTCGCGTATGGAGTCCGACTCGGTAAATAACTCGTGATAAGCCCTTGGTATGACTTCTAGCTCGGCATTTGGCATTTTCTTTGCCACTCGGCGCTGACGAGTATTATCAATAATGCTGTCTCCATCGGCGCTAAAAATTATCATAGGTGTGGTGACGGCCCTAGCACTATCTTCTATTCGGTGCATAGCTTCATGTGCAGCAGCTAGCCATTCTGTCGTCACGCCGCCCAGCTGTATTTCTTGCTCTTCATCATACAGCGAACGAAATAGCGCATAGCGGGATTTGCTGTGAGTAAGTTTATTCAATGAATAGGGAAACGCGATGTAAGGCGTTTGGCCAAAAAAGTACCCCGACTGCTGCTTTCTCATTCTATTTACGGCCAGGCCGGTACGAATAAGTCCGTTGGCCACCCAGTCAGGCAAGGCTGGCTTGATACCAAACATAGGCGAAGCCAGTACTGCTTTATCAAATAAAGTAGGCACCCGTAGCAGAGTAAGGGCACCAATTGCTCCACCCATTGAGTGACACACAAGCTGTAACTCGCCACATTGTTTTGGCTTTACTATTTCTTTAACGAAGGTGATCAGGTCGTCCACATAATCATCGAAGCTGCTTACATAGCCATGCTGAGGGTCGTGAGTTAGCCTGTCAGACAGCCCCTGCCCTCGATGATCAAGGATGAAGACGGCAAATCCGTTTTGGAATAGGTCAAAAATAAGCTCTTTATACTTTAAGTAAGACTCAATTCTGCCAGAACTTAACACCACCGTGGAACGCGGGTTCGTTGGAATACAAAACGCGTACCGAACACCGAAACCTTCTTGGCCTTTAAAAGCCCCTTCAGTGACGTGCTCTTGCCAGAATGGGTTTATTGCCGTAGCAAACGTCGTCGCCAGGTCATTTTCAGACGTGAACGTCCATCCCATGTGTTTTGCCTTGTTATAAAGTTGTTATGTTGAAATGATACCTAAAAACCTAGGTACTTTACCAACATACTCACAAAGTTTTATTTATTTAATAGCAGATTAGGGTAACTCCATGAACTACCGTGGAAAGGATAAAGTCACCTTTAATCCTTTGTCACTTAGAGGTTCAGCGCAGATAACTCCGTTATGTAACTCTACAGCGGCCTTGGCAATAGAGAGTCCAAGCCCGACTCCGCCAGACTCTCGTTCTCTGGCCAGAGATGCTCGGTAGAACGGCGAAAATATTTGTTCGCACTCTTCGAGTGACAAACCATCACCATCATCTGAAATAGTAATATGCCACTGTGTCTCGTCATGCTCAAAAGTAACCGAGGTAAGCGCTTTGCTGTGGCGAATAGCATTTCGTATCACGTTTTCCACCGCCCTACAGAGCATGTTGCTATCAACCTCTACGTTTATTTGTGGTACTTCAGCAATACACAGCTGCTTATTTTTGTTCTGCGCCTCAAAGTTAGCGTCAGTAAATACATCGTTGAGCACTTCGGCTAGGGGCTGCTTGGTAAGCGACACATGACCAGCCTCAACACGACTTAACGTAAGTAGCTGTGCCACCAAGGCTTCCATGCGTTCAGCTTCTCGCTCAACTCGGCTTAACGTGTCGGGGTCTACGTTTTGTTGGTACGCCAGTCCTAATGCCATTTGTAGCCTAGCCAGTGGCGATCTCAATTCATGAGACACATCAGCTAAGAGGCGCTTTTGTGCCCCCCACATGGCTTGCAACCGTGCGGCCATTGTATTGAAGTCTCGGGCTAGCTCACCTAATTCATCATGGCGATTCGATGCAGAGCCAACTCGCGTGTCCCACTGCCCGCTGGCAAGTTTTTTGGCAGAACTTTGTATATCAAGAATAGGTGAAGTTAACGAGCGTGCAAACAACCAACTCAGTATGGTTGTGGTAAGGATGGCGATAAAAAACAGCAGTAAAAGCGATGGCTTGTTTTCCTGAGCGCGATCAAACTTTGCTGAAAAGAGCGCATAACGCTCTTCATCATGGTTAAAAAACACAGGCCCAGAAAACTTTATAGCTCCGCGTTTAATTGCAATGGCAGACTCTTGCCCAATTAAATTTTGCAGAGCCCGAACATCAACATCTCGCAGGGGCGGACCGGAGGGCGCAATGACTTGTTTGCTGTTGGTATTCACAGCGATTAAACGCCACCGTCTTTCTCGCTCAAAGCGGTTAAGCAAGTTAACGAGGGGAACTTGCTGTGCATTGTTACGCTGAATTCGCGAGACAGAAACGGACAGTGCGCGCACATCTTGAGGTTTAATATCAACAACTTCTAATTCTTCGAAGAAAAACCGCGTCCCCACAACGGCCAGTGCTGCGGTCACAAGAAATGTAGCCCAAAACCACAAAAAAATGCGCCCCATAATTTTGCGTGTTGGATTTAACTTTTTGAACATCTGCATTACTCCGGCAGCAGCATATAGCCCACACCGCGCAGGGTTTTTATCTTATCACCGGGCGCCACTGCAGAAATTTTCTTGCGTAAATTGCTCACGTGCATATCGATACTTCTATCAAAAGCTTGTAAGGGCTTGCCCAATACTTTTAAGCTAATTTGCTCTTTTGTAACCCGCTGTGCGGCATTGAGCATTAAAAGCCTGAGCACCATAAACTCTGTGGTTGTGAGCTCTAGCGCTACATCGCTCACTTTGACCTGCTGACTGCTAGGGCTAAGGAAGATGTCATTAATAAGAAGGTCTTGCTCTGTACCGCCGCCACCGGCAGACAAGGTGTAGCGGCGCACTATGGCTTTAATTCGTGCTACTAGTTCTCTATGGTTAAAGGGCTTTGGCAGATAATCATCGGCTCCCAACTCAAGACCTAAGATCCTGTCGTAGTCATCACCGCGAGCCGTCAACATAAGCACTGGTGTAGTATGGCTAGCGCGAAGTTTTTGGAGCACGTCGAAACCGTCCATTTTTGGCATCATTACATCGAGAAGAATAAGGTCGTAATGATGGCCGGATATTGCTTCAGACAATCCGGCTTCACCGTCGTTTTTCACGTTAACGCTATACCCCATACCAGAGAGATAAGTCGACAACATATCTGTTAGTTCAATATCATCATCGATGACTAATACAGACTGTAGATGGAACTCCTTGCTCATGAAAACACACTCACCTTTCTATGATTTATTCCCGTACCCGCTGTGCCCATTGATTGAAACTGCACGCTGCTAAGCAATGCTATTACTGGACTGCATAGCTTTTATACAGCTTCTATATAACCACTATATAGCTTCTATATAACCACTATATCGCTTCCACTCTTTCTAGTCTTGATATCGTGTCGCCTTTACACAAGCTTTACAGTTTGCTGACTGTATAGCTAGACGATTGGTACTAATCTATCAGTGTCAAATAAAAGGAGACGAAAATGAAACGATTACTTATTAAACGATTACTAATTACTAGCGCAATTGTAGCGACTGTAGGTATCAGTGGTTTTGCTTATGCCAAGCATCACGACACAGAAATGCGTCACCATCAATCAGCGAAATTTTCAGTCAAACAGATGGTCAAACAGCTTCGCGGCCTTTCTCTTAGTGAAGCACAAAAAAGTGAAATTAAAGCGTTAATCACTCAATTTAAAGAGGCCAACTCTAATGAAACCAAGGGCCATTCACAAGAAGAGCGCAGAAATGCTGACTCAACGCCAAGATTAGATTTAGCCACCGCGACGGACGCTGAAATTACTGAGATGGTGGCACAGCGTGTTGCAAAGCAATCGTCAAAGCAGCTTGAATTTGCAACATTACGCCATGATGTTTTTGCCGTGTTAACCACAGAGCAGCAAGCAGAACTCGAAGAGCGCCACTCTAAATTTGAAGAGAAGCGTGAACGCAAACATGAACGCAGAGAGCAGGCTATGCAGTCGCATAAAGATAGTAGAGGCGACAAACAGCAGCGCGGCCAAAGAGAGATGAAACAGTTTACTGGCCTGTCTTTGTCTGATGAACAAAAGGCCGAGATTGCGCAATTGATTGATTCACAGAAAGAGAGTGCAGAATCACATCGCGAAACAGTGAAAACATTCAAACAGGCACAGCGCGACTTAGTGAGAAGTGATGCGTTCTCTGAAGATGCTTTTATTGCCCTTAGCGCGAAATATGAAGACGACCTTATCGCTGCGGGCGTTGAAAAGGTTAAATTCAGAAGCACATTAATGGCCGTGCTTACCGACGAGCAACAAGAAGAGCTTAAAAGCAGGAAGAGAGAAATGCGAGGTTTGATGGATCTAATTAAGTAGAGCTCTTATCTCAATAGCCCTCAACCTTTCGTTCATTCATAGCCGAGACATTGCTCTCGGCTTTTTGTTTTAGCATATGTTGTTCTAAGCAGTGGGCCAATGATACTAGGTCACTTCGACTCAATGTTTAAAAGTGGGGCTTTACTGGCTTATATTCTGGCGACAAAAATAGCGGTGACGTCACAACTAAATCAGCGGTTGCCGGTGTGCACGCCACAGGTACGTTCCATACAGAACACAGGCGCAGCAGCGCTTTAACATCAGGGTCATGAGGAGCGGCATTTAACGGGTCCCAGAAAAAGAATAAGGCATCTAGCTTATTTTCAGCAATCAGTGCCCCAATTTGCTGATCACCACCTAACGGTCCGCTTTTAAAGCGCTGTACCGGAAGTCCAATTTCATCAGCCACCAGCCCACCTGTTGTTCCAGTGGCGACAAGATTGCATTGTTCTAATATTTTTTTATGCTGATTAGCCCATGCTAATAACTCAGGTTTTTTATGATCGTGGGCAACTAGGGCCAAAGTAAGCTTGTTCATTGCTGAATCTGCCTTTTTATGTGTAAACCGATAAATACGATTATGACAACCAATTATAATAACCAATTATGACAACAGGGAAAGTGTACAGCGTCTTACGCTGTTTACATAGCCATCCTCGCCAAAACGGCATGTATAAATATTCAATCTCAGCGAAGTCCGTGTCAAATTTATGTAATAGATACTAATGTACTATATTAGTTAACGAATATATCACAGCAAAAAACGATAACGACAACTCAATTTAAAATATTTATACATTAATATTGCATATAAATTCAAAATTGGTAGACTTATCCACGGTCAAAACAGTCATCTATTGTGAGGATGACACGATACAGGAACGCATAATGACAACATCGATTTACGCTGCTGAATTTAATAGCAACGTAACCATGTTTACCACTCCCCTGGCTAGCTACACTTTGCATAGTGTGCGACGACGCTCGCGTTCATCTATGCTGTTGCAGTAGCACACTTTTTACCTTTGTAATGTGGTAGCGGTTAGGCAATAGAGTCCAATCAGTTTACAAAGGTAAAAAGTGATTTTTTTCTCTTTATTCAAAATAGACTTATTATGTATAACGTATCAATTATTGGTGCCAGTGGTTACACAGGGGCACAGCTTGTAGAGTTAGTACAACAGCATCCTGAATTGACGCTGTCTGGAACCTATGTGTCGTCGAACAGCGCCGATGCCAATAAACCCATTGGCGAGCTACACGGAAAGTTAGCCCACGTTGATGCAACACTTATCCCCATTAGCGACAGTATTTTAGAGTCGTTAGCGCATGACGTTGACTTTATATTCTTAGCAACGCCTCATGAAGCAAGCCACGACTGGATGCCATTGCTTACCTCAGGCTCAGCAAAAGTACTCGATCTCTCTGGCGCATTTAGACTAAAAGACACTGAGGTATTCGAGGCCTTTTATGGTTTTTCTCACAAGCAGCAAGCAAGTTTAGACAATGCGGTTTATGGACTGGCTGAATGGTATTCCTCGTCTATTGAGCAAGCCAAAATTATTGCTGTACCGGGCTGCTACCCCACCGCCAGCCTAAGTGCACTTAAGCCGCTGGGTGAAAACAATTTGTTAGATAGCGCTGTTCGTCCCGTCATTAATGCAGTGTCCGGAGTCTCTGGGGCCGGTAGAAAAGCAAGCCTTACCACCAGCTTTTTCGAAGTTAGCCTGCATGCCTATGGTGTTTTAGGCCATCGCCATACGCCGGAAATTGAGGCATACCTCGGCACCCCCGTTATCTTCACGCCTCATCTAGGTAATTTTAAACGCGGGATATTAGCTACGGTAACGGTGAAATTAAAATCAGGTGTCACTCAAGAGCAACTTGATGAAGCCTATAAAGCTGCCTATGCTGATAAGCCTATTGTTCGTTTGCGCAGCAGCTTCCCTAAAATAGATGATGTAGCACACACGCCATTTGTTGACCTTTACTGGAAGCTTGATGAGTCATCAGGTTATGCCGTTGTCACATCAGCAATTGATAACGTTATGAAAGGCGCAGCATCGCAGGCCATTCAATGCGTAAACATTATGACTAAACAGCCAATAGAAACAGGGTTAGTACTATGAGCCGTTCCCCCATTGTCATAAAGGTAGGTGGCGCGTTACTCGATGACGCCGCTGCGATGACCCGGTTATTTTTAAGCGTTAAAGAAGTACAAAAAAGCCGTCCTGTTGCGGTTGTGCATGGCGGTGGGCCATTGGTGGAAACCTTAATGGCTAGCTTAGGACTTAAGAGTACTAAGATAGATGGGCTAAGGGTAACCCCAGATGAACATATGCCTTACATTTGTGGCGCATTGGCTGGCTCAGCAAACAAACAGCTTTGTGCTGCGGCAATAGCGTCGGGATTAACGCCCGTGGGCTTATCACTACTTGATGGAAACATGGTAGTTTGTGAACCACTGGCAGACAAATACGGTGCCGTTGGTACGCCTGCCACTGCCGACGCTAGCTTTTTAAAAAGCGTATTAGCCCAGTCTGTGCTGCCGGTTATCAGCTCTATTGGCTCAAGCGCACAAGGCAGATTACTCAATATCAACGCCGACCAGGCAGCAACGGTAATTGCTGAATTACTCGATGCAGAACTGTTGCTGCTTTCCAACGTTGACGGCGTGCTCGATGGTAACAAAGCGCTTATTGGCGAGTTAGACGCAACGCGTATAGAAGAATACTCTGCTGCGGGCGTTATTGTTGATGGCATGAAGGTAAAGGTCGACGCAGCCCTTCAGTCAGCAAACACCCTATCGCGTGCGGTCTACATTGCCAGCTGGACCGCAGACATCACTGACATACTTAATAAAAACACGGGTACACAAATTATGCCCTGCGAGACCTCGTCACTAAATGGCGTCTTGGGAGACAACGAATGAAACAGGATTTATTAACTTTTGCCAACTGGACCCCAGAGGCAATGGAATCATTACTTAAACTTGCGGTTGAAATAAAGCAAGCACCGGCAAGCTATAGCAATGTGCTAAAAGGAAAGTCGATTGTTGCGCTATTTGAAAAACCGTCTCTGCGCACCCGAGTGAGCTTTGATATTGGTATAAACAAGCTTGGCGGCCACATGGTGTATCTTGATGTGCAATCGGGCAAGCTGGCAGGTCGTGAAGACTCGGTAGATACCGCTGCCAATCTTTCATGCTGGGCGGATGCCATTGTTGCTCGCGTATTTTCTCACTCGACATTAGAGACCTATGCTGAAGCGGCGAATGTACCTGTGATTAACGCATTGTGCGATAAATACCACCCCTGCCAAGGCTTAGCCGACTACCTCACCATGTTCGAGCGTTTTGGTAAAACGACGGGTTTGACCATGACCTATATCGGCGATGGCAACAACGTAACCCATTCGCTATTGATTGTTGGCGCCCTGTTAGGTTGCAACCAAGTTGTGATTACTCCGAAAGGTCACGAAGCAGATGCCAGCATTGTCGCTCATGCAAAAGCGTTAGCTGAGAAGACCGGCGCAACAATTGTTGAAAGCAACGAGTTAGAAGCCGCAAATGGTACCGATGTCATCTACACCGACACATGGCTTTCTATGGGTGATGACACTCCCCTTGAAACCATTAAAGCAACGTTTATGCCGTATCAAGTGAACGAAGCGCTTATGGAGGCATCAGGTGCTAGCTGCGTAATGCACTGCCAGCCGGCCCATCGTGACTTAGAAATTACTGGCTCACTGATTGATAGTGACAAGTCGCTATTAATGCAGCAAGCCGAAAACAGAATGCATGGCCAAAACGCCATCCTTACTCAATTACTCAGTGCCTAAGAGGAACTACTTAGATGCAAAACGTTAAAAAAATCGTGTTGGCCTACTCCGGCGGACTTGATACCTCAGCTATCATTCCATGGCTTAAAGAAAACTATGACTGTGAAGTAGTGGCGTTTGCCGCTGATGTAGGTCAAGGCGATGAAGAACTTGAAGGCCTTCATGAAAAAGCGATCGCTTCAGGTGCTAGCGAGTGCCACATCATCGATTTGAAAGAAGAGTTTGTTAACGACTACATCTTTCCAACAATTACCACAGGCGCTGTATATGAAGGCGAGTATCTATTAGGTACTTCAATGGCCCGCCCTGTTATCGCTAAAGCGCAGGTAGAAGTGGCAAGAAAAGTAGGTGCTGATGCACTGTGTCACGGCTGTACCGGTAAAGGTAATGACCAAGTGCGCTTTGAAAGTACCTTTGCTGCACTAGCACCAGATTTAACGGTTATCGCACCATGGCGTGAGTGGGATATGGTAAGCCGTGAAGACCTATTGGCCTATTTGGCCGAGCGCAACATTGCCACTACCGCCTCAGCAACAAAGATATACAGCCGTGACGCCAATGCATGGCATATTTCTCACGAAGGCGGTGAGCTTGAAGATCCATGGCAAGAGCCGACGAAAGAAGTCTGGACCATGACGGTAGACCCAGAAGATGCGCCAAACACACCGGAGCGCATAAATTTGTCATTTAACGAAGGTAGACTGACTCACATTGACGGCGAAGCATTATCGCCATATCAAGCGTTAGTGAAGCTAAACACAGTTGCGGCGGCACACGGCGTGGGTCGTATCGATATTGTTGAAAACCGTTTAGTGGGCATGAAGTCTCGTGGCTGCTATGAAACTCCTGGCGGCACAGTGCTGCTAAAAGCATACAAAGCACTTGAGACCATGGTACTTGATAAAGCAGCGCTTAAATACCGTGAGCAGATTGGCTTAGAGTTTTCCCATGTTATGTATGACGGACGTTGGTTTACTGCGCTAAACGATTCACTGCTTGCTGGTGCGGCATCCTTCGCGAAAAAAGTGACGGGTGATATCGTGGTTAAACTTTATAAAGGTCAGGCAACAGTAACCCAGCGTCGCTCGCCTAACAGCTTGTATTCTGAAGACTTCGCCACGTTTGGCGCCGATGATGTATACGATCAAAAACACGCTGAAGGATTTATCCGTTTATTCAGCCTGTCTAGTCGTATTGAAGCATTAAAAAACCAAGGCTAATCACAAAGGTTAAAGGAGTATCACATGGCGTTGTGGGGTGGCCGGTTTGAATCCGGTGCAAGTAGTATGTTTAAGCAGGTTAACGACTCTTTACCGTTTGACCGTGTTATGGCGAGCCAAGATATACAAGGCTCAATAAGTTGGTCACGGGCGCTGCAAAAAGCGTGCGTGCTGACTAGTGACGAACAGCAGCAGCTAGAAGCAGCACTTAGCGAGCTTAAAGCGCAAGCTGATGCCGGCGAGTTAGATTTTGATGCCTCTAGCGAAGAAGATATTCACAGCTTTGTAGAAGCTGCGCTTATCGAAAAACTGGGTGATATTGGCAGAAAGCTGCACACGGGTAGAAGCCGTAACGATCAAGTAGCAACCGATTTTAGGCTGTGGGTTCGCGAACATATTGCTTCACTTCGCAGCGACGTTCTTGGCGTTATTAAATCGCTGCTAAACGCTGCAAGTCGCCACCAAGAAGCTATTATTCCTGGTTATACCCACTTACAGCGCGCTCAACCTATTCACTTTGCACATTGGTGCTTGGCATACGTTGAAATGCTAAAGCGCGATCTAAGTCGACTTGATGACCTAAAAGCAAGAATGAACCAGTGTCCGCTGGGCTCTGGTGCATTAGCTGGTACAACATTCCCTGTTGACCGCCATGCCATTGCCGATGAGTTAGGGTTTGATTCTCCTTGTCTGAACAGCCTAGATGCGGTTTCAGATCGCGACTTCGTGCTTGAGCTTTTGTTTACTGCAAGCACCAGCATGATGCACTTATCTCGCCTAGCTGAAGATATGATTTTTTACAACTCTGGCGAAGCTGGCTTTCTGCAGTTAGGTGATAGCGTGACATCGGGCTCTTCACTTATGCCTCAGAAGAAAAATCCGGATGCACTAGAGTTAATGCGCGGAAAATGCGGCCGAGTCTTCGGTTCACTACAAGCACTGTTAGTCACCATGAAAGGGCTGCCTCTTGCGTACAACAAAGATATGCAGGAAGACAAAGAAGGTGCTATTGACGCTGTCAATCAATGGCATATTTGTTTGTGCATCGCCAGTGAAGTACTCGACTCGTTGCAACTAAACGAAGAACGCTGCCGCGTTGCTGCAGCGCAAGGGTACTCCAATGCCACTGAACTTGCTGACTACTTGGTGGGCAAAGGCATTCCGTTTAGAACCGGTCATGATATTGCAGGTCGCGTGGTGCTGCAGGCTATTGATAATGGCTGTGCCATTGAAGATTTGCCCCTTAGCCAGCTGCAGGCTATTTGCGACAAGATTGAAGACGATGTGTATCCGGTGCTGCAGCTTGAGTTTGGCGTTAATCAACGAAATATACTTGGCGGAACCAGTAAAGAAACAGTGACTAAAGCGCTGTATCAAGAGCTGGAAAACTTGGATAAACAAGGGTAGCGGTAGGGACATACTCGCATGGTATTAGCGCATCACGATGGCATTAAATTATTTCGCAGCTCGCTGCCTTATATTAATGCCCACCAGGGAAAGACCTTTGTACTGATGTTCGGTGGCGAAGCCATTGAACATCCCAATTTCCCTAATATTATTCACGACATCGCATTGCTGAATACACTTGGCGTGCGCGTAGTTATTGTGCACGGTGCGAGGCCGCAAATAGACTCAAGAGTGGCCCTTCGCAATATTGAAGGGCGCTTTGAAGACGGCGTAAGAATTACCGACAAGCAAACGCTTGAGTGCGTAAAAGACGCCGCTGGCTCGGTGCGCTCTCAAGTAGAAGCCTTGTTAACCATGGGCCTACCAAACTCTCCTATGCACGGCGCACAAATTCGCGTGTGTTCTGGAAATTTAGTGGTGGCAAAACCCATGGGAGTGCGCAACGGTATTGATTTTGAAAATACCGGTTTAGTGAGACGCATTGATATAACGGGCATTAACGATCATTTAAATGACGGTTCAATCGTTTTGCTTTCGCCAATGGGGTATTCAGCAACAGGAGAGGTCTTCAACCTGTCTCATGAAGATGTGGCCACCCAAGCAGCTATTACACTTAAAGCCGATAAGCTCATTGTATTTTCAAATTACGATGGCGTGTATAACAGCGATGGTAAATTGCTTCGCACCATCGAGCGCCCCCAGTTAGAGAAAATGATAATGGGCGGCAGCATTACCACGGAACACACTGTACTGCGTGCTCTAACCACCAGCGTATCAGCTGGCGTGCCGCGAGCACACTGCATTAGTTATGAAAACGACGGTGCACTGCTTCAAGAGCTGTTCACTCGCGATGGCACAGGTTCGTTAGTGATGGAACATCATTACGAGCAGTTACGAGCTGCAACCATTGACGATGTAGGCGGCATACTGAATCTTATTAAGCCCTTAGAAGACAGTGGCGTATTGGTCAAACGCTCTCGCGAACGCCTTGAGAGTGAAATTAATCAATTTATTATTATTGTACGTGATGGAATGATCATCGCTTGCGCAGCACTTTATCTGTATCCCGAGGATGACTGCGGCGAGCTTGCATGTGTGGCAACACATCAAGATTACCGCGGCAAAAACCGCGGTGAACGTATACTAGAAGAAGTATGCAGACGTGCTAAAGAAGCGTGTATCAATCGTATATTTGTACTGACCACAGTGACAGCTCACTGGTTTTTGGAGCAGGGGTTTCAGCCTGCAGATATCAGTGCTTTGCCAGAAGTGAAAAAAGAGCTGTACAACTTCCAGCGTAATTCGAAGGTGTTTACACTAAACGTAGAGTAGCCTTTTCTCCTATGCCAAAAGGCTCTTAGGGCCGCTTTGGCATAGGCATTTATCATCAAAATAAATACCCTCTTTGTTGCAAATTAACGGCAAACTCGCTTTACTGGTTAGACCAGAAACTGCGAGCGGGCCTATTTGTGACAGACATAAAAACCGACGATATCTTTGTAACCTGCGAAGACAAAACCCAGCTAAAAGCCACTTTGTTTACACCTAGTACCCCAGCGAAAGCGGCTATCATGGTGGGCCCTGCTACGGGCATCAAACGTCAATTCTATCGCGCCTTCGCCACGTATTTGTGCGAACAGGGCTTCGGTGTTATCACATTCGATAATCGTGGTATTGGAGAATCGTGTAACGTTCCGTTAAAGCACAGCAATGCGTCGCTGGTAAGCTGGGGCGAGCAAGACATGCCTGCCATATTATCAACGCTCAAATCTCACTTTTCACACTGTCACTATTTTTTAGTGGGCCATAGCGCAGGTGGGCAATTGCTAGGTCTCATGCACAATGTTCACGACCTGAGTGCGTTTTGTAACTTTGGTAGCTCATCAGGTAGCTTACGCAATATGCGTAAGGGATATTTAATCAAAGCGCATTTTTTTATGAATGGCTTTATTCCCTTAAGTAACTTTTTGTTTGGCTACACGAACTCACAGTGGGTTGGTATGGGTGAGCCATTGCCAAAAAAAGTTGCTCGCCAGTGGCAACAATGGTGTAACGGCAGTGGATACATAAAAACGGCTTTTGGGAAGGAAGTAAAAAACCATTATTTTGACGATATCTGTATTCCCTCAAAATGGTTACTTGCCACTGATGATGACATAGCTAACATAAAAAATGTGCATGACATGATAAGTGTATTCCCCAATATGAAGGCTGAAGTGGAGCAGCTCGACCCTGCCGAGCACAACGTGAAAGACATTGGTCACATGAAATTCTTCTCACGCAAGTGCCAGCACCTTTGGCCTAAAGTAACTGAGTACTTTGATAGTGTTGCTTAGCGCAGAGTAAACACCCAATCCTGATACATTAAATTCCGGTTAATTGGATGCGATAAACAAACGTTTACCACTTTATCTACGTATATTTATGCAACTGTACTATTACTCAATTTTCTTTATCGTTATGGCGCTTTACACATCACGACTACTCACTGTTGCTATTGTCTTTGTGCTTCTCACCATAGGCGCGGGCGCCTTTTTTTCACATAAAAGTATGAGTAAACACGCCTTGAAACGAGAAGAACTTAATTTTATGGGCAGCAAAGGGTGGTCATGGTTTGACGAAAAGCGGCGTGTTCAAATAAAAAGAGTTGAAGGGGATTTACCTGCCTTGCGTAAGGTATACGTAGATGAAAATTATGCAGCCCTTTTAACCATTAGCGATAGTGGCCGTTATCGAGGTTTCGTATTCTTTGACGAGCCCTGCGAAGAAGGTTCTGCTATTACAGAAACTAAATACTATGGTGCCGACGGTGAACAAAATATTGATGTGCTGCACTGTATTCAAGGAAAATTAGTGTTTATGAAGTCGTGGGCGACACCTCCAGAAACACGGTGGGAAGGAAACGTTGGCGATTTTAGTTTTTCAGTATCACTTGAAGATTGGGATCTGAAACCGTTGCAAAAAGCCTACTATAAAAGCCGAGCCGTGCTTATTTAGCTGTGCTTGTCTAACTGCGCTTAATTAACTATGCCTATTTAACTGCATTGGTTGACTGCATTAGCTCTTGTCACTAGCATCACGCAAAACAGCTGTGTCGCCACCATCGACTACGTCAATGATCGACTACGTCAATGATGGCGCTTTACACAGTCGCTTTACTCTTATTTTAAACGTCTTTAGCCATTCGCTAGGGCATTATCGATATCAGCAGCGCTGTGTCGGTTCTCCAACTGCCCGTCTTCGCCCCACGTTTTATTAACGATACGGCCGCGCTGCACACCTTTGCGCTTTTCAACACGCTGGGCCCATTCAAGCAGATGGGTATAATCATCTACTTGTAAAAACGTAGCGGCGTCATATAAGTTACCAAGCACGAGGTTGCCATACCATGGCCATATTGCGATATCCGCTATGCTGTACTCGTCGCCCGCCATGAATGTATTCTTCGCCAAATGTTTATCTAAAACGTCTAATTGACGTTTCGTTTCCATAGTAAAGCGGTTAATGGGGTACTCCATTGGGTATGGCGCGTAGCTGTAAAAATGGCCAAAACCACCACCGAGATAAGGCGCGCTGCCCACCTGCCAGAACAACCAGTTCATGCATTCTGCTTTAGCATGAGCATCTTTGGGAATAAATTTATCGAACTTTTCAGCTAAGTACATCAGGATAGAGCCAGACTCAAACAGCTTCGTCTCCGGTGTGGTTGTGGTATCCACCATCGCGGGTATTTTACTATTTGGGTTTACATCCACAAAGCCTGAAGAAAATTGATCGCCCTCTCCAATATTCACCAACCAAGCGTCATACTCAGCCTCATCCACGCCTGCGGCCAACAACTCTTCCAGCATAATGGTTACTTTTTGCCCGTTTGGTGTGGCTAAAGAATGAAGCTGAAATCCATGCTCGCCTTGTTCACGGGCCTTTTCATGGGTCGCACCAGACACAGGGCGATTAATGCTAGCCCACTTATTGCCGTCGTCTTTGTCCTGCGTCCATATTTTAGGAGGGGTGTAGTTATCAGATGCTGACATTGCTTTTCCTTTTTGTCTCTGCTAATAAACTAGTTCTATTAACTAATAACAACTTTTAAAGAGATAGAGCTCACCGGTGTCGACCAATAAACAAGGTTATAGGCTCACCAACATAAAAAAGCCGAGCGGTGAAATTCACCAGCTCGGCCTACAATAAAAGGCGCACACTCCATTGCACGCAAAGCGGTAGTGTACGGATAGCGTTAGCGAGTTGAGCTAGCAAATTATATGAGCGGATTACACTAGCGCTCATCTACCCGTACATATCAATTAACTGCATTAGCACCGCGCTTGTTCATCACACATGCTTGCACTTATGTGCATGTCAATATCTAGATATCAATAATTAAGCCAACTACAAAAAAACCAATATTTTCATAGCGTTGGAAATTTTAAAGTGAAAAAGTCAGGAAAAAACAGAGGAAAATGTTGCACATTGGCGACAATATCTTACCGAGGAAGATACAAAGGTGTTTGCTAGAATATGTTCCACCTTGAAGTACATACAAAAAAGCAGGCGTTGCGCCTGCTTTTGAATATTTAAATACTCACTCGTTTATAGGGTCGATATTCTGCTTTCCAGAAATTCCTTTCAATGCTTGCACGAAGTGCTTCCTCAGACATTTCTAAGGCCAAGCCTTGCTGCATTGCTACCTTGCCAACTTCAAAAGCAATATCTCGACTAAGCTCTGCAATTTGTACCAAGGATGGCAACAGAGAACCTTCACCAGTGTTGACTAATGGCGACGCTTTAGCGAGAGCATTGCTGGCAGCCATTAACATTTCATCGCTTATTAGTTTCGCTTTTGCAGCAACAACACCTAAACCGATACCAGGAAAGATATAAGAGTTGTTGCACTGGGCAATAGGGAACACCTTTCCATTGTACTCAACCGGCTTAAATGGGCTCCCGGTGGCAATGATCACCTCTCCATCTGTCCATTCAATAACCTGCTCTGGCCGCGCTTCCACTTGGCGTGAAGGATTACTCAGCGGAAAGATAATAGGCAATTCGCAGTTTTGCTTCATGGCGCGAATGACTTGTTCAGTGAATAGGCCTGGCTGGCCAGACACCCCAATCAGCACATCGGGCTGTGCACAATGCATAACATCAAGAAGCGACGCATAATCGCCACTGAAGGTCCAATCGGCAAGGTCTTCTTGTTTTTGCTGAAGCTTTTCTTGGAAGTCGCGGAGACCTTCCATGCCTTCTGTTAAGAGGCCAAAGCGATCAATCATGAATACTTGCTTTCGCGCTTCCTCGTCACTTAACCCTTCAAATACCATTTGCTGAATGAGCATTTCAGCAATACCGCAACCTGCCGAACCAGAGCCCACAAAAACAACCTTCATCTCACTGAGCTTTTGTTGCTTTGTTCTACAGGCGGCTAATATTGTGCCTAGAGTCACTGCCGCGGTGCCCTGAATATCATCATTGAAACAACAGATCTCATTGCGATAGCGATTAAGTAACGGCATGGCGTTTGGCTGAGCAAAGTCTTCAAATTGAATAAGTACGTCAGGCCAGCGTCGTTTAACTGCTTGTACAAACAAGTCGACAAATTCGTCATACTCTTTTTGCTCAATACGAGGGTGTCGAGCGCCCATGTACATAGGATCGTTAAGCAGCTTTTCATTATTAGTGCCCACATCAAGCATCACCGGCAATGTATAGGCTGGGCTAATACCGCCACAGGCGGTATACAGCGACAGTTTCCCAATAGGAATACCCATGCCACCAATACCTTGGTCGCCTAACCCTAAAATGCGCTCGCCGTCTGTCACAACGATGACTTTCACTTTGCGTTTTGTGGCGTTGCGAACAATGTCATCTATCTGGTGACGCTCTTCATAAGACACAAATAAACCACGAGAGCTGCGGTAAATATCAGAAAACTGCTCACAGGCATCCCCAACAGTAGGGGTGTAGATGAGCGGCATCATTTCATCAATGTATTTCTGAATGAGGCGATAAAACAAAGTTTCGTTATTATCTTGAATTGCACGCAAGTAAATGTGCTTATTCAATGCTTCGTCAAAGCTGCTGTACTGCATGTAAGCGCGTTCAACCTGCTCTTCTATGCTTTCATACCGCGGCGGCACTAATCCCGTTAGATTGAATGCAGCTCTTTCTCGGGCAGTAAAGGCACTGCCCTTGTTAAGTAGCGGAGTTTCCAGCAATGAAGGGCCGGAATGTGGGATATAGAGATAGCGCTGTGAATCTTCTGACATGTTTTTTCCGGTTATGGGTTCAGGCAAATGGAGCGCCAAAGCCTGAAAGGACGTGGTTTTGCACGCCCTTCCCTTTTTTAAAATATTTCTTCTGACTCTGGCGTTGTTGTTTCATCCTGCTCGGCTGGGTCTACCACATCGTTGTCACGAACGTATACGGTAGGCTCTGTACCTTGAAGGAAGTATTCGAATAGTGTCGTATGGTCTGTGCGATTGGTCAACTTTCCACTGGTACGATCAATGCGCACGCGAACGATATCTTCAGGCACAGGTAACGGAGAATAAGGTTTGTCGGCCAGTGCATATTCCATGAAGCGGATCCAGGCAGGGCCTGCGGCTTTGGCACCATCTTCTGTTCCGATAAGCGCATTACCAATCCAATTAAACTTCTCAGGGTCCTTATTGATTAAGTTTTGATTGCGAGTAGCCCGACCAAGCTGGCGGCTCATATTGTCAAAACCTACCCAAGCAGTCGCCACGATATCTTTGTGGAACCCGCTGAACCACGTATCTCTTGAATCGTTAGTTGTACCGGTTTTACCAGCAATATCCGTACGCTGTAATATATTTCTAGCGCGCCAGCCGGTGCCAAGCCAGTAGGTTTTCTTATTCCAGTTACCGTTAGCTCTCACGCCCGTTCGCATCATCTCAGCGACGAGAAACGCGTTTTGTGCACTAATAACCTGAGGCGCTATGGTTTTTTCTTCAACGTCATTGGTCAAATCTACCGTACCAGCGTCTTCATTAAACTGAGCCGCAAGCAATGCTTCAATATCGTCTTCATCTAAGGGCTGGGACGTTGAGGTATCGTCTTCCTCTTCACAGCGGTGACATGCCCATACTGGGTTTGCCTGCCATAGCTGTTCACCATTCTCGTCGAGCACTTCACTGATAAAGTGAGGGTTTACTAGATAACCGCCGTTGGCAATGACCGACATGCCGCGCGCCACTTCAAGAGGAGTATGAGAGCTCGAACCTAATGATACGGTTTCATCGAGAGGAATATCCTCTTTGTTAAAACCAAAACGAGTAAGGTAATTCGCTGTTTCGCGTAAACCTACGCCGCGAAGTAGTCGAACCGACACCACGTTTTTCGATTTACCCAATGCTTTTCGCATGCGAATAGGACCATCGTATTCAGCAGGTGAATTTTGCGGCCGCCATGCCACGCCCGTTGCAGCGTTCCATTGGTTTATTGGCGCATCGTTGATAATAGACGCTAATGTGTAACCGCTATTGATTGCGGCTGAATAGACAAATGGTTTTATGTTCGAGCCAACTTGACGCTTAGCTTGCGTGGCGCGGTTAAACTGACTTTGGTAGAAGCTGTAGCCGCCCACGACCGCTTCCACGGCACCGTTTTTCGGGTTAAGCGCAATAAACGCACCGCTTACCTCGGGGATCTGCGCAATTCGCCACTCATCGTCTTGCTCACGAATATAAATTACCGCACCTTCGCGCGTCACATCGGCAGCTGTATCTGGGTCGTTTCCTTGCCTGAAGTCAGTAATGTATCGACGAGCCCAATCTAGGCCGTCCCACTCTATGGTGCGAGTTTCGCCATTGACAGTAAGTACCTCTATAGACTTTTCGTTTACCACTTTCACCACTGACGGCACTAGCGGTTTAATATAGGGAATTTCTTCTAATACGGATATTAACGACGTGTCATCCCACATCGCTCGCTCTGTGCGATTGCTCACGTCAAAACTCAATGACAGAATCGGGATTTTCTCGTCTTTTGACTCAGATTTAGGGATATTCCACAAATAGCCTAATGCGCCTTTATAGCCATGGCGCTCGTCATAATCATGTAGATTTCTTATCACCGCCCTTTGCGCAGCGAGCTGTAGCTCAGATGTGGCCGTTGCATACACTTGATACCCACCTGTTTCTGCTTCTTCTTTCCCGTAGGTTTCTACCATTTCGGAATAAATAACGTCCGCTAGGTATGGCGCATCAACTTCAATTTCAGCGCCGTGTTTACGTGCAGTAACAGGAGCGCTAGCGGCTTCATCAAACTGCGCTCTGGTAATGTAGTTCTCATCGAGCATTCTTAGAAGAACCACTCGTCGCCTTTCAACAGAGCGCTCTGGTCCGCTGATGGGGTTAAGCACTGAGGGCGCTTTGGGAAGACCCGCAATGGTAGCAATTTGTGCTAAAGACAGCTCGGTAAGTGGCTTTCCATAGTACACCTGTGAAGCGGCGCCAAAACCAAACGAACGGTGACCTAATTCGATTTTGTTTAAATATAGCTCCAAGATTTCTTGCTTCGAGAGCTCTTGCTCTATATGAAGAGCGATAAATATTTCCTTCACCTTACGTATGTACGTCTTCTCCCGAGACAGAAAGAAGCCTCTCGCCAACTGCATGGTAAGTGTACTGGCTCCCTGTCGCTTTTCACCCGTCAGTACTAAGCTTACTGCTGCTCGAACAATACCAATGGGATCAATACCGTGATGCTCGTAGAAGCGGCTATCCTCAGTGGCAATTATCGCATCGACTAATTGCTTAGGAACTTCCTCAAGTTTTACCGGTATCCGCCGTTTAACTCCATACTGGGAAATAAGTTTTCCATCTTTGGTATATATCTGCATTGGGGTTTGCAGGCGAACATCCTTAAGGACAGTGACACTAGGCAGGTCAGGTTTGATATAAAAGTAAATACCAACCAGCGCAGCAAAGCCAAGAAGACCGGATAAGAAACTGAAAAGGATTAGCGGTTTAATGTACTTCACTGTAACGGGTACCAAGGAAATTTATGATGAAATGACGTATATTCTATACGTATGTGTTATCAATAGAACCATACATATGAATTATTTAGCGTAATATTGTACTTTAGAGCAACTACCTTTGGAACTAGGCACGAATAAATGAAATCGCTACTGAAAAAAAAGCTGCCGCCCATTGTGGGCTTAGACATAGGTACGCGTCAAATAAAAGCGGTATGGATAGAGCAGACAAAAGATGGGTTTGTACTTCAAGGGTATGCCTGCGAACCCATCAGTAAAATTGCTTTTTCAGAGCGCGACATAAAAGATTATGAATCGGTCAGTATTGCACTAAAAAAAATCAGAAAAGCACTTAAGACCAAAATTAAGTTAGCCAACGTGGCTGTTGCGGGCACGTCTGTTATCAGTAAAGTGGTTTATATGGATCCAGAGCAAAGCGATTTCGATTTAGAAAACCAAATTGAAATAGAAGCTGACAGTCTCATTCCTTACCCATTAGAAGAAGTCTATTTAGACTTTGAAGAAATCGGGCCAAGTACTACGCATACAGGCAAAGTAAATGTTCTGCTGACGGCTGCACATAAAGATTTGGTAGATAGCCGACTGCTGCTAGCAAGAGAAGCCAATTTTGAGCCTAAAATTGTCGATATGGAAAGCTACGCTATCGGCAATGCCATCGACTTTTTTCACGCCAATCCGGCAACCGACGAGTCCTTGTGTTGTGTGAATGTGGGAGCCTCACTGCTCCAGGTCTGTGTGGTAAAAAACGGCAACGTTATCTATACCAAAGAGCACGCCTTTGGACTGAATAACCTCATTAGCGATATTAGCGCCATTCATATGATTGAGCGAGAAACTGCAGAACGCCAGTTGCTAGACGGCACATTGGCAGGAAATTGGGTTGAAGACACCCTACCCATTTTTGCCGCTAACCTTCAACAAAGCATTAATCGCGCATTGCAGATGTACATGAGTACCACTCACGCCGAACGTCCTCAGAAAATTTTACTTACCGGAGGCGCAGCAACCATTGAGCCTTTGGTTGATATTTTAAACCAAGACTTAGGTCTTGATGTCGCTCGCTTTAACCCTTTTGCAGGCATGACAATCAATCCAAAATTGGATGCTGCAAAACTACAAAAATTAGCGCCTCAACTTGTCATAGCAGCAGGCCTAGCGAGTAGGAGCTTTACCCCGTGGCACATGTAAACCTACTCCCCTGGCGGGAAAAACAGCGCCAGCATCAAAAGCAACAGTATCTGGCAGCACTCGTGGCCGTAGCGGCGATTGTTGGGCTAATATTTTGGTTTGTTGGGCAAGCCATCGATCAGCAAATTAGCCATCAAAACTCGCGAAACCAATTTCTAGAACGTGAAATTGCCGCCCTAGACAATCAAATTGGCGATATAAAGAAAGTGAAGGAAAATAAAAGCGCCATTGAACAACGGATGACCCTGATTGAACAACTTCAGGCAAGTCGCAATATCTCGCCTATTGTGTTTGATGAGCTAGCCAAGCTTGTACCCTCAGGCGTAGCGTTTAATACTATGGCTCGCACTGGAAATAGCATAAAAATTGAGGGTACGAGTGATTCAAACAACAGGCTATCTGATTTCATGCGCGCATTAGACAGCTCTGACACCTTTGTGTCTGCTGAACTGTCTACCATCAAATCGGATAGCAGCGCCGCGCGTGCAGTGAGTGACTTTACCCTTACATTCTCTATCGCCCCCAATCTAGCGCCAGTGACAGATGCAGAAAGTGAGGTTCAGTAGATGAAATTTGATGTCTCAAAACTAAAAGAACTCAACGAACTCGATTTCGAACAAATTGCCATTTGGCCCAACGAAGTACGCATTGTTGTTGCTGCCTTTGTAGCTATTGCCATAGGCGCATTAAGTTACTACCTGCTGATAAGTCCAAAGCTTCCTATCTTAGATGCAGCGAAATTAAAAGAAGACGAATTAAAGCTTCAGTTTGAAGCTAAATACCGAATTGCTGCAAACCTCGATGCTTATCAAGCCCAACTAGAGCAAATCAAAAAAGACTTCTCTTCTATGCTGAAAAGTCTACCTACCAGTAATGAGACACCGGGACTACTTGACGATATTACCTACGTGGGCACCTCGGCAGGATTAACCTTTAAACTGCTCAACTGGCAGCAAGAAGTGCCAAAAGAATTCTACACAGAACTGCCAATAGAGATGGAAGTAAGCGGCGGGTATCACAACTTTGGTGAATTCGTCTCTAATGTGGCAGATTTACCTCGTATTGTAACTTTGCACGACTTTGATATTGCCCGCGATGAAGGTGGCTTAACCCTTAGATTACAGGCAAGAACCTACCGTTCTGACAATCCCTCACTCTTAGAGGGAGAAGAAGACTAATGCGATATCTTTTATCTTTGTGTATTTTTGTTATGCTTTCTGGATGCGCCCCTGAAATCAACGATTTACAGGCTTACACAGAAAGCGTAAAAAGCCGAGCTCAGCCGAGCGTAGAGCCATACACTAAATTTGAAACTCAACCGCCTTTTGCATACAGCGCAAGTTCGTTGCGAAGCCCTTTTCAGCAGCCAAGAGGGATACCTGCGGTAGTGAGCCAAACCCGGGTTGAAAATTGCTTACAACCCGATTTTCAACGTCCCAAACAGGCGTTAGAAAGCTATGGCTTAGACGCACTCGTACTCACTGGAAGTTTTACCGTTCAAGGCGAAAAATGGGCGCTCATAAAAAGTAACGACGGCGTGCTGCACAAAGCAAAAGCCAAAAGCAGAATTGGGCTATTTTACGGCAGCATTACGCAAATTGGCACAGAATCAATTATGATAGAACAGTTATTACCAGATGGTGCTGGCTGCTGGCAAAGGAAAACAACAACAATGACAACAGCATCACAGGCGGGAGAGTAAACATGGCCGAGCGATACATATTTAATAAGTCTCTAAATCGTAGCGGGCCTAGATGGTATTGGTTAGCAGGTACTATTGCCGCGCTCCTCTCTTTTACTGTGTTTGTTGCTCCCTCAAAAGCCCAAGAGCCAGTTTTAGTCGACCCGCAGTCTATGAGCGATGCTCAGCGTGTGACCACCACCATCACTGATGTCGACTTTACGCAAAACGCCAACAACACCGCGATTACTATGGTGACGTTTGAAGGCCAAGTACCTAAGACCCAGCTTATTGAATCTCAGGGCAAAGTATCAGTTACTTTAATGGCCACTAAACTGGGTGAAAATCAGTTTGTAGAGCTTGATGTGGCTGATTTCGGCACCGTGGTTTCTACTATCGAAACTTTTGAAGACGACAAATCTGCGCGTGTTGAAGTCAATTATGAAGGCGCTGTTACCGTTAGAAACACGGTAAAAGGGAAGCAGCTTCACATTGAAATAGTGCCTATGGGTAAAGAACAGCAAGAAGCCCTTAACAGCGAGAAAAAGTATACTGGCGAACCCATATCTCTCGACTTCCAGGACGTTCCGGTACGTCAGGTTCTGCAGATTATTGCTCAAGTTAATGGCTTTAATCTCGTTACAACCGATTCGGTGACAGGCAATGTCACCATTAGCCTTTCTGGGGTTCCGTGGGATCAAGCCCTCGATATGATCATGCGAGTAAAAGGCTTAGACAAGCGTTTAGAAGGTAATATTTTACTTATTGCACCGGCAGAAGAATTATCCGCAAGAGAAACCCAAGCGCTGCAGTCTCGTCAGCAAGTGGCCGATTTAGCCCCCTTGCAAACAGTGGATATTGCGATTAACTACGCAAAAGCAGCAGAACTGGCTGCAATTTTAAAGTCATCGGAAGGCGGTATTCTTTCAGATAGAGGCGGAGTGACCGTTGATGAGCGCACCAATACACTGCTGATAAGAGACACGTTGGAGTCTATCGATGAAGCCAGAAAGACCATTGAAGTACTCGATATTCCTGTTAAGCAGGTGCTTATTGAAAGCCGTATGGTAACTGTACTGGATAACGTAGATGAACAACTTGGCGTTCGTTGGGGCTTCAGTGACAGACAAGACGACAACGGTGTATCGGGCTCTCTTGAAGGTGCAGATACCATTGCAGGTGGCATTGTTCCTTCAATCAACAACCGATTAAACGTTAACTTACCGGTAAGCAGCGCTGCGGGCACCATAGGCTTTCAAGTGGCAAGTTTAATTGATGGCACCATATTAGATTTAGAGCTGTCGGCATTAGAATCTGAAAGCAAGGGTGAAATCATTGCCAGCCCGCGCATTACAGTTGCCAATCAACACGAAGCGTATATAGAACAAGGTACTGAGATTCCGTTTGTACAGGCAACCTCAAGCGGCGCCACAGCAGTTGAATTTAAAAAGGCGGTATTATCACTTAAAGTCACGCCGCATATCACACCGGACAACCGAATTATTTTAGATTTGGTAGTAACACAAGATACCCGAGGTGAAACAGTATCCACATCAACTGGGGATGCAGTAGCAATTGATACACAAGAAATACAGACGCAGGTGCTGGTTGAGAATGGAGAAACAATTGTTCTAGGCGGCATCTTCCAGCAAACAAGTAGTGACGGTGTAAATAAAGTACCACTTTTTGGCGACCTTCCCGTGCTTGGTGCATTGTTCAGAAATACCACTGAGCTACAGCAAAAGCGCGAGTTATTAATTTTTGTAACGCCGAAAATAATTACTGAAAAACCGTAACCCCTCCCTAAGTTACCAAGAAAACGTGCATAACCTTGCACGTTTTTTGTTTTAACCCTGTTTTTTTAAGTGAAATTACAGGTATATGCATATTGTTGGTAACAAAACTTGCAACGCCTTGTAGGAAACTGAGATAATCGCCGCCTCGAAATATTAACGAGGTTTAAGGAGTGGTGCTTATTGGACATTAAATAGGCACGAGTCAATGGGTAGGCTGGTAAGGCAACAGTGCACTGCCCCTAACATGATTAAGTTGTGATATAAGCAAATATGGCTGAAAAACGTAATATCTTTTTAGTTGGCCCGATGGGTGCTGGCAAGAGCACAATCGGTAGACATCTAGCAGACGAACTTCACTTGGATTTTTTTGATTCGGATCAGGAAATTGAGCGCCGCACTGGGGCTGATATCGCCTGGATCTTTGACTTAGAAGGTGAAGATGGTTTTAGAGCACGCGAAGAAAACGTCATCGACGATTTAACCGACAAGCAAGGCATTGTGCTTGCTACTGGCGGTGGCTCTATCGTGACTAAAGCAGTACGTAACCGTTTATCTGCCCGCGGTATCGTTGTTTACTTGCAAACCACTATCGATAAGCAAGTAGCTCGTACACAACGTGACAAGCGTCGTCCTCTTCTTCAAAACGAAGATCCTGAGAAGGTACTTCGCGACCTAGCTGACTCACGCAACCCTTTGTACGAAGAGGTAGCCGACTACGTAGTTGATACCGACGACCAGTCTGCACGTGCGGTAGCAAACCAAATCATCAGTAAAATCGGTCTTTAAATAGCATAATGGATTAGGAGGTGCTGCGCCCATGTCAACCTTAACTGTGGAACTTGGAGACCGTAGCTATCCAATACAGATAGAAGCAGGTTTGCTCTCGCAGCCTGCTCTATTTAGCCCTTACATAAAAGGGCCTCTCGCTGTTATCGTTACCAATGAAACCGTTGCGCCATTGTACCTAGAGACAGCAAAAGCTGCCTGTGGCGACGTTAACGTAGAAACCATTATCCTGCCCGACGGCGAACAGTATAAAAACCTCGAACAATTCGAAGTCGTTATGACCCGTTTGTTAGAGCTAAATGCCGCTCGCGATACCACGTTAATCGCATTAGGCGGCGGGGTAATTGGCGATCTTACTGGCTTTGTAGCAGCAACCTATCAGCGCGGCATCCCTTTTATTCAGGTTCCTACTACATTACTTTCCCAAGTTGATTCATCAGTGGGTGGAAAGACTGCAGTCAATCATCCTCTTGGGAAAAACATGATTGGTGCATTTTACCAGCCTGTTTTTGTAGCAATAGACACACTCTCATTGTCCACCCTTCCAAAGCGAGAATTCGCGGCTGGGATGGCTGAAGTCGTGAAGTATGGCATTATTTACGACGCACCTTTCTTTACTTGGCTTGAGTCTCAAGTAGAATCGCTGAAAGCGCTCGACAACGACGTGTTAAGCCAAACTATTCACCGCTGCTGTGAAATAAAAGCCGATGTGGTAGAAAAAGACGAACGAGAAGGCGGGCTACGCGCCATTCTAAATTTGGGCCATACGTTTGGTCACGCTATAGAAGCAGAGCAAGGCTATGGCAACTGGCTGCATGGTGAAGCCGTGGCAGCTGGTACTATAATTGCTTGTTTAGCTGCACAAGAGCTAGATTGGTTCGAAACGTCAGAAACTCGTCGTGTTGCCGCGCTGTTTAAAGCCTTCGACCTTCCCGTTGAAGGACCTAAGAGTATGAACAAAGCTGACTACGTCAAGCATATGAAGCGAGACAAGAAAGTAGAAGCCGGTAGCATACGATTTGTGCTTCCTAAAGGCATTGGCAACGCGGTGGTTACAAAAGCAGTGACCGACGACATACTTTCTAACGTACTTTCCTAGCCTTAAAGATTCGACACCGCAAATAAACACGTTCGTTTGCGGTGTTACTGTTTTCTACTCACAGCAAGGTTTTTATAGGGGCAAACACATGCAAAATGAACTGCATGAACGTTTGGAGTATTTAGTTAACTACTCGTCGCAACTGATTTTTGTCAGTGGAGACTCTATTGCTCAGCAGCAAAAAACCCTAGAAGCCTTTGTCTTTCAGCAGCATGATGATACTGAAATAGCCTATTTGACAGCACAAGAGACGATGGATGTGTCTGACTACCGTCGCCAACTCTGTCGCCAGCTGTTAGGGCAAGTAGTAGGCAGTTTTGTCAGACCGCTAAACGAGCTACTTGTTGATTTAAATAATCACGAAGGGCCTATACTGGTTGCCATTACTCAATCTCATCATCTACCGGATAGCTTTTTACAAGAGTTGTGGGACCTTGTTCTTCAAAGTCGATTTGCCGGCAATAAGCAGCATTTAAACGTATTATTGTTTGCCGATAGCCAGTGGGCAGAACGAGCAAAGCAGTGGCTACCCGCCAAAAACACGGAAACACCCTTAATTATTAGCAGTCAGTCTGTCATCGATGAGCAACCTAACTTTGCATCTGATTTAGATAAAATGATTGCAACGCGTCGAGAGGCCTTTCAAGCGCATCTTGAAAACCGACAGCAGCAAAGCGCACTGACCTTTTCCAACCCGCTAAAGTCGAGATGGCTCTATGTATTGTTGCTTTGCGTTTTTGTTAGCACGTTTTCAGGTTTAGTTTATTGGCAATACGGCGACGACATCGCTTCTTTGTTCGCGCCAATAGACAACGCAGATGGTGCTAACGCTAACCTTGTTGCGCCTGGTTCTGCTTACGATCAGATAGCAGCAGAAACTATGGGTAATGAAGCGGGAGTGAACGCTGAGGGCTCTCTAATCGGTGGGGCTGCCACAATAAAGGGCGCTGATGATATCAATAATAATTTCGCATCCTCTGATGACACAGTAAACGCGAGCGTGAACACGCAAAGCAATGAAGCCGCACAAAACCAACCGGAGGCGTTAATTACCAGTTGGCAAAATGCCATATCAAAAGATACTGGTGACTTATCGAAGAAAGGCAGTGCCTTACCTCAGGATAAAAGGGCTGCCAGCGGCACAAGCGAAAACGCCAATGGGGCTAACACAGCGAATTTAGCTGAACCTAAACCTAGTCTAAACACTGACGCATCTGCGTCCGGGCCTGAGTTAGGTGTCACTAGCAGTACAGAAGCTCCGTTCATTGCTCCTAATGAGTACGCGCTACAAATGCTAGCAATGAAAAACGAACAAGTGCTCAACGACTTTATTGAAGAAAATAACTTGGCACAGCAAACCCGAGTTTATAAAACACGTCGCTATAGCGGCGATTGGTATGTAGTGATATACGCCCAAACGTTTTCATCTGCTACACAGGCTCAGCAAGCCAAACAAGCGCTGCCTGATTACCCCGGTAATGGGTCAGCGTTTGTAAAAAATGGACAACAAATATTGCAGGAAATAGCCCTATCTGAAAGTCGGTAAATGGGCGTTAGCTGCGGGCTTTTTAGTCGATTTGAAAAAGATATCAAATGGCCGGCACTTGCCGGTTGTCCGTTTAAACGATGAAAGATACAATTACCGATTAGTGTGGTGACGCCGAGAGGCTCCCTTCCCCAGCAATACGCCTAGAACGGCGACGTTAGGAACAACCACCGTCTTCATTCCGTGTAGGTAGTAACGTTTTCGCATGATGCAAAAAAAGAACCGTGCTTTTTTGAAGTGGGCCGGTGGCAAATACAGCTTGGTTGAGCATATTCAAGCCAGATTACCGCAAGCAAATAAGCTTATTGAGCCTTTTGTCGGCGCCGGATCTGTGTTTTTGAATACGCAATACAAACGTTATCTCTTAAACGACATCAATCCAGATTTAATTAATCTTTATAACTTTCTCAAAGCACAGCCTGACGCACTTATCAATGATGCCCGTGACTTTTTTAGTACTGCTCGTAACAATGAGCCCATGTACTACGCGTTACGAGAAGAGTTTAATAAAACCGAAGATGAGTACTACCGCGCCATTTTATTCCTTTACTTAAACAGACATGGCTACAATGGATTGTGTCGTTATAGCCTTCAAGGCCGGTTTAATGTGCCATTCGGGCGCTATAAAAAACCCTATTTTCCAGAACATGAAATGTTTGTGTTTTCGGAAAAATCGCAAAAAGCGACCTTTACCTGCTTACCCTTTGAAAAGGTGTTTACTAGGGCGAGACAAGGTAATGTCATTTACTGCGACCCGCCCTACGCACCAATAAGTAAAACTGCCGCGTTTACCAGTTACGCCAGTCATAGTTTTGGGCAAGAAGCGCAGGAAAAATTGGCGAAGCTTGCAGCTAAAACCTCGCAAAAAAGAGGGATCCCAGTGCTAGTCTCAAATCACGACTTGCCATTAACCAGAGACTTGTATCAAGGGGCAGATTTCAGCATGTTGTCTGTAAAACGCTCCATCAGTCAAAATGGCGCGAAGCGCAATCCTGTCGATGAAATACTCGCGTTTTTCCCCCCGGTGATGCCGTCAGCGAAAAAAGCGAAAGGAGCGAGAAAAGCAAAAAAGCCTGCGTTAAATTTATCAGCAGTGCAGACAAGTAAAAGCAACACATCGTAGACACGACGCTATGAAAAGATTAGGCAGGAGAGTTCGACGTTATGAAGAGATTAGACAGGCGTTAGTTAGGGTAATTATCTATGCGGACTGGTATTAGCTAGCCTACGTACCACTTCACAAAAGTAAACAAGCTCACCACAAACAATACCACCATGACCACGCCAATTACCGCATAGGTAATAAAGGTACCCTGCGTAAAATCCCGTTCGTAATTTTTGTGGCTTTGCACGCCAAACAAGCTAGCTAGAACGCTGCCAACTATCGCCCATAAGCCAGAGTCGGACTTGTGACTCATTACTGAGCGTCTTTAGGAGACGAAGAAAAGTCTTGGTGAGAATTGTCGCTGTGTAACAGCTCTAATAAATCGAGGAAGTGAAACTGGAATGACGATGACTTACCTGCAACCCATGAGAGCCAGCTGACTTCCTCAACGCCTTCTTGATAACGAGCACATTGATTCATGACATGACTAGCGGGTAGCTTGGGGTTGAACTCTGTCACAGGCTGAAAGTCACAGACAGACGAGCGAGCGTTGGGTGCTGAAACCATTGTCGCACTAGCAAGCGCAACGACACCACACAAGGCAAAAAATGGGAGAACTTTCATCATGAACACTCCTATCACTCGGTTAAAATTCCATCTTAGTATAATCTAAATAGGTTAATGAACAAGCTAATTATTTTAACCTGCTGTTAGCCCACGTATTCATTGAGAAAGCCCAGCATTATGATGCTGGGCTTTTTTTCAATTAACATAAAAGTCTTTACTAAACAGACTTTTCAATACACTTATAGCTCGAAGTCCATACCGTAGCTAACAGTGAATTTTACTGCATCGTTGTCGTATGCATCTGCGCCAGTATCGTCTAAATCGGTGCCCGTAACCGCAAAGCTAAAACCGTCTTTAGATAATGAAATACCGTAATCTGCGTAACCATCTGGTACACCGTTAAACGCTTCTGCGAAATCGCCTTGGTGGTAACCAACGTGGAAACCAAGTTCAGCACCGTCTAATACTGGCATGCCGTAGTCTAATGAAACATAGGTTGCTTTACCAAAACCAAAATCTTGTCCTTCGCCTTCATCTGCTTCTGTGTGCGCTAGTAATGAAACCGTAAGGCTAACACCACCCATACCTACTGAGCCGTAAACCTCTGCGAAATCAAATTCAGCTTCTGAATCATAGTTGTAGTACAAGTAACCCACATCATAAGCGATGCCTTGGTCAGACTCACCAGAGAAACCGAAATACAGGTCGTGCTCATACGAATAAATATCGTCAGCACCGTAGTTTACATTTGATGCCCATGTACCTGCGTAAAAACCGCTTTCGTGTGCATAGTCAATACCGCCTTGAACAGCTGCATCATTCGTTGTTTGAGTAAGACCACGCCAGATGTAGTTGCTTGTGAAGCTTGCGTTTGCAGTAACTTCTGCATAAGTAGGCATTGCAGTAAAAAGGCACGCTGTTGATATAGCAGCGGCAAGAAGAGTTCTTTTTGTAGACTTTTTCATGTGTGTTCTCCAGTCAAATTCTAATTTGTTTTTCTGTCTGTATTTTTATATTTGCACTAGCTAACGCAAAACTGATGCCCGTTTATGGCACAAGTAAAAAAGAGTTGAAATTAATTTTAAATAATTGATTTTAATGATTTTATTTAAAAACCTAAAGAACCCAATGAAAATATCCATGCAGCTCAAATGAATAAAAATGCACCAGATTAACGCGCACTCCCCAAAATTGGGCAGGCTGTATTGCATTTCTCACTCTTCGAAATAGGGGCGCATTTTAAATTGTCTGGAGGAAACACAGAGTTCGTAGTAAAGCACGACGGATTTCGTTAAACTTTCATCAACCTGCATCTATGCACATTGCATCTGTGTACATTGCGTATATGTACACTGCAGCATCAATCGCTGTGTATGCATTAATGACTAAGGATGAAAAATGAAACCATTTTTAATTGCGCCCTCTATTCTTTCCGCAGATTTTGCTCGACTTGGTGCGGACGTTGAGAAAGTGATCAGCGCAGGCGCGGATATCGTTCATTTTGATGTGATGGACAATCACTATGTCCCAAACCTTACTTTTGGGCCTATGATTTGCGACGCATTAAGAAACTACGGTATTACCGCACCCATTGATGTGCATTTAATGGTGAAGCCTGTAGACGATCTAATAGAAAAGTTTGCCAATGCGGGTGCATCCTATATCAGCTTCCACCCTGAGGCTTCTGAGCATATCGATAGGTCTTTGCAGCTCATTATCGATTCGGGATGTAAGCCAGGATTGGTCTTTAATCCAGCGACACCGCTACATTACTTAGATCATGTGATGGATAAACTTCACCACATTCTTATAATGTCGGTGAACCCAGGCTTTGGCGGACAGGCCTTTATCCCATCGACACTGGATAAAGTACGCTCAGTTAAGCAGCGCGTTGCAGAAAGTGGCTACGATATAAGAATAGAAATTGACGGTGGCGTAAAAGTAGATAACATTCGCGACATCGCAGAAGCGGGCGCAGACATGTTCGTAGCTGGCTCCGCCATTTTCTCTCAAGACGATTACACAAAAGTCATCAGCGAAATGCGACAAGAGCTTGCATCGCTGTCTAAAGCATAATTTATTAAACACAATTACAGGTAAAAATAATGAGTAATAAACCCGTTGTATTAAGTGGCTGTCAGCCTTCTGGACAACTCACCCTAGGTAACTATATGGGTGCGCTTAAGCAATGGGTTTCCATGCAAGCAGATTACGACTGTCTTTATATGATTGTCGACTTGCATGCGATTACGGTGCGCCAAGATCCCAAGCAGTTATTTGAAGCCTGCTTAGATGGCCTAGCGCTCTACCTTGCTTGTGGTATCGACCCGCAAAAAAGCACTATCTTTATGCAGTCTCACGTACCTGAGCATGCGCAGCTATCTTGGGTGCTAAACTGTTACGCTCAAATGGGCGAACTCAACCGAATGACTCAGTTTAAAGATAAGTCTGCCAAAAACGAAAACAATATCAACGTAGGTTTATATAGCTATCCGGTATTGCAGGCCGCAGATATATTGGTCTATCAAGCAGACAAAGTGCCCGTTGGTGAAGATCAGAAACAACATCTAGAGCTAACTCGCGATATCGCGACTCGGGTGAATAATCTTTACGGCGATGTATTTAAATTACCTGACCCATATATTCCAGACTTTGGGGCTCGAATCATGAGCTTACAAGAGCCTGAAAAGAAAATGTCTAAGTCGGATACAAACCCGAATAACTTTCTTGGTTTGCTTGAAGAGCCTAAAAAGCTGACGAAGAAAATAAAGCGCGCCGTTACCGACTCAGACGAGCAGGCCAATATCTATTTTGACCCTAAGGAGAAGCCGGGCGTATCTAACTTACTGACCTTGCTATCTTTATCAACGGGCAAATCGATAAAAGAACTGGAGCCTGAGTACACTGACAAAATGTATGGACACCTTAAAGGCGATGTTGCTGAAGCAGTTGTGTCACTGATTACACCGATTCAAGAAGAGTACGCAAAAATTCGTGCCGACAGAGCTTTCCTTAACGAGGTAATGCAAAGTGGTGCCAATAAGGCCTCAGAACGAGCAAGTGTGACATTGAAGAAAGTGTATGATGCGGTGGGTTTCATTCCTAAACCATAGGGTCGCTTTTACCGTAAAGTAACCCACTCACGTGTCGAACATGATAATTGTGTAGCATAGCACTTGTTGAACATAGTACTTGTTGAGCATAGTACTTGTTGAGAATAGTACTTACTGATCATGCTACGTGTTTCATACTCGTTTTTATAAAATACATAGCTTTAATATCACACAGAGGTATAGCACTACCGTGTTATTGTTGATTGATAACTTTGATTCGTTTACGCACAACTTAGCTCGCTATTTTTTAGAGTTAGGCGTAAACGTAAAAGTAGTGCGAAATAACGCCATCACGCTGGATGAGATTGCTCATCTAGCGCCATCTCAGCTCGTTATATCACCAGGCCCCTGCACACCGAATGAAGCGGGGATTAGTTTACAGGCAATAAAGCGATTTGCCGGTACTATTCCTATTTTAGGTGTGTGCTTGGGACATCAGGCTATAGGTCAAGTTTTTGGGGCTAGTGTGGTTGGTGCACAAGAAATAAAGCACGGAAAAGTATCAGAACTACAGCATAGTGATACCGGCCTACTAAACGGACTTCCAAGGGCGTTCAACGTTACTCGTTACCACTCTCTGGTATTAAAACCCGAAAGTCTGCCTATATGCCTCAATGCTGATGCGTGGTGCACCACCAATGTTGGTCAAAAAGAAATTATGGCTATCTCTCATCAAAGTATGCCTATTTGGGGAGTTCAATATCACCCTGAATCGCTGTTGACCGAATATGGTCACGATGTGCTAGCGAAGTTTATATCCCTGTCTAAATAGCCCACAGACTGCTGAGAAAATGTTCAGCAAAGATAAACACACCCTAATCAAGCCATAGCTTAAGTAATTGTATCTCTTGCCGATACGTCCTTAATTCGGACTGAAAAAGTCCATTTTTTATTGTGTTTAAATACATTGCTTACCTAAAATGCAAAGTTGATGTGCTTAGCCGAGTCTTGAGCTAGAGGCCTGTTTAGCTAGAGTTTTGACTAACTAGAGTTCTGACTAGCTAGAGTTCTGACTAGCTAGGGTTTTGACTAGCTAGAGTTCTGACGAGCTAGTGGCCTGACTAGCTAGAGGCCTCGTCGACTCAACGCTTAGGAAGCAGGCTATTAAGCGACTTTTTGGTGAAAGAGCGGTATAGCGATAATCGAAAGTGGGAAACTGCCATAAAATGTACGACAATACAGCAACGTACGAAACTATTAAGCATCGGAGTCGACTGCACGTGCCCACAGCCCCTAAAGAACACACAGAACAACCCACTGTTAACGACTGTTTTGAGAATTTTATTGTCTCAACAGAACGTGTGTTCGAGATCTTGGGAAAATCGCCAACGGGCAAAGTTACCTTTGAGCAATCAGAGCAAGGCGATGCTCGCAGGCAGCTGCTGCACGTAGAAAAAGTGGCCATTGAGAATAAGCGGCTACAAAGAACCTCCGAAGCTTCTTATATCGAATCAATCAGCTATCAACTCCACGATATTATCGTTGAAGAAATGTCGGAGTATCTCAAAGATACGCCAGGGGTGATAAGCAACCTGCTAAAACTGCCGTCCAATATTGGTATGCTTCTTGATTCACTAACGGTAAGAGCCTGTTCTGTCTCAAAACTTGAACCTATTGTTGCCACTATGCCGTGGCTTGTCGACGACCTTACGCGCATTGTGAATACAGCTCGCTTTAGAAGAAAAGATTCTCGAGGTCGCATCATCATTGTTGAGACACTGCGAACGGCGCTTAGCTTTTTAGGCATTGAAAACTTAAGACTGCTTATCCCGTCACTCATTGTAAAACGCGCCACGCCACAAATTACCGACCCCTACCCGCTGATCAAACAAAAGCTGTCTAGTTATTCAACGGGTGTAGCGATAACAGCGCAGCACATCGCTATCGCACAGGGAATAAACAAGAGCGATGCCTATATGCTTGGCATGTTAGGTAACTTAGGCAGATGCGCTGTTATTCGCCTTTATTTTAGAATGTTCGACAAAGTACAGCTGCATCTCTTGCAAGAGTGTCAGAAAGACAAAGAGCACAAGCGCCACGATGCATTAGTTAAAATAGTGCCATCAGCCAATCATCTCATTGCGCTACAGCACACTTTTGCCGATGCGTTAACCGCAGATGTGTTAGACGAACTGGCATTGAAACGACTGTTTATCACGCCTGCTATGCGGGCAGTTGCGGGTTCATCACACGCACAACCCTCAGTGTTAAGCGATACATTGTCACAAGCGCGATTATACGCTCAAGTTCGAGCGCTGCATCAAACCAAACTCACCGACGCCAAAACAGCAAAAAGCACATTGTCAGCATTAAAATACCCTCAGGGAATATTAGCAAAGTTGAAAAATATCGATATTTTCACACTTCCTCTCGTAAAAAGTGATGCTGAAGATTAATTTTTAGTGGATATTCATGCAGCCCGCCAGCGCAAGAGATAATCGTTTAAGCAAAAACTAGTCACTCATTTTAAGTCGCAGCGCCCCCGTTGCTGCATGCCTCAGCCTAAAATCCACTACTGAAAATCTCTATTACCAAATGATATTGCTTAGCAGTTAATAGTTATTCACTTTTCTTGCAAATTAAGCCACAGTCCTTGTAAACAAAGGGCTAGAGCACCCCTAAGACAAGACAAATGTTTAAAAAAATGGCATACTGCGCTCCAGTATAGTTTTATTTTTTGCGCTTTTTCACGCCAGATTTGGTGTAAGGCGCTCAATGCAGAGGTAGTGATAATGAAGGTAACTCGCGCGACGTTTGACGATGTAATGGTTCCTAACTATAACCCGGCTCATATGGTACCGGTTCGCGGCGAAGGCTCGCGCGTCTGGGATCAAGAAGGTGCTGAGTACGTCGACTTTGCAGGCGGCATTGCAGTAAATGTATTAGGTCACTGCCACCCTGAGCTTGTTAAAGCATTAAATGAGCAAGGCTCAAAGCTTTGGCATCTAAGTAATGTTTTTACTAACGAGCCATCACTACGCTTGGCGAAAAAACTGGCTGACGCTACGTTCGCTGACAAAGTCTATTTCGCAAATTCTGGAGCAGAAGCAAACGAAGCGGCACTTAAGCTTGCGCGCCGTTGGGCTCTTGATAAGCACGGCGAAGATAAGAATCAAATTATTGCGTTTAATAAAGGTTTCCACGGCCGTACATTCTTTACGGTAACAGTGGGCGGACAAGCAGCATACTCTGATGGTTTTGGACCTAAGCCAGGCGCCGTTGAGCATTGCGACTTCAACGACCTTGCTGCTTTTGAGGCAATGATTTCTGATAAAACCTGTGCAGTTATGATGGAGCCGTTACAAGGTGAAGGCGGTATCATTACGCCAGACATTGAGTTTGTTAAAGGCGTACGCGAGTTGTGTGACAAGCACAATGCACTACTCATTCTAGATGAAGTGCAATCTGGTGTTGGTCGTACAGGTCACCTTTATGCTTACATGGGTTTAGGCGTAACGCCTGACATTTTAACTACCGCAAAATCGTTGGGCGGCGGATTCCCAATTGGTGCGATGTTAACTACCACAGATATTGCTGCTCACCTTAAGCCAGGTACTCACGGCAGTACATATGGTGGTAACCCACTGGCCTGCGCCGTGGCAGAAAAAGCTTTGGATATTGTCAATCAACCTGAAGTACTAGAGGGCGTGCTGAAAAAAGAAGCGCTGTTCCGCAAAATACTTGGCGAAATAAATGATAAATATCACGTGTTCGAAGAAATTCGTGGCCAGGGTATGCTTCTTGGTTGTGCATTGAATGAGAAGTATCAGGGCCGCGCAAAGGACTTTATGACAGCAGCCACTAAAGAGCACTTAATGTGTTTAGTTGCCGGTATGAATGTCATTCGTTTTGCACCGTCACTTGTCATTCCTGACGAAGACATCGTAGAAGGTCTAGCACGTTTCGAGCGCGCGGTTGCCGCTGTTGTAAACGCCTAATAGCCTCTACCAGAGTAGTGAATATGAATATCATTCGCCCTATAAAAAAAGCGGATTACAATGCGCTTAAGGATATCGCTGTCGAATCGGGCATTGGCTTTACGTCTTTGCCCGTTAACGATGAGCTTTTACAGCGTAAAATAGACCGCGCCGACAGTACATTTAACAAGACTAATGTGACTGAGCCAGGCGATGAGTCTTATTTATTCGTGATGGAAGACACTGCAACCGGTGAAGTCGTTGGCACCTCGGGCATTGAAGCCGCGGTAGGTATTGACGATGCCTTTTACCATTATCACTTGAGTAAAGTGGTGCACGCATCTCGTGAGTTAAACATCCACAATACAGTGGACATTCTTACTTTTTGTAACGACTACACTGGCGTTACAGAAATTTGCACGCTGTTTTTACGTGAGCAAGCGAGAGGCGGAATTAACGGTCGCTTCCTATCGAAAGTCCGATTTTTATTCATGATGGAACATCGCGAGCGCTTTTCTGAAACCGTCATTGCAGAAATGCGTGGTGTGAGTGATGAAGAAGGCCGTTCTCCGTTTTGGGAATGGTTGGAAACCCACTTTTTCTCAATGGACTTCCCTACTGCCGACTACCTCACTGGAATTGGCAATAAGGTGTTTATTGCCGAGCTTATGCCGAAATACCCTATTTACGTGAACTTGCTCAGTCAAGCGGCACAGGATGTCATTGGTAAGGTTCACGACAAAACTCGCCCTGCACTGCAACTCTTGGAAGAAGAAGGGTTCTCGTGCAGAGGCTATGTGGATATTTTCGATGCAGGCCCTACGGTAGAAGCGAATCTTAGTCATATTCGAACCGTTCAGTCTAGCCTTAAGCTCCCTGTTGTTATTGACGACATGGCTGCGGCTCAGGGACAAACCCACTACATCATCAACACGTCTATTAGCGAGTTTCGCGCAGTGGCTGCAGAAATGACCGTAAGTGAAGAACAACGTGTTGCGGTGCTGTCTCGTCAAGCTGCTGCGGCCTTAAATGTTAATGAAGGCGACTCGGTGCGCTTTGCGCCCGTTACGTTTCGCGACTAATAAAGGACACCCCTATGCTACACACACATTACATAAACGGTGAATGGATTGCCGGAGAAGGTCACGACCTTACCTCAATAGATCCAGCTAAAAATGAGGTTATTTGGGAAGGGAAATCTGCGACTGCATCACAGATAGATACTGCGATTAAATCAGCCAGAGCAGCCCTTGTTGAATGGAGCTTAAAAACCGTAGAGCAACGCCTAGACATCATCAAAGCCTACGGCAGCAAGCTAGAAGAAGCGAAAGAACACCTCGCTAAAGTAATGGCGAAAGAAACGGGCAAGCCAGAGTGGGAAACGGCCACTGAGGTTGGCGCCATGATGGGTAAAATTGGCATTTCTGAAAAAGCATTCTTTGAGCGTACCGGTGATGTGGAAAACCCTATGCCAGTGGGTAAGGCATTTATACGTCATAAGCCTCACGGTGTCGTGGCTGTATTCGGGCCTTACAACTTCCCAGGCCACCTGCCAAATGGTCACATTGTGCCTGCACTCATTGCGGGAAATACCGTCGTGTTTAAGCCAAGCGACCTCACGCCTATGGTAGCGCAAGAAATGGTGAAACTGTGGGATGCTGCTGGCTTACCTAAAGGCGTGCTAAACCTTGTACAAGGTGAAGTCGAAACGGGCAAAGCACTTGCCGCTCATCACGATATTGACGGGTTGTTTTTTACCGGTAGTTCACGTACGGGTCGAGTGCTGCACGAACAGTTTGCAGGTCATCCTGGCAAAATTCTTGCCCTTGAAATGGGTGGCAACAACCCCCTCATCGTTAAAGATGTCAGTGACATAGATGCCGCGACTCATGACATCGTGCAATCGGCTTTCATTACATCTGGACAACGCTGTACCTGTGCACGTCGCTTATTTTTGCCGGCAAACGCGCAAGGTGACGCAATCCTCGAGCGCTTAATTGCCATGACTAAGAATATCAAAGTGGGCGATTATGATGCAGAAGACCAACCCTTTATGGGCGCGATGATTTCAAGCAAGGCGGCAGCTTCTATGGTCGAAGCGCAAAGCGAGCTTGAAGCATTAGGCGGTAAAGTGCTCGTTAGATTAGAACAACCAGATCCGCAAAAAGGGTTTGCCACGCCAGGTATTATCGACGTAACAGACATGCTTGCCGCATTGCCTGATGAAGAGCATTTCGGTCCGCTACTGAAAGTGATTCGCTACACCGACTTTGACGATGCCATCGCAGAAGCTAACAATACAAGCTTTGGTTTATCGGCCGGTTTACTGGGCGATAGCGAAGAAGACTATCGCTATTTCTTTGCTCGCATTCGTGCAGGTATCGTTAACTGGAATAGACCAATTACAGGCGCAAGCAGCGCTGCTCCATTTGGTGGAATTGGCGATAGCGGTAACCACCGTGCCAGTGCGTTTTATGCCGCTGACTATTGCGCCTACCCTGTGGCGTCGGTTGAGCTTGATAAAGTGACGTTACCGGGCAAGTTAAGCCCTGGCTTATCATTATAAAAATGCAAGGACCCTACTGAAATGCATAGTAATATCGATACTTTATTTGCCAACATGTGGGAAGACTACGTAAAGATAACGCCGTCTGCGCACAAGATTCATACACTACTTGCCGATGAAGAAAACAATAGCAATATTGTTAACGACCACGTTGCGTTTAGAACCTTTGCGTTAGATAAGACACGACTTGATAAATTAGCAGCTCACTTCCTAGCACTGGGCTATGAAGCGAAAGGCGACTACGATTTTGAAGCGAAAAAGCTAACGGCAAAACACTTTGAGCACCCAGACGATACAAAGCCTAAAGTGTTTATTAGCGAACTTCGCGTTGATGAACTATCAGACGATGTTCAAGCAATTATCAAAAAGCTAGTGGCACAAATGCCAAGTGATATTACTGATGCAGACAATTTCCTGTACTCGGGTAAGCACTGGGATGTGAGTAAAGCTGAATACGATACGCTTATCAATGAGTCTGAATACGCCGCTTGGATGGCTGCGTGGGGCTTCAGAGCGAATCACTTTACGGTAAGTGTTAACCATTTAAGTCGCACTAATGAACTAAATGATGTAAACACCCTTCTGAAAGAAGCTGGGTTTGTTCTAAATACATCCGGCGGCGAAATAAAAGGTGGTCCTGAGGTCTTCCTAGCTCAGTCATCGACAATGGCCGACCGCAGCGACGTTTCATTTAGCGAAGAAACTCTGTCTATTCCAAGCTGCTTTTACGAATTTGCTCAGCGCTACGACATGCCAAACGGCGAGCGTTATCAGGGTTTTGTTGCAGCCTCTGCAGACAAGATTTTCGAAAGCACGAACGCCAAGTAACACGGCGAAGCACGGATGGTATTGCATTACCTCGTGCTCACGCCTTGGCTTGCTAAGCCATTGACGTAACAAAATGTGCGCATCAATACAAAAAGCCCAGCGTCGCGAGACGCTGGGCTTTTTGTATTGAGCGTAGGTAAGATTATTGACGTTAAAGAGTGTTGTCAGTCTACGATTGCTGACGTTCCAAGATTGCTGGCGAGCGGCGCCTACCCACAGGCGAAAATTATTAGCGCTTAGTCTCAGATGTATGTCGTGCTAAAAACTGATCATACGGCATTGGCTTATCAAAATAGAAACCCTGCATAAGCTGAACGTCGGCCTGTTCCATAAAGGGTAAGTAAGTTTCTAGCTCTATACCTTCTGCGACAACCTCAATTTCTAAGCTTCGAAGCATGGTTATTATGCCGCTGAATAGCGCATATGCTTTACTATCTTGGTGTACTCCACTCACTAAGCTTCTATCCACTTTGACCACCTGAAACTGGAACATACGCAAATAGCTTAGTGATGAGAAACCGCTGCCAAAATCATCAAGGGATAGTCTAAAGCCAAGCTCTCGCAATGCATTTAATGAACGCAGTGCGGTTTTTTCATCGCGTACAAACACCGATTCAGTGAGCTCTAATTCAATGTATTCAGGAGAGACGTCATTCGTACGGCAGATGTCTAAGGCTTTTTCTGGAAATGTTTCATCGAGCATTTGATTCGCACTTATGTTCACCGATAAGGGAATGGCTTCTCCCTGCTGCGATTCCATAATAGAGATATAGTCACAAGCTGCCTCTATTGCATATAAACCGATGGCGCTATCGAGATTGTGCTCCTCAGCAATAGGAATGAAGACGGTAGGCGATACCACACCGTGAAGACCAGAAATCCAGCGGCACAGCACTTCTCCCCCTTTTAAGTTACCGTGAAGATCGTATTTCCCTTGTATGTAAAAATCGAGCAAATGATTTTCTACCGCCTTGCGCAAGTCGTTCACCATACTTACCTGCTGCGTCATACTCTCGTATAAGCCAGGTTCGTAAACAAACACCTGCCCTTTGCCCAACTCTTTCGCCCTATACATTGCGGCATCAGCGCATTGAATGAGACTTTTTATTCCGTCACTGTGCTCTGGATAAGCGGCAATCCCGATACTTGAAGACAATCGCAGCTCAGTACCCTTAGCATAAATCACGTCCTCTTCTATTTGTTCTATTAGTCTCTCGCATTTTTCTTTAACACTGCCAGCCGCATCTTCTTTGAGCACCACTAAAAATTCATCGCCCCCCCATCGTCCAACCTCGCCGATGGGTCCAAACATAGCGGTTAACAGTGCCGCAACTCGCTGAAGTTCTGCATCGCCCTTATCGTGACCTGCTGTATCATTGATGGCTTTAAAGCCGTCTAAATCAAGGAAGACAAGTAAGAACGGCTCACCGCTTGCTACATATGAATCGATAGACTCCCGAAGCCAATTTCTGTTAGACAGACCCGTTAAGTCGTCATGCTGTGCTAACTGTCTTAATCGCGCTTCATTGCGCTTCCTGTCACTAACATCACGTAGCGTAGCGATTAAATAAGAGGAGGTTTGCCGATACGCCTCGAACACGGCTATAGAGATATCGACGACACGTGTTTTACCAGACAGCGAATCTATTTTTGACTCAAAACGCAGCTGCTTGTCTAGCATAAGCTGCTCTTCATCCACACGAGTAGCCGCCAACAGCTCGTTAAAGTTTTCGCCAATGCACTTTTCTTTTACTGGGGCCTCTAACAAACGAATAAAGGCGTCGTTGCATTCGGTGATGACAAGGTCGGGCGTTAGCACCAGCATGGGCTCTCGTGAACTTGCAAACGCAGATGCCATTAAATCAAAGGATTGCTCGGCTTTGCGCTGTTGAGTGATATCTTTTGTAGTGCCAACAATGTTGAGGGCTTCGGTGGCGCTTCCTCTTTCAAGCACGCGGCCTCGTAGCCGTATCCACTGATAATCAGCTTTAAAGCGTAAGCGAAACGACACTTCAATGCGATCTCGGTTACCGTGTATCGCCATAGACCAATGAAACTGAAGGTTTTCGATATCATCTTCGTGCACACGTGCCATTAGCTCTATGACAGTGCCGGACCACGTAGAGCGGTTACCGCTGTAGAGCGAGAAAGAGCGGATAACCATAATGTCAGTATCAGCGCGCCAGTTCCAAAAAGACTCCTGAGACGCCCATAACGCTAGTTCTAAGTCAGCTTGAGACTGCTGACTATCACGGAGCGCATCGTAAAGCTGCTGCGATTTTTTTGTAAGTAAACCTTCAGCTTCTTCGCGCGCATTTCTTTCACGCTTTAGACGGCGTTCAAGTATCAGTATACGCTTATCACTATCCGTATAATTTTCGGACATATACAACCTATGAAACTACGGCAATGCTGAATTCATAAGTATGAGGGGTACTAAGCTGACGCGTTTCGCGCTCCAACTTACAATTAAAATAGTCGGCTGCACCATCCATAAGGCCCTCTGCTAGAGCGAACAAACTGCGTTCAGAGTAGTACTGCAATCGCATTGTCGTGTCCGTTCGCGACAATACCTTAAAACGTGGTAAATCGGCGTCAGGGTAGAGCTTCTTAACCTGTACATGAATGTCATCGTCAAGATGCCCCAACATATCCAGCATACTGTCAGTATTTGCTAGCACATCACCATGAACAGCGCCTAACTTCCCAAAAAGATAGAAACCAAAGTCGTGCAGCAACTCGTTGGCAGACTTGCCGGTTTTTTCAATCAGCACCGCCAATAGCCGTTCCATTTCTTCATAAGGATAGTCGCCTACAGCCGTGTAAGCCCCCTCGTTTTCTAATTCAGCTTCCATAATCACGTCATCGGCAAACTCAGGTGACACGTTTTCTTCTAACATATCGATCAACGACGTAAAAACTATACCCAGCATATCCGGTTTCCTTCACTGTTGTGACGAAAGTGTAGTTCACACCACACGATAACAACAAAATTTATAATAGATTTTCGATTTGGCTGTCATTTTTTTCAAATACAACCTCTACGTTATCCACTCGCTGCAACCCCCTTGGCAGCTTATTCCCTCTGCGTCCTCGTTCACCTTGATAGTGGGTCAAATCTTCAGCCGATAGGGTCATGTTGCGTTTACCGGCAGCCACTTTAATTGACGCGCCTGCAGGCACAACGGTAAGTACTTTGACGTACTCTTCTCTTGCCTGAGACTTAGCTGATGGGATATTAATGAGCTTATTGCCTTTGCCTTTGCCTAAACTCGGCAAGTCTCGTAGCGGGAACATCAACATACGGCCTTCATTAGAGATACTTAAGCAAAGGTCAGAATCTGGGTTACTCACCGGCATGGGTGTCATGACCTTCGCTGCCTTTGGCAACGACAGGTAAGCTTTACCCGCTTTGTTCTTACTCACCATGTCCTTGAACGTTCCCAAGAAGCCGTAGCCGGCGTCAGAACCCACTAAAAACTTACTTTCATCTGAAGCCATAATAACGTGTTCAAATGACTCGCCACCTACAATGCTAAATCGTCCGGTTAATGGCTCGCCCTGGCTCCTTGCAGAGGGCAGACCGTGGGCATCACAAGAGAAGGTACGTCCAGATGAGTCCATGAAGACCGCAGGTTGATTGCTCTTACCCTCTGCACTACCAAGGTATCCGTCTCCCGCTTTATAACTTAACCCCTCGGCATCGATGTCGTGACCTTTAGCGCAGCGGGCCCAACCTTTTTCGGACAATACTACGGTGACTGATTCGGCAGGTATTAACTCTTTTTCAGACAATGCTTTTGCTTCGCCACGCTCAACGATAGGCGAGCGTCTATCATCGCCGTACTTTTCTGCATCGGCTAAAATTTCTTTTTTAATCAGCGTTTTCAAGCGTCGCTCAGAGCCTAATAAGGCTTGTAACTTATCTCTCTCTGCCGCCAGCTCTTCTTGCTCGCCTTTAATTTTGAATTCTTCAAGCTTGGCAAGATGGCGAAGTTTGAGCTCTAAAATAGCTTCAGCTTGCGTGTCACTTAAACCAAAGCGCGATATCAACTCTGGCTTTGGCTTATCATAGGTGCGAATAATATCGATAACTTCATCAATATTTAAAAAGGCAATAAGTAGGCCTTCTAGAATGTGCAGCCTGGCTAGTACTTTGTCTAATCGATACTGTATCCGACGAGTTACCGTGTCTTTTCGATACTGTAACCATTCAGCCAAAATAGTACGTAAATCTTTTACTTGAGGGCGACCATCTAACCCAATCATATTGAGGTTTACGCGATAGTTCTTTTCTAAGTCGGTGGTGGCGAATAGATGCTGCATAAGCTGCAGTACATCAATGCGATTAGAACGAGGTGTGACCACAAGGCGTGTGGGGTTTTCATGGTCAGACTCATCACGCAAGTCGCTCACCATAGGCAGCTTTTTCGCCTGCATTTGCGACGCAATTTGTTCTAAAATCTTGGCGCCAGACGCCTGGTGAGGCAATGCCGTAATGACGATATCACCATTCTCTTCGTGGTACACCGCACGCATTTTTATTGAGCCGCGCCCTGTTTCATACAGCTTGCGAATATCTGCTTTCGGCGTGATGACTTCTGCGTCGGTGGGATAGTCTGGCCCTTGAACATGCTCGAGCACGTCGTTTAAATCTGCTTTGCTGTTATCGAGCAGCATGGCGCAGGCCGTGGCTAGCTCTCTCACATTATGAGGGGGGATATCTGTCGCCATTCCTACTGCAATACCCGTTACACCGTTAAGGAGTATGTGGGGCAGTCTCGCGGGTAGCGTACTAGGCTCGTTTAAGGTACCGTCAAAATTGGGCACCCAATCGACGGTGCCCTGGCCTATCTCATTTAATAGTACTTCGGCAAAACGAGATAGCTTAGCTTCGGTATAACGCATGGCCGCGAAAGATTTAGGATCATCAGGTGCTCCCCAGTTCCCTTGCCCATCCACCAGCGGATAACGGTAAGAAAAAGGCTGCGCCATCAGTACCATGGCTTCATAGCAAGCCGAATCGCCGTGAGGATGGAATTTACCAAGTACGTCACCTACGGTTCTCGCAGACTTTTTATACTTTGCGTTGGCACTGAGTCCAAGATCGGACATTGCATAAATAATGCGGCGCTGTACTGGCTTTAAACCATCAGAAATATGGGGAAGCGCCCTATCCATGATTACGTACATGGAATAGTTAAGATAAGCATCTTCCGTGAAACGTCTCATCGGGAGCTGTTCCACACCGTCGTTACTAATAATGATCTCGTCACTCATGATAATTTTTTCGTTTTGTTATTAATACCAATGCGCTTGTTTTTGCGAGGTCGCAGTAAAAGTGAGATAGCACGCCTTTTTGGGTTAGTACAAGAGCGTATAACTTCATTGTGGGGTAAACCGCTTGTCGGTGCAAATAATACGAATAAAAAAGACGGAGGCTTATCATTACTGGCGATTCTTTGTTATACAAAGAAAACAGTGGTTTAATATTATTAACTTAAAAGAAGAATAGTTGGTCATGCCTTTTTTTCGCACTTTGCTTTTTACTTTTTGTATTGTGGCTGCCGCACTTTGCTGTTCATTCAGTTCTGGTGCCCATGCCCAGCATATTGAACAGTTATATGATGAGAATAGTACGCTCGATCTCTCTGAGTCTTTATACTATTTATACGAAACAAACTATCAGCTAAGTATCAGCGATATTGCTCGGCGTAAGAACGACTTTTTAGCCCATTCAGGCAAAAACCCCAACTTTGGATTTCAAGACAACGCGGTTTGGCTACTCAAATCGGTAACTAATGTATCGAACGAATCTGACTGGGTATTCTCCATTAATTTCAGCCAGCTGGATAAAGTTGATTTTTATCTTATTCAAAACGGTAATATCATCGCGCAAAGCCATCAAGGCAAGTTACAGAAAGAACAGCGCTTTCGCATACCTACACTGCAAACTCAGATAGAGTCTGCGAGCCCTGTCGACCTTTACATTCGTGTTGAAAGTCAGTCTTCCAGTATTATTGTTCCACTGCGCGCGCAGTCTGCAGAAAAGCACGGCCGCTATTTTCAGATTGATAGTCTATTATGGGGCGTATTTTACGGCGGCTTATTAATTCTCGCTATTTATAACTTGGTACTCTATTTCGGAGTAAAAGAAAAAAGTGTTATTGCCTACGTTGGCTATATCTGCACCGTTATTCTCTGGCAGGTAGTCTGGGGAGGGCACACACACTTTATTTTTGCTTACGGTATTCCCGCGTGGTTGGTAGGGCATACAGAGCTTATTTTTGTCTTCATTGGCATTACCTCTGGCCTATTTACCGTTACGTTTTTAGAAAGCGAAAGGCACGCCCCAACATTACACCCCATTTTGCAGCTAATGCTTGCTACTCAAACCATCATCGGCGTTGTTTGCTTTGCTGACCTATTGCCATCAATGTGGAAGAACAACTTAGTTTATGGCGTGGGACTGGTCTCAATATTAAGCTATGTGTCTGCGGGTTTTGAGGCTTACTTTAATAAATTTAAACCTGCGAGGTACTTTATTTTCGCTTGGGGGTTATTAGCGACTGGGGCCGTTGTCGGTATGCTGAGTTTACTGGGTATAGCGCCTGTGAACGATTTCACAACCTACTGCTTTCAAATTGGTGTTTTCCTTGAGGCTAGCTTGTTCTCTATTGCTTTAATGGAGAAAAGTCGTGGGCAGCTAGAATATGATGTAGAGCAAGCCACCAACGATTTGCACAACAATATGGAATTAATTGAAGAGCAAAACGTACGGTTAGACATTGCTCGAAAAGACGCCATTAAGGCCAGCCATGTTAAATCTCAGTTTTTGGCAAATATGAGCCATGAAATTAGAACACCACTCAATGCCATTTTAGGGTTTAGTAAAGAACTAAATAACGCATCCCTTCCTCCGGATCAGCAAGAGCAGGTACGAATTGTTAATACCGCTGCCGATAATCTACTTACCATTGTTAACGATGTGCTCGACTTTTCAAAAATTGAAGCCGGCAAGTTAAGCTTAAATAGCCAACCGTTCTCACCCAATAAGCTGTTTGAAGAAATGGTGGCAATAATGGCAAAGTCATCACATACCAAGCGTATAGAGTTCGTGTTTGAACTCGCTCCCCTACCGGAAAAGCTTTTGGGCGATGTATTCAGAATAAAGCAAATACTTAATAATCTGCTGAGCAATGCCCTTAAATTTACGTCCTCGGGAAGCATTACCTTGGCGGTAAGCGGTCGCGCACTCGAGCATGGCATTCACGAGGTTAATATTGTTATTCGTGATACAGGAATTGGTATAAGCCGTCAGGATCAGAAAAAGCTGTTTAATGCCTTTTCCCAAGTAGACGATGCGTTAAATCGGAATTACCAAGGCACGGGTCTTGGTCTTGTTATCAGTCGCGAGCTAGTCAATATGATGAACGGCACGCTTACTCTTAAAAGCACCCTTGGGCAGGGGTCTATATTCAATGTAACGCTAAGGATGAATCAACTTAGCCAGAAGTATGGACTTTCTTCCAACCCTGACTGGCAGGGTAAAAAAGTGGTTATTTTCGATCCTATCCCCGCCACCAGACAAGCGAGTGCCAAAATCCTCAAATCGATGGGTGCAGAAGTCACCTGCGCTGAGTCTATCGAGTATCTCAGCAGCCTCAATGGTCAGTACGATTACATAATGGCTACCACACCAGTCAGTCATTTAGACTCAAGGCTGCAGCACTTGCGTAGGTTCGTCGAATTTCCTGCTAAAAATAGGGTATTGTGGTATTCGGGTCCAGATCCATTTATGAAATACCCCAATTTATACCAGCACTTTTACACCCAAATTCGAATGCCTATGACGATCACTAAATTAGACAGTTTGATGAGAGAGCAAATTATTTCTGGGGCTAATCCGCTTAAAGAAAAAATAAATGCATTGCCAAGAGCAAGGTTGCTCGCGGTGGATGATATAGAAATGAACTTAAAGCTTCTTCATACCTGGCTTGACGATTCGGCTATAGAATTAACTACCACCATTAGCGGGCAAGATGCCGTTAACAAATGTCAAACCCAAGAGTTTGACCTGATTTTGATGGATATACAGATGCCCGGTATGGACGGTGTTCATGCGACTCGCGAAATTCGTAAATCACCCATGAATATGGGAACACCGATTGTGGCTGTTACTGCTCATGCACTAAAGGAAGAACAGGAAAAACTGCTTGCCTCGGGGATGGACGACTACCTATCTAAGCCTATTGAAATTGACTCGTTACTCACTTTAATCAAGTCGTGGTGTCATGACATAGAGCCAGGCGAACTTACCTTCCCTTCGGTAGATTGGCAGCTGGCCCTAAAGCGTGCGAATCAAAATCAAGCTGCGGCAAAAGAATTATTAAATGACTTCACTGCAATGCTGCCAGATACCCTACATGCCCTAGAGTCGCAAATGGAAAGGCTCGCATTTGACGAGCTTTCTGCTGAAGTGCATAAACTTCATGGAGCCTGCTGCTATACCGGTTTGCCACGGCTTCAAAATCTAGCCAAAGAACTAGAAATAGCCCTCAAATTGAACCATACCGATTTGGTTGAAGAGTTTTTGCCGGCACTGGTTAAAGAGGCACAAAAAATTATTGAGGAAAACAACGTTAACGCCTTGCATTAACCCTAGGGCGTGTTATCAGGGCTGAGACTTTTGCTTTTTCTCGAAGACTTCCGTTACTTACACGGGGAAGGTACGGGAAGTCAGCTCTCTTCAACGGGGGCCTCAGCTTTCTTCTGCAGGAGCAGAGCGTGCGTGCTGACACTGAACAATTAGTGCAGCGAAATCTACGGCTTCTCTATCAAGTTCAGAGCTTGCTATGAAGATATCGTAGCCCAGACGTTTTCTAAGCTCCACCATACGGTGAGCCAACATTGCTTTGATACCGGTAATAGGCGTGCCATCTTCTAAAACAAAGTGCTTGTCGTCGAACATAGATTGTTCGTAACAGCTTCCCGTCGCACAATTATTGTCCGAGTTATGCAGCAGCAAAGGACGTTGCTCCATGAGCAAGTGAGTGGCAAGGCGCGGTGAAATGGTTTTTAAAAAGTCGGTATAACTTTTCACCTTAAAACCCACGGTTTCAAGCGCCACCTGATCAAGCCCATGGCGAATTCGTGGACAATCAGCTCGCTGTAAATTATCCCAATGAATACGCCAGCTGCCTAACCGGTGTCGGTAGGTGATATAGTCTTTGGCAATTTCTAAGCTGTAGTTAGGTTCACGTATTTTAAAGTAACCGATAAGTAAGCACACCAGTGCTGCGCTGGTCATGAAAATACCCGCTAAAAACAGCCATTCGGGAAGAAAGCTAAGCCACAGGGCAGACACAACTAACCCCACGCAGCCAATCACAATACTCGTTAAACCATTGCTTTTAGAAGCGGCTCTAATATAAATGGGTTCTGCACTACTGCCAGACATAAAAATACACTACCAACATAATAACGGCCCAAAGAAGGTATAAGCGTACACGCTTGCACTTAGCACAATCGGTCTTCCACCAGCGGGAAAAAAGAAAAGGCTTTTTTTGCATATGTGCCGGCGCTTCCTATGACAAAATTTACAATCGCATCGCGTCTCACGTGCTGACGTTGAGATAGTTTTTATATACGCGATTTAAAAACAGATAGTTTACCTGAGCTCATTACTACTTAAACACATTACTTTTTAAACACAGTATTACTCAAATTCGCTGCTATCTAAATCAATCAGCCTGTGGCGTTGTATTATTCACTCACTAGCCTTTTGTGCTGATTGCGCTTAAATGCGGCCACAATGGTTGGAGTAAATACCAGAGATAGAATGACCGAGAAACCCACGCCGCCCGCAATAACAACAGCAAGTGGAGGCCAAAAGCTTCCCTCACTGAATAACAATAGCGGTATAAGTCCCCCCACCGTTGTAAATGTGGTCGATAATATATGTCGACTACAGCTCATTGTTTCTTCCACTATGGCTTTCGTATCACCCTGTTTTGCTTGCGGGTTAGCATTAATTGCCGCTATCACCACGATAGAACCATTGATAGCAACCCCGATAAGTCCTGCGCAGCCGAGCAACGGGTTAAAGCCTATGGGGAGCCCGGAAAGCCACAAACTGAACATACCAAGACCAACGGATAAAATCGCGACTAGCCCAATCACCCCTGCCATTCTTAAGCTTGAGAAAGTGAGAATAAGCGTTGTAATCATTAATACCAACAATACAGGCGCATAAGTCCCAAGCTGACCTAACGCTTGTTGCTGTTCATCGGCATCCCCTGCTAGATGAATTCGATAGCCTTGGGGTAACACCAAATGCTCATCAAGCTTCTCTCTCAACGTATTGCTCGCATCTATTGCCGGAACATCGGGTAATAAAAATGCTTGAATACGATTAAGGCGCTCGCCGTTAACACGGGTAATACTGCTAGTAGCCGGCTTTAGCGAAAGCGATGTCACGGCCGCCAAAGGTGACCATGAGAGGGCGCTATCATTAGCTACAGGTATGGGCATAGAGTCGACACCGGAGACATCTTGTCTAAATGACTCAGCCAACCTCACTCTTACGGGAACCTCCTCAGTACTTTCTAATACTGATCCACCGGTGATCCCAGAGAAGTTGATTCGCATCTGCGCAGCAAGATCGGCCAAAGATATCCCTAAATACGACAAGCTATCGCTATCTGTAACAACGTTAAGTTCTGGCTCGCCCATAGAAATGCTGGCTATTGATTGAGAAATGCCGTCAACCTCTGACATCAGCGCTCTTACCTGCTCTCCTAACTCGTTTAATACGTTTAGGTCGGGCCCAAATATCTCGACTTCCACCGGCGCAGCAATGGGCGGCCCCTGCCCAAACCCTTTCACCACAATCTGAATTTCTGGGTATGCGCTATCTAAATCTTGCTGCAGCTTGCCAACGAGAGTTGATGCCCCTTCAACAGTGTTGGTGGTTATCACCGCATTGGCAAAATACGGCATGTTATCTCTTGTCATGGTTTGATTGTAATACACCGAAGGCGCAGAACCGCCCACTAGCCAGGTGACTTGACTAACGCCCTCGTACTGGCGAATTTTGGCATCCACATTCAACGCATAGTCGGTAGTATTGTTAATACTGCTGCCTTCTTTCGTCCACAGATACACTTCAAACTGGTCTCTGTCGGCACTGGGGAAAAACACATTCGCCAAGCGTGTAGACAGGGCAAAGCCAGATAAGCACAGTATGCAAATAACTGAAATAACGAGCTTCGGCTGTTTTATCCAGCGTCCTAGCTGGCGGCTGAAAGCTAACGTTAGCGCCGGTGCCTGAATGCCCACCTGCCACCACGAGGAGCCAGCAGCTTTCGTGGTACCCAATGCAGCGCCGTCGTTTTTCGGTAAAAAGCGCGCTGCCAGCGCAGCAATAACTGTAAGAGAGATAAACAAAGAGCCAATTAGGGCCATAACCACGCTAATAGCGATAGGCCCAATAAAATCGCCAATGTTCCCATTTAGCAAAAATATTGGCATGAAACCCAACACCGTTGTTAACGTTGAGGCGAGTAGCGGCGCGAATAAATGCGCCACACTTTTCGCCATTGCACCGACTCGGGTAAGCTGAGGGTCTTGTAAATTGAGCCGAATTTCATCTGTTATTACAATGGCATTATCAATGAGAAGGCCAATGGCGATGATCATGCCAAAAATGGACATCTGATGAATTTGTTCGTTATAAAAACTCAGCGAGAACAACGTGAAGGATGCACACAGCGGCAGCGCCAAACCCACAATCCATGCAGCCCTAAAGCCCATAAATAGTAAAATAACCAACATCACCACCGCACAACCCATCAACAAATTCATTGATAAATCGGCTAAACGGGTGGCTGTGTATTCGTTTTGCTCAAAAGCGACTGACGCGGTAAGCGTACCGCCAAAATCGCGATTAAATAGCTCAACTTCTGCAAGGGCATTTTGAGTCCACACATCAGAGCGTAATGAGGGCTGCATTCTAGCCGCAACAAAAATAGATTCTTCACCATCTAAAAATGCAATTTCACTGCGTGGCGTACTGTAACCCCGAGTGACACTCGCAATGTCCTCAACACGCAAGTAGCGACCGTCGCGATTGACTAAGGGGACCGATGCAACCATATCAACACCGGTGAGTCCCTCGCCCACACTAAAGCGTAAGTTGCTCTGTTGCGTATTTAACATGCCTGCGGGCAGCTTAGGGTCGGCATTGCGAATAATAGTGCTTACCTGCTGTAGCGTTAAACCTGTGGCCGCTAATTTAATGGGGTCTACGCTAACGCTCACTTCTTCGTTAGGCTCGCCATATACCCTGACTAATTCAGTGCCATTAACGTTTCTCAAACGATCGGTGAGCTCTTCAGCAAGGCGAGACATAACTGTAATAGGCGTTGTGTCTGGATATTCGGCACGAAGAGAAAGTAGCAGCGTAAAGGCGGTTGCCCCGCGCTTTTCATCAAAGACAGGGTCTAAAACCCCTTCGGGGAATAGGTCTGACGCAGCCCCAATCGCATCGCGTATCTCGCTGAATAGCTCTTCGTTAGTGCTGTTATCAACCCAATCTTGGGTTTCTATTAATATGACTGAAATCCCCGCCCGAGACGTAGACTTAACCTCTTTGATTTCAAATATTTCTCGCAGCCTGTCTTCTAAAACATCACTGACAAGCGCTTCTACACGCTCTGCCGACGCCCCTGGATACTGGGTGATAATGAGCGCATTGCGCGTATCGATCCTAGGGTCTTCAATACGTGGTAACGAGCCTAGCGCTGATAGTCCGGCGACAATGATGATCACCAAACTTAATATCAGCAGATGTCCCCGTCGATAAAAAAGCGTATACCACGGATAGTCTTTACTTACGCTAGCGTGAGGCGTTTTCATTACTGTACTCCAGCGTATTGCGCGCTGTTTTGAGCGCCGCTTTGACCACCGCTTTCTGGGGCACTTAGCTCAGAGTAAGATTTACGCTCTGTTTGTGTCTGCGCTTGAGTTGACGCACTGGCTGCGGATACCCGCTGTCCAGGAGACAGCTTGTGGGTACCGTCTACGATATAGCGGTCGCCTTCTTTTAATGCCCCACGGACAAAGGCGTTGTTCCCGTCTGTGTAAACCACCTCGACCACTCTTGCTTCAAGTGCTGTGCCGCTCTCACTTTGAGCTGCATCGCCCAATACAAATACTCGCCATAGGCCACGCAGCCCGTTACTTAATGCCGTCACAGGAAGCCAGCTACCTTGTTCATTGTGCGAGCGCGCACCAAACAAAATAGCCATATCACCAGGTCGTAATTTGTCATTGCTGTTCAGGGTTACCAGAATATCAACCGTTCTGGTTTGTATATTTCTCACAGCAAGGCGTTGGGTCACCACGCCCGCTGCATTTTGCTCACCAATTTGAATGATGACAGGCTCACCAATATCAAACTGGTCGATAATATCTGCTGGCACTGCAAAGCGAGCTTGAAATTGTTCGTTACTCGTAATACCAATGACCGCAGTCCCAGCGTTTACAACACTCCCCTCATCAAAGAAGCGTCGGTTAACTTGACCGTCAAACGGTGCGTAGAGCACCGCTCTATCAAGTGCCACTTTCATCGAATTAAGCGATGCTTCAATTTCGTCTACTCTGGCATTGGCCACACTAAGGGAAGCGTTTGTTTCATCAAGACGCTGTGCAGACTCTAGTTTTCTGTCAACGAGGGATTGAGTGCGATCGTTATTGATTTTGGCTAAGTTTAAATCTGCCTTTACTCGCACTAAGGAGGCGTTAAGCTCTTCTTGCTGCGCTCTTAAGCGCTGAGTATCTAACCGAGCAACAACATCTCCTTTAGACACGGCATCACCCTCTTCAACCAATACTTCCTCTATTTGACCGCCAGTGTCAAATGACAGCGAGGTGGATTTTGGCGATTCAACTAAGCCGAAGACACTAATTGGCGTTTCAAATTGCTGTTGCACCTTTACTGTACCGGTAACAACAGACATGGGCGCTCTCGCCTGAGGCGTCTGCGCGGCATTACCTATTCCAGCCGCCACCAATAGCAGCACCAACGCGGCAGTGAAAACGACGATTGCAACGTATAGTGATGCTTTACTTGCCGTTGACGAGGTGTCAGCAGAATTCATGTTCATGTTTTTTCACTCAGTGATGATGTTTGCAAATGCATATTGCGATGCTAGTATATAAATACTAGACCGTCCAGTATGATATTATTTATTCTTTATAATCTTCTATTTCGCAAGCGAGGATCATAGTGTCGCAAATAAAAAAACAAGGTAGGCCAAAAAGTGAAGAAAAATCTCGGCTTATCTTACAGGCTGCATCGCGACTTTTCTTAAAAGATGGCTTTACTAAGACGTCTATGGACGGCATTGCTAAAGCCTCTGGCGTTTCAAAGCAAACGGTTTATTCCCACTATGATAGTAAAGACGTCCTTTTTCAATCGGCCATATCGTCTAAGTGCAGAGCATATCAGCTCGATACCCCTGAAGCTTTCGAGCCAGCGTCACACGAGCCAGACATTACGGAGTGTCTCCATAAAATTGGCAGACAATATATACGTCTTATTCAAGACCCCGAGACCGTGGGTATATTTAGGGTGATCATTGCCGAGGCTGTTAATAACGCGCACGTGGCGTCGCTATTTTATCAAGCCGGTCCGAAACGCTCACTAGACGCTCTTGGTCATACCATTTGGCAGTTGGGCAAAGGTGACATTACTCAAGAGAAAGCGAATCAACTTGCCATTGATTACTGCGCACTATTGAAAGGTGAATTTCACACCATGCTGTTATGCGGCATTCACCCCGCAATGAACGATAAACACATACACGAACACGTAGGCCAAGCAGCAGAAAAAATAGCAGTATTGTTTGCGCATTATCGCAATAAGTAGTCACAACGAATAACGCAACAAATGCGCGATTTACGTTCGGTGTTTGCCGCTGACAGATTACTTATTCCGCGGTTTGTTATACACTAACGGCGTTTTCGTTAATGATTGAGTGGCTCATGTCTGACTTTACTGGTAACCATATCCTTTCGGTTAATCAATTCGATCGGGAGGCCATTGAGAAGGTGTTCTCAGTAGCCGATTCCATGCAACCTTATGCAAGACGAGAAAAACGCACGACGGTATTAGAAGGCGCCATCCTCGGTAACCTTTTTTTTGAACCTAGTACCCGAACTCGCGTGAGTTTTGGTACCGCTTTCAACTTGTTAGGTGGTGAGGTTCGAGAAACGACCGGAATGTCGAGTTCAGCGCTGGCAAAGGGCGAATCTCTTTACGATACCGCAAGAGTATTAAGCGGGTATTCCGATATAATTGCCATGCGACATCCCGCTTCAGGCTCTGTGGCCGAATTTGCTGAGGGAAGCCGAGTTCCCGTCATTAATGGCGGCGATGGTGCAAATGAACATCCTACTCAAGCCCTGTTAGACCTATTTACCATTAAACGTGAGTTAGAATACAACGGCCAAGGCATCGATGGGCTCCACATCGCTATGATAGGCGATTTACGCTACGGCAGAACTGTGCATTCATTATCCCGTTTATTGTGTTTATTTAATAATGTTCGTTTTACCTTAATATCCCCTCGTGAATTAGCCATGCCACAACCTGTCATTGATGCTATTGAGCAAGCAGGTCACCACCTTACCATTACCGATACCCTAGAAGGCAGCATGGATGCAGACATTTGCTATCAAACTCGTATTCAAGAAGAGCGATTCCCTTCACAAGATGAAGCCAATAAATACCGCGGAAAGTTTCGGTTAAATCAATCGATTTACACACGACACTTTCAGTCTAAGACCGTCATTATGCATCCACTTCCGCGAGATTCTCGTATGGAAGCCAACGAGCTAGACAACGATTTAAACCTTAATCCAAACCTAGCCATTTTCCGACAAACCGATAATGGGGTGTTGGTGAGAATGGCCTTATTTGCCCTCACTCTTGGTGTGGAGCATTTGGTCACAAAATATGAACGTGACGTCGTTTGGTACAGCAATAAGAGTAAGTAATTACATGACAAAATCTGAAACACTATTTGCCCGAGCTCAAATAACTATCCCAGGTGGTGTGAATTCACCTGTGCGCGCTTTTAAAGCGGTAGGTGGAACACCTCGCTTTATTACGAAAGCAGATGGCGCATACATGTGGGATGTGGACGGTAAACAGTACATTGACTACATTCAGTCATGGGGCCCAATGGTATTAGGGCATAACAACCCTAAGATAAGAGAGGCCGTTATAGAAGCCTCTTATAGCGGTTTATCTTTTGGTGCGCCTACCGAAGCCGAGGTCATTATGGCTGAAACGGTGAGTAAAATGGTGCCGTCAATGGAGATGGTGCGCATGGTAAATTCAGGCACCGAAGCGACGATGTCAGCAATACGACTTGCACGAGGTTACACAGGTCGCAACAAAATTGTGAAGTTTGAAGGCTGTTATCATGGGCATGCCGATTCGTTGTTAGTGAAAGCGGGGTCAGGTGCACTGACACTGGGTGTACCAAGCTCTCCTGGCGTACCTGACAACGTGGCGGAACATACGCTTACCGTTGAATATAACAATGTCGAATCGGTTAAAGAGATTTTCAAGGCTCATGGCGACGACATTGCCTGTATTATTGTAGAGCCAGTGGCTGGCAACATGAACTGTATTCCGCCTGTGGAAGGTTTTCTTGAAGGCCTTCGTGCAGTATGCGATGAGTATTCAAGCGTACTTATTTTTGACGAAGTTATGACAGGCTTCCGCGTATCTCGCGGCGGAGCCCAAGAGCGTTATGGTGTTAAGCCAGATCTTACCTGCCTTGGCAAAGTGATTGGCGGCGGTATGCCAGTAGGTTGTTTTGGTGGCAGAAAAGATATTATCACGCACATAGCCCCAACAGGCCCTGTCTATCAGGCGGGAACGCTGTCGGGTAACCCAGTAGCGATGGCTGCAGGCCTTGCAGCTATGGAACAACTGCAGCAAGAAGACCTCTATGACTCAATTTTTGAGAATACGCAGGCGCTGGTAGATGGCATGCAGGCACTGGCAGACAAGCACAATATTAGTCTAACTACTAATGTTGCGGGCAGTATGTTTGGGATATTCTTTACCGATGTTGAGAAGGTGACGAACTATAAACAGGCTATTAATTGCAACACCGAGCAATTTAATAAGTTTTATCACGGCATGCTGAACGAGGGTGTATACCTAGCCCCGGCCTCTTACGAGGCAGGATTTGTATCTAAAGCCCACGATGCCAGTGTTATAGAAAAAACATTAGCGGCTGCAGATAAGGTATTTGCTACGCTTTAAGGCATTTGTGTAGTAGCCCTGATTGTATTGGGGCTGCATATACTGAAGCTGTGTGCACAGAGCAAATATACCTAGAGAGCACATCAAATGTTGTGCTCTCTAGCAATGATTTATCGACCCTTAAATAGCTAATCTCTTTATTATTTAATACCTTTTTTTGACCAATCTCTTTTCTCAACTATTGTTCACTTGAATTACACTACGGTATACGTTTACCTTAGTTACAAGCAGGCCTTTACAAGATTTCAAAATTTTTGTGCTACATCTTTGTATTGTATTTTTAGTACTTAAATTTTTCACACTATCTTGTATTGATGTCTTCATTCTCATTATAAAGTCACTTTGAATAAGAATAGCTAATGTCTTCTATGGAATGGTTTTTAGGAATAGGGATAGTTCTACTCCTCATTTATAGCGCCGTCATCACGATACTGCTTATTAAGCGCAGTCGAAGGTTTGCACGACGAGTTACAAAGTTCAAAAAGAACAGGCGCAATACGAACTTAGGTACTGAAAAGGAGGCTAGGTTTCAAGAAGCTGCTGATGAGGCTCTGCGATTAAATCAAACCTTTCAAAAATTTGTGCCCAAGCAGTTTGTAGAACACATGGCCAATACCGATGTTGACAATCTTGGTTTAGGCTATGCCTCAGAAAATGAAGTCGCAATCATGTTTTGCGATATTAGAGGGTTTACTGGTTTTTCTGAACGCATAACGCCTCAAGAGTTGATGAATTTCCTTAACTCGTACTTTACCCGCATGAACGACCCTATCCACCAAAACAGTGGCTTTATCGACAAGTTCATGGGTGATGGCATTATGGCCTTATTTGATCATCCAGGTGGCACAGCGAGAGATAAAGCCATCGACTCTTTAAACGCTGCATTAGATTTAAGAAAAGCATTGACCATCTATAACGGACATAGAAAGAACAGCAACTATGCCGCGGTCAACATGGGTATTGGAATACATTTTGGCAATGTGATTATGGGCACGGTAGGTTCAGACGATCGCATGGACACCACCGTGATTGGCGACAGTGTTAATATTGCATCACGCCTCGAAGCACTCACTCCTAAATACCAAGCCGATATTATTGTGAGCGCTCAAGTACTGCAAACCTTAGGGGCGGGCTATCCCATTAAGACCCGCTTACTCGATTGGGTTCGGGTAAAAGGCCGTCAAGCGCCTATTGAAATTTATGAGGTACTCAGTCATCTCAGCGATGTTGAACAAGCGGCGCGAATTTCTGTTCAAGCGAAGATTGCAGCGGGTCTGGCGTGTCGTATTAACAAGCAGTGGGATGAAGCGATTGCCTACTTTGAAACCGCATTGGCAGTTAATCCAAATGATACCCTAGCCCATCACCATATTGACGTATGTCGTATTTATCGAAATATAGACTTAGATGACGACTGGGATGGCGCCCTCGTGCTCCAGTAAAAGTGGTGCGATAGAGAAGTGTCAGTTCGATAGGGTAGCCTGCGCTTTAATAAAGTTAACCGAGGGTGCAAAGAATGCAGCACCGGTTTCTGCACTTGTAAAGTCTAACCATCGGTCGTAATCCCCTTCTCCATTGCCGTATATTTGACTTTGTAACATATGCTTAAAGGGTCGCGCGCTTGCGCTACAGCAGACAGAAAACAAGCCTTGAGATGCCATATCGCCATAGGGCATACCTTGCTTCATAAGTTTAGACGTTTCATCATCAGCTGATGCGCTTACAGCACGAACGCAGTGTGACGACTGAGACTGCTCAACACTAGGCAGGTTGTGTTGCTGAGTGGTTCCCATCGCCTGTTCTTTTTGCCTATCAGACAAACTATTCCAGCGCCTGAGATCGTGTCGATATCGTTGCACATGCAAGTAACTTCCCCCTTGAAAATCGGGGTCGTCCTCTTCGCTTATAATAGCGACCTTTCTGCGAGCCATCCCTCTAGGGTTGTCAATAGCATAAAGAAAGCCATTGAGGTCGCGACCGTCGAGATAGCGAAAACCCCGTACCTGCTCTACCAACTCAACGTGAATGCGCAGTAAGTCCATCACCTCTATACCAACGGCGTGGCAAATATCTAACCGGTCTGCTCGAATTTGAATAAACAAATCGCAAGGTGTGGTTGGCGCACTTCTGTCTTCGCATTGCATATCGGGGAAAGGAGCAAGTTCAACGGGAATTAGCCCAGGATAAACATCGGCCCAATAGCTGGTTCCCACCGCAATAACACCGGTAACCATGGCTTCGTAATGCTCATTTTCAAAGTGCTCGAAAATATCGAGCACCCTCGCTAATTTTGCTCTTACGGCTTCGCTGTCCTCATCGACAACATTGAGCATCAAATATTGCGCATGCAAATTTGGCTCTGCGCATATGCCTTTTTGTGGTTGTGTCATTGCAGCTCTTGTTATTATTTGAAGTTTTCTTAAAGCACTTATAAAAACTACTCATTCAAACAGCGCTTATTAACCGTTATTACAGATGTTATACGAATCCTGTTACAGGCGGTTAAATCCCTTGCTGTGACGAGTATTGTCAGTGTGCTTAATACCCTGCAGCTTGTCCATCTTTTCTGCTTTCAGAAGCGCCAAAATACACGCCTTTTTTGGCATCCCAAGCAATGGCTTGATAGCCGCCAAACGCACCCACCACACGCTGGAGTTTATGGCCTCTTTCCATAAGCTCGCGCTGCACCGCCTCATCAAACCCTGACTCTAAGCTTACATAGCCACCGTCTAGCATTAATTCACCCGTTGGACTGCTTGAGCCGCTGTGGAGGATCCGTGGTGCATCACCGGCTTCTTGCAAGTTCATACCAAAATCCAGAATATTAACGATGATTTGTGCGTGCATTTGTGGCTGTGTGCCACCGCCCATTACCCCAAAGCTCATCACGGGGCGACCGTTACGGGTAACAAATGCGGGAATAATGGTATGGAAGGGACGTTTGCCGGGGCGATACTCGTTGTAGTGTCCCTCTTCTAACGTAAACATTTCACCTCTATTTTGCAGTACAAAACCTAAACCCGGCGGCGTCATACCCGACCCCATTCCGCGATAATTACTTTGAATTAGCGAAACCATATTGCCGTCTTTGTCTGCCACAGTTAGGTAAATAGTATCGCCCTCATAAATACCTGCATCTACCCGCGACGCTGCTTTTTCCATATCAATGAGCGCCTGTCGCTTTTTGGCATACTCTTTGGAGATCAACCAATCTACAGGAATATCATTAAAGTTGGGATCAGCGTAAAACTTTGCTCGATCTTCGAATGCGAGCTTTTTGGCTTCTACAAAGGTGTGAATATAATCGGCAGAGTTAAACCCCATGCCTTCTATATCGTAGCGTTCAAGCACATTAAGGATTTGCAGTGCGGCAATTCCTTGTCCGTTTGGAGGCAGTTCCCACACATCGTAACCACGGTAATTTGCCGATACTGGCTCAACCCATTGTGATGTATGAGACGCTAAATCTTGATAAGAAAGAAATCCGCCCTGAGCTTCCATATATGCATCAATGGCGCGAGCAATATCGCCTTTGTAAAACGCATCACGGCCGCCGGTCGCTATTTTTTCATAGGTAACCGCAAGCCCAGGATTCTTGAATATGTCGCCTTTTTTGGGCACATTGCCGTTGATGAGGTAGGTCTCAGCGAAGCCATCGTAGTGGCCTATTCTGTCTTTATTTATTTGCCAGTAATACGCGATGAGTTCGGAAACTGGGAAGCCATTTTTTGCGTATTCGATGGCAGGAGTCAAAAGAGTAGACATGGGCAACTTGCCGAACTTTTCATGTAACTCAAACCAGCCATCTACCGCACCAGGAACCGATACAGGTAGAGGACCAAACTTAGGGATTTTGTTCAATCCGCGTTCTGCAAACACCGCTTTAGTCAGTGAACGGGGAGAACGACCTGATGCATTTAGACCCACTAGCTTTTGTTCACTGGCATCCCATACAATGGCGAATAAGTCCCCTCCTATACCACTGCCTGTAGGCTCTACTAGGCCAAGCATAGCATTTGCTGCAATGGCAGCATCGACAGCACTTCCACCTTGCTTAAGCACATCCAGAGCGACCTGCGTTGCTAAGGGTTGACTGGTTGCCGCCATGCCATGCTGCGCTATAACCTCAGACCGGCTGGCAAATGGCTTGCCCGTTACCCTGTCATACGCGTGTGAATACGATATACAAAGCGTACTGCATAGTGTCATTGCGAGCGTCATTGTGAAAAGTGAGTGTGTTATTTTAGCTATCATCACAGTAGTCCCGTCGTTTCCCTTTTAATCCAAAGCACGTTTTTTATAAACAATGTTGGTGTGCTTACGTTTGTCACTGGTAGTTGCGTGTCGAAATCTCTTTGCGTTGCCATTTCTAGTGTAGCGTTTAAGGCGCAATACGCCTAGGTTTATCGCAGAACGAAAAAAGCCTCGCAAATGCGAGGCTTAAGTGATGATCATTAGGCATTATTATGTTTTTGTCGCTGCCTACATCAATGTAAATTGGTCCGTGTGTTTATGAGCGACCGCTGGTGAAGTCTGGATATGCTTCCAAACCACATTCACTCATGTCTACACCGTCAAACTCTTCTTCTTCAGTAACACGGATGCCCATGGTTGCTTTAAGCGCTAACCACACTACTAGGCTGGCTACGAATACCCAAACAAAGATAGTTGCCGCGCCAATAAGCTGACCGGAGAAGCTCGAACCGTCGTTAGTAATTGGAACAAGTAGAAGTCCAAGTAAACCAACAACACCGTGAACTGAGATAGCACCTACTGGATCATCAATCTTAAGCTTATCAAGACCAACAATGCTGAGTACTACTAAGATACCACCAAGACCACCGAATAAGGTTGCTTCTAATGGGCTAGGCGTAGAAGGCTCTGCGGTAATAGCAACCAAACCTGCTAACGCACCGTTTAGTGCCATTGTTAAGTCAGCTTTACCGAATAAGATACGCGCTACGATAAGCGCAGCAATAGTACCACCGGCTGCGGCTGCGTTAGTGTTCATGAATACGATGGCAACAGAGTTTGCGCTTTCAACCGTTGCAGTAGCAAGTACTGAACCGCCGTTAAAGCCAAACCATCCCATCCACAAAATAAATGTACCTAGGGTTGCTAGAGGCAGGTTAGCACCTGGAATAGCATTAACTTTACCATCTGCGGTGTATTTACCTTTACGAGCACCAAGAATTAACACACCCGCCAATGCAGCTGCTGCACCCGCCATGTGAACAATACCCGATCCTGCAAAATCTGAGAATCCTAAATCGCCAAGCGTGTATAGACCGAATACAGCTTCACCGCCCCATGTCCATGCACCTTCCATTGGATAGATGAAACCAGTCATTACCACAGTGAATGCTAAGAAAGCCCATAGCTTCATACGCTCAGCAACGGCACCAGACACGATAGACATCGCAGTGGCAACGAAGACCACTTGGAAGAAGAAGTCTGCAGAAGGTGCATATGTTGCTGGGTCTTCTGAAACACCTGTTGCGCCGTCGCTTAAGATGCCGCTAAGGAAAGGACCCCAATCGCCACCGCCGTACATGATTCCGTAGCCGCAAACCATATACATGGTGCAGGCTATGGCGAATAACGAGATGTTTTTAGTCAGAATTTCAGTGGTGTTTTTGGCTCTAACTAAGCCAGCTTCAAGCATTGCAAAACCTGCAGCCATCCACATAACTAGCGCGCCGCAAATTAAGAAGTAAAAGGTATCTAGCGCATACCCAAGTTCAAAAGTGATTTCCATTATGGTTTTCTCCGCAAAAATATCGTTGTGGCTTACAGCGCGTCGGTATCCGACTCACCAGTTCGAATACGAACGGCATGTTCTAGGTCATACACAAAGACCTTACCGTCACCAATTTTGCCTGTTTTAGCAGCACCAACGATGGCCTCGACCAAACGCTCGACCTGATCGTCCTGTACGGCAATTTCTAATTTTACTTTCGGTAAAAAATCTACCTGGTATTCCGCGCCGCGATAGAGTTCAGTGTGACCTTTTTGACGTCCAAAGCCTTTTACTTCGGTAACGGTTAAACCGTCAATCCCGATTTCTGAAATGGCTTCACGAACATCATCTAGCTTGAACGGCTTGATGATAGCAGTGACTAATTTCATGTGATGCTCCCAGTTTATTGTGATTATTCTGCAAAAATGCATACTTGACGATTACTATACCAAGAGCCATGCCATAAATAATTATGCATTAAAATCAGATAGATAATCGAAATCAGAGGAGGATAAATCAAAAACAACGCACCAATAAGGTGCAGCGCGGAAAGAATGCCCAACAATGACGCGCGCAAGGTCAATTCACCAAAAATTAAGACGAGTAGGAGCGTGTATTGGCCTTTTTATATCCTGTTATCAGCGCTTGGGGGCTTTTCAGGTAAAGCGAATTGTTTAATGTTGATGCACGAAATCGAGTCTGTTTATCGCAAGGGAAAAAGAGCATAACGTCGCAGCGTACAAAAGCTGGATAAAACGGAACTATCATTAGGTTACTGGGTCTGTTAGTTCTAATGAGCACAAATACAGCGGTGTTTTTCGCGCCCGAGCGCCCCTTACAAGACCATGCACGCAAACAGCGTTATGCATGGCGTACCGCATCGGCGTCATTGCTTATTCATGCTGGGGCAATCATCACAGTTGTTGTAGTAGGCCAGTATGGTATTGAAAGAAAGAAAGCAGCGATTGCCAGCCTTTCCCCTGCACCCACAATACAGGCCGTGCTGTTTCAGCCACCCGCCCAAAAAACTATTGAGCCCAGCCTTTTTTTAAACAAAGAAGCAGTAAACAAAGAAGCCGTCGACAAGGAAGTGGTAGACAGGGAAGTGGTAGACAAGCAAACGTCAGAGGTAGTCAATGAAGATGCAAGCGAGGAGGAGTCAGCATACAGCGAAATACAGGCACCTAAAACGGCTGACACTCTGGACAAGCCAAACGCTGAGCCCGAGCAGTCTAAAGAAACCAAGCCCCTGCCAGATGCTCACTCATCACAGCTAGAAGAGGCACTTTCAAAAGAAGCACCTCTAGAAGAATCACCTTCCCAAGTATCGAAGCCGAACATTAACCGTGAAGCCGGTCGTTTAAATGTGTCTAGCGCACAGGCAGCGGCAGACTATTTAGACAGCTATAATGAAGCCCGTATTGGTGAAGAATCAGCTAATGCTGCCTCTTCATATGCAGCAAAAAAAAGAAGCCCAAACATTATCGACCCCAGAAAAGGCGAAGATAGAGATGAGAAGCTATACAATCAGCGTCCAGTAAAAATCGTGAACTGTACGGGCACTACAAATAAAATACTTACGACCTTAAGTGGCTGGGCTGGCGGTACCATGAAGTGTTCTAAAAGAAATGAATACCAGCGGTTTATCGATGCCCGGATTAACAAAACACCTGAAAACGATGAGCAAACTAACTAGCGTCTTTTGCAGTAATTCAACTGACACTATTTAGCCTGTGACTCACACAGCCATTACTCACATAGCCATAATTCACACAGCAAAAGCCAAAACCCGCGCTACATGCATCTTTGCCCAACCTTTCTTGATTATACTTGGCTTGGCTCAACACGCAGCATTGTCTAAAGAGTATTGGTAAACACGGTGCTGGTGTAATGTTGTGTTGCCAAACATTAGCATTACGGCGTATTCTGCCTACCCAATAATCGATGGCTTGTTGCTCTTTGCTTTACATTTGCCCAAAACTCGTACAACAAAGATCAACACGCCCTAGTAGCCTAATAATTTAAACACTCTCTCATTAATAAGGAATAATCTGTGGCTGGAGCTAATCTACTTGCCTTACTCGACGATATTGCCACCTTGATGGACGACATTGCCACCATGTCAAAAGTAGCGGCCCAAAAAACCGCTGGCGTTTTGGGTGACGACTTGGCGGTAAACGCAGACCAAGTGCAAGGCATCAAGGCAGACAGAGAATTGCCTGTTGTATGGGCGGTAGCAAAAGGGTCGTTGCTGAATAAGGCCATATTAGTGCCTGCGGCTCTCGCCATTAGCGCCTTTGTCCCTTCGCTGATTACCGTACTGTTAGTATTAGGTGGGCTGTACTTATGCTTTGAGGGTGCTGAAAAACTACTGCATAAATATCTCCCTCACGATGACCAACTTCAAGAGCGGGAAGCGCGAATAGAAGCCATTGCTCATGAAGATGTTGATATGGTGGCCTTCGAGCAAAAAAAGGTAAAGGGCGCAATACGCACCGACTTTATCCTGTCAGCTGAAATTATTGTGATTGCCTTAGGCACCGTTAGCGACGCAGCATTAATAACCCAAGTGGGCGTTTTAATTGCATTGAGCTTAGCCATAACGGTTGGTGTGTATGGACTGGTAGCAGGCTTGGTAAAAATGGACGATGTGGGTCTTTATATGCTGCGCAAATCGCTCACCGGCACTATGAACACCATGCAGCGCTTAATTGGACGAACTCTTCTTGTAGCAGCTCCGGCTATTATGAAAACCCTTGCGGTGGTAGGCACCATAGCCATGTTCCTCGTGGGCGGCGGTATCCTCACTCACAGTATTGGTTTTTTGCATCACGTAACCGTGTGGGCAACAGAGCTAGTGCCCAGTGCTGACTTTGCTATGTCTATTTTAGCCGATGGGGCAGTTGGCGTGGTGTCGGGAGCTATTATTGCTTTTGCGGTAGCAGCCATTTCTAAGCTTAAAGCTTCATCGTAGCTTTTACTGCAACCAAATTTATAATCGTGCTGATCGTTAGCCTTCCAACAAGGGAGGCCTAACCTGCTCTTTTACCTCATTGTGGTATTCCGACCGTACCTTATTGCTAACCTTACTTCTTACCTTATTTTCTACCTTATTTTAATAGAGTTAATCCAATAGATTAAATCCAAAAGGCAGATTTAATAGGCCCTTTTTAGTAGATCATAATTAATGAGTCACAATTAATAGCTCGTATTTCATTGAGTAGATTCAATTGGCCAAATAAAGATTGGCGAATTTCACCAAGTCATTTTCAAAAACGCTACTTTTTAGTCTCCCACTATTCATCTCTCGTTTATCCCCTTTTACGCCAAACAAGACTAAATCAATAAAATCATATAGTTAAACTAGAAAATAAAAGTGGCACAACACTCGCAATACATTAATGGTAATGAGAAAAAAACGTGTTCTACGTTAAGAATCACGAGTTTTAACAATATCGAAAGCTGCCACGCAGTATGTATCAGTGCAGTGTTCAACTTTTATTAATAGGAAAATATTATGTTTACGCGTCGCAATCTTATCACTGCATTACTACTGACTTCTGGTACTTTCAGCGCATCATTAATGGCTAACGACAATGTGTCTGCACTGCAGTCACATACCGATTATTTAGTGGCAAGCGCCATGAACGAAGTGAGACAAGAAACTTCAACACGTATTACGTTTGACGTTATGACGGCAAGCCACACCTTCGAGCCTGACGCAGACGAGTCAATGACATTGATTGCGGATATACAAGTTGTGGATATATCGAGTATGCCAATGTCGCCGCTAGCTTCAGAGGATTCACCTGAAGCTTCTGACGACAACGATGCGTAAGGAGATAGTCATGATTGCTGCCAGTACCTTACTGATGTTAGTACTTGGTCCTTTCATTGCTTTCGCAGTTAGCGCTATCGCTTTTTCGACCGCGCGCCTGTTTTTTCAAAAAGGACATTAACCATTTTTGTTCCCCAAGCCTCCCTGGGCTTTTAGCTCCGGTAGAAGATAGACATTACGCAACAGGTATTGGCCCTCCTTAGGGAATAAAGAACCCTAGTGTAAATATTTGCTTTCTATCTTCTTACTGGAGCTTTTTTTTATCCAAATATACGTTCCCACCAGCTTTTCTTTTTACCGTCTTTGGCATCGTCTACCGGACGCCCGCTACAGTCTTGTTCTGGTGGAGGAAGCACATCTAGTATGGCCGGAACGCTCAAACTACCAGCACAACCTGCAACAACTACTGCCCCTGTTTTTGCATCAAAGTGGGCAATGCCTAAGCCTCTTGGAAATCTTCTGGAAAGTGATTTGGGCGCTTGTGACTTCATGTAGTTAACAAACACTGGCAGTGCACCGCCAGCGCCGGTTAAATTAACCGATTTATTGTCATCATTACCCACCCAAACTGTCACCACATGATTTCTATCGAAACCGCTAAACCAACTGTCGCGATAGTCGTCCGTTGTACCTGTTTTACCCGCCATATTAACGCTGCCAAAGGTGGCCCCAACTCGCTTTGCCGTACCTTCTGTAGTGACTTTATAAAGCGCGTAATTTAATAGGTAAGTGGCTGCCTCATCTACTCGTTGAGAGTAAAACTCCGCTTTTTTCCACAGCAGCGCGTTTTCCGATGTGACTACCGAAGTCACCGTGTGCAGTGGAATATAGCGCCCATCATTAGACAGGGTTTGATACATTTGGTTGGTAGCAAATGGGGTTAACTCAAACGCCCCAAGTGTCATTGAAGGCACTTTTTCTAACGGTGTACTTACCCCAAGGCGCTCTATGGTATCGGCCAGTGTATTTAAGCCCACCTGCATTCCTAAGTTTACGGTGGGAATGTTGAGTGACTCTGTCAGTCCCTGCAATAATGGCACTTGCCCCCTAAATTCTTTGTCGTAGTTTTTGGGCGACCACGGCTTACCGTTTTTACTTTCAAGGGTAATGGGCTTATCTTCTAGCGGCGTTGCCAAATTAAACTGAGTGGGGTCTTCAAGGGCAGTAAGGTATACCGCAGGTTTCACTAACGACCCTATGGGACGCTTGGCGTCTAACGCTCGATTGAAACCTTTATACGCTACGTTTCTATCACCGATGATCGCTCTTACTTCGCCTGTTGCGCTATCGGTGACCACCATTGCGCCCTGTAGTGCAACCTTTCTGTCTTTTTGAAGTCCATCTAAGGTATTGGAGAGAGCCCGCTCCGCACGACGCTGTGCAACAATATCAAGGGTAGTAAATACTTTAACCCCTGAATCTCTTAAGCTGGGCTCTGCTAATATGTCGTTTAGCTCTCTACGCACTTGCTCCATAAACGCAGGGTGCTTTCCACTGGCTAAACTCGCGCCGCTCGCTAAGCCAAGAGGCCTATTCACGTAACGTTCGTACTCGTCTCGATTAATCTCATTTTCGTCAAACAACATGCGCAAAACCAAGTCTCTTCGCTCTTTAGTGCGCACTGCATATTTTCGAGGATTGTAATAAGACGGTCCTTTGATGATAGCCACTAAGGTCGCAATTTCAGGAACGCTTAATTCATTGGCAGGCCTGTCAAAGTAGAAGTAGCTTGCCAAGCCGAAACCGTGCACAGCCATGTTGCCGTTTTGGCCTAAAAAGACCTCGTTTAAATAGGCTTCAATTATCTCAGATTTGCTATATCGAGCGTCGATGATCACTGCCATTATCGCTTCTTTCGCTTTTCTAACTAGCGACCGCTCTCGGGTTAAAAACATGTTCTTAACCAGCTGTTGCGTTAGCGTGCTGCCGCCTTGTACGGTTCTGCCGGCAGCGATATTCGCCACCAAGGCACGCACGATTGAAAGCGGGGCTACGCCGTGGTGATTATAAAAGTTACGGTCTTCTACCAACGTCAAGGCTTTGGGCAATAATTCGGGAATAGTATCGAGTGACACCAACATGCGATCTTCACTAGAACCACTTGTCATGCGAGTTACCAGCCATGGCTCAAGCCTGATTGTGCCAAACGGTCGCTCTTCCGTTTTATCGTAAATTTCAGACACTCTCGCGCCTTCCCAAGTGACAATCAGATGTCTTAAAGGCTCTGCTCCCTCTGGGAATTGAAACGCTCGGCGCTGAACAGTTAGCACTCTATTTTGATAGCTGTATTCACCACTATTGTTGGCAAATGCCACTTTTCGATAGCCCAGAAGGTTCAATTCATCAATGACCTCTGAGGGTGTTATTTCTTCACCCTTACTTAGGCTTAGCGGGCGCGCAAAGATTTGTGCCGGCACTTCCCACTTATTGCCTGAAAAGCCCTTTTTGATTTGTGCATCGAGATAGAATGCGTATGCACCAAGTACCACAAGCGCAACTAATGAAAGTCGCCAGAATGCACCGAATACCCAACTCCCTTTGGTTTTTTGCTTTGTGTTTGAATTGCTTTTTCTTGCTGTCTTTTTTGCTGTTGAGCTGTTACTTGATTGTCTTTTTGCCACGAGGAAGCGCCATAAAAAGGTAAGCGCGTACCGCTTACCGTCCCTTAAATTTATGCAGTGAACATTACCACTGCGCCCTTGATGCAACAACAGCTAACCACCATCTAACCAACATCTAAATAACAGCAGCTGCACGAAACCCTGACCTACAATGGAATTTAGCTCGCACTTTGCAGTCACAATGCGATAGCATGCAAGCAAGTAACAAAGGAAATTTACTATGCGTTCAGCTTTTTCATCATCAATTTTTCGCCCGACAATGCCGTTTATAAACCGTCGCTCTGCATTCTCAGTAACACGGATAATTTCATCTATCTCGTTGGCCGTGTTGTTCACAAGCGTTTCTATTTCATCTGCCAGTGCGAACGAAAACTTCGCGTCTTGCACAGCGGCGCTTGAAAAGGAGGCGATTCAACAAGGCGTTAGCCAACAAACCATCGATGCCATTTTTCCTTCATTGGTACATCAAGACAACGTGATTAAGTACGACAGAAGTCAGCCCGAGTTCGTGCAGACCTTTCCGGGTTACTTCAGTAAACGAGTCACCGAGTGGCGTACAAATAAAGGCAAAGAAATGTACGCGAAGCACAAAACCTTACTGCACAAATTAAGTGACGAGTATGGCGTGCCGCCACATTACCTGCTGGCATTCTGGGGGTTAGAGACAAACTTTGGCAACTACAAAGGCAAGATGCCGGTACTCGATTCACTGGCCACATTAGCCTGCGATAAGCGCCGCAGCACGTATTTCACAAAAGAGTTTTTAGTCGCGGTTAAGCTGTTTGAGAGAGAAAAGCTAGAACGGGAAGAAATGGTAGGGTCTTGGGCAGGCGCCATGGGGCACACCCAGTTTATGCCCTCGGCATATACCCATTACGCTGTAGATGGTGATGGCGACGGTCAAATTAACCTATGGGCCAGTGAAGAAGATGCACTGTCTTCTGCTGCTAACTTTCTTGCAAGCTTAGGATGGGACGCTGGTTTTCGATGGGGACGGGAAATTACGCTACCTGAGAACTTTGACTATCGACTTTCTGGCTACAAAAACCGCCAGTCTCTTAGCGAATGGAACGCACTTGGGGTAATGCGAGCAGACGGCAGCGAACTGGGCAATGCAGATACCTCTGCCTATGTCATAGTACCTGCCGGTCACGAAGGGCCTGCATTTATCGCCTATAAAAACTTTAGAGTGATCATGCGTTGGAACAATTCTGAGTTTTACGCCATCGCTGTCGGTGTTTTAGCTGATAAGATCACCGGAGCCTCAGGCATAAAAGCCACATTGCCAGACCTTCCTGCTTACAGCCGAAAGGACATCATTTCGCTTCAAAGCAAGCTCAATACGCTAGGCTTCGATGTGGGTAAGCCCGACGGAATTATAGGGCCCGCCACCCGCGAAGGTATTCGCAATTATCAAATAGCGAATAGTATGATTGCTGATGGATTTCCAGGGCTAGACGTAATGAGCGCTCTTGATGTTACGCTAGATAAACACTCTTGATACTAGTCCGCATAGATAACAAATTAGACAGCCATCGGTACTATTTTGAGATAACCCGTATTTTGAAATAACCAGTATTTCGGGTTAACCCGTATTTTGAATGTACCATGGCTGCTCAATTCTATTTATGATGCGTGTCATCTCAGCCTCACCTCAACACGATAGGCTCGATTGTCAGTAATTACTGAGGCGCAGCTAAGTTAATGTCTTCAGGCGGGTTTTCTTTAAGCGCATTAAGCGCTGGGTACCATTGGGCAAACTCGTCCATATTTAGTACATCCGTCAGCGCCTCATCAAAATCTTCGCACGCCAAGCGGCGGGCGAGATAAAACACTTGAGATGCTATAAGTCCTTCTGCTTCTTTTGACTCTTCTGAATCGTCTGGCTCTTGCGACTGCTCTACCCCCTTACGAGGGCGCAAAGTACTCGCCGCCTCACATGACGCCGAAAGAATATCTTCCACCAATCGCTCCTCTATGCCCCATACGGTAAGAAGGTAGTAGGTGATAAGTGCACTAATGGGCTTCGTTGATGACTGCAGCCCAACGTCATTTGCCGTTTCAGGCGCATCCACCAAATACAGTTCGCCAATAGAAGCAAGCAAACTCAACGAAAATGAATACTCTGCCTGCTCTCGCGAAAAGCCTCGCAACTGCATCAGGCGAGTTGCAATATAGGCAGACGAAAGTGCGCGCACCACCACATCTCGGTGCATTTTGCTGTCAATGCTATAGGTTTGACTCAAGCTAGAGGCAACAGCTATAGATGCAATAGTATTCAGACCCAGTCGTTTCACTGCCTTATCTACAGAGGAGACCTGCCCGCGAAACCCAAGAAAAGGAGAGTTTGCGGCTTGAAGCACATTTGCCACCAGCGTTGGATCTTTTCCTACTACCCTGGCCACTTCATCAAGTTCGGCGTCCTTACACTTAAGAAGCTTGTCTAACTTTTGATAGGTTTCATTAAGTACAGGCAGCCCTTTTAACCTTCCAAGGGCCTGCCTTACTGAATGTGTTAAGGGAAGTGCTTTTATGCGCATCACTCGATTGAGTACGTCGCTAATATCGCCGTGCTCAAAGGGTTTCGAAATGAAAATATGCACGTTTGAGGCGACTATCTCCTTCATATCAACCCGGGTATCACCGGTCATTAATAATCGAATAGCCTCTGGGTTGTGAGTTCTGCACTCAAGCAAAACGTCGTCACCTCGTGTTCCTGGCATAAGTCTGTCGCACATGACGAGGTCTGGTTTTATTTCACCCTGCTGTAGCTTATCAAGGGCTTCTTTTGGGGAATCAAAGAGGTGGACTGACCATGAGGGCGCTAATCGTCTCAACGCTCTTTTCAACGATTTAAGGATCAGCTCTTCATCATCAACAATGACAACCTGATTACTCGACATCCTATCTCCTCAGAATAAATAAGGCTGTTGTGCCAGCACTTTCAACAAGGGCTCTTCTGCGAGCGGCTTACTATAATGATAGCCCTGCAATTCTTCACACCCCATATCCCGTAAACACAACGCGTGCTGAGATACTTCTATACCTTCGGCCACCACTTTCATGCCAATTGACTGGGCCATTGACACTAAGTTTTTTACCACGTTGTAGCACTTTTCTTCACTATCTACACCAGCAATTAAACTACGATCTATCTTAACCACTTGAGCCGGCAAATTAAGAAGATAGTTGATAGCAGTATGTCCGGTACCAAAATCGTCAATGGCAACATCAATACCTAACTTTTCTAACCTCTTAAGCTGTTTACAGCACCCATCGAAGTCTTCGATAGCGGCTGACTCCGTTATTTCCACACACAAATTTTCTGGAACTAGGTTTCCCTCAGCTATCAAGGCCTTTACAACGTCGACAAATTTATCATCGTGTAACTGCTTTGGCGATACATTGAAAGCAAGCTTAAACCCATCTAGCAAAGTAAATGCTTGCCATCGCATTTGAAAGCGTGCGGTTTCTCTTAACACCCACTCACCAATGCCTTGAATCAAATCTTCCTCTTCGGCGACTGGAATAAAAATCTCTGGTGATACTGAGCCGTAACCCGCACTCGTCCAACGCAATAAACTTTCTAACCCGACAATTCTTCCCGTTTTTGCGCATACTTTTGGCTGGTAAACTAAACTGAATTCATCTTCAAAAATAGCAGACTTTAGTCGTTCTAGTAGCTCGTTATTTTGACTGGCGTGAGCCTGTGAACCGTTAGCAGTAGACGAGGTTATTACAGAAAAGTCCGCTGACTCATTGGAATGCTGCATCTGCAGTTGATTGCTCATCGCTACACTAAGAAGATGGTTTTTACGCCGTTTTTCAACACCAATACTCACTTCATCGAGCAGACGTTTATTGTCCCACGGCTTGCGCAAGAAGCGCTCTGCCACATCATCGTTCATACACTCTATAACGTCATCAATGTCGGCATCACCGCTTAATATAAAATGACAGGCAAAAGGTTGATGGGGGCGAGACTTGCGTAAAAAAGCGACACCGTTCATTTCTGGCATACGGTAGTCAGCAATAATGACATCGAAAGATTGAGTCTTAACCATCGCTAAGGCATCTTTCGGGCAAGAGAACGTAACGACCTGGTAACCCGCATACGTTAGTACGCGACTTAATGCGCGAAGCACGCTGGTTTCATCGTCTACGAGCAAAATCTTTGAATGCAGCTCAGGCTTCATTGTCTACTCATCGCCTTACTGTTGCCCCTTAACAATGCCAACTAACTAAAAAAGTGTTGATTCACACAGCGTGGATAGCACTTAGGCTATTCACATTGACTCAACACGCTTTCAATACGCGTTAGGTATAAAATGCCATGTATCGCAAAAAACGCGCTATATTTATTCCGCTGCTTATTTTATCACCTAAAAAAGCAAGTACGCCATAAATTAATATAGTACATTTACGACACTTGCGACACAAAACGAAAAAATATGCTCAGATTAGTTATTTCAAGGAATGAATATTCAAGTAACAACGTGAAAACGAACAGATAACAATCAGATAAAAGGTTCACACTGAGTGCTTAGGGTGAATACTAACCTGAAAAGGTATGCAATAACATACAACTTTCGTCGGTGAAAGTTTCGTAGGTGAAAGTTTCGTAGGTGTAAGAATTGTGCAAAGAACAGCACGACCTCTCTATAAATGCTTTTTAGTTTTCGTTGTCGGCTTTGATACAGCGGGGTTGTCTGGCCAAAAATGTTTAGGGTAGCGTCCCTTCATCTCTTTTTGAATTTCCTTATAACTTCCCTCCCAAAATGTACCAAGATCACTGGTGGTTTGAAGCGGCCGTCCGGCAGGAGAAAGTAATTCACACACCACTGTTATGCGGCCATTGCCAATAACAATAGGAGCAGACTGAGAATACATTTCCGTTAACTTAACGGACAGCACTACATCGCCGCTCTCTCGATAGTCTAAAGCAGCTTCTCGCCCGGTAGGAATGCGCACCGTCATAGGCAAGAGTGTTGCAAGAGCATCTTGCTGGGGCCAAGTTAGTCCATTATTGAGCGCCGTTTTCCAAGGCAGTTTATGCAACATCTTTAATGATGAGCATCGCGCTAAATGACCGGTAAGCCCCTCTTTGGCCTGGTGCACCACATCATTTAACGATTTAGGCCACGGTGCGTCTTCACCAAACGACTGCGGCTGAGGTAAATCGTACTGTGCAGCTAATTTAACTCGACGCCACCACTGCCAGTCAGCTTCAGACAATGGCCACTCTTTAAACACAAGGGATTCAAGGTAGCCTAACCACGCCTCAACAGTAGCCTGCTCCCAATATGCTTTATCTTTTGAGCGCGCATCTTTAGAGACCGGCGTAGTGTCTAAATCAATATCATAAAACCCGGTTATGGTGCGCGCTTCCATGAGACCGCTGATACGATTTAATCTGATGCGCTGCTGCTGATTGAACGCATGTGGAAATATGCCTCGTAGCAGCGACTCTGAAATAGGCTGAGCCTGACGAATTTTTACTGTATTTTCAATATGCTGCCCATGTAGCACAGCCAACCACTGAGGCGCGGCTTTTGATGACAAACCGCTAACTTGCGCCCCCTTTCCACTTGCTAGCTTATAGTCTTGAATAATATGGCCAGACCCATCAGCTTTTCTTGTACTTTGGTGCGATGCAGATTTCGCTTCTCGTAAAAATGCCACCTGCAGTGGATAAGCAATCGCTATACACAAACCAATAGCGTCATCATCTAGTGCCGAGATGGATAAACTATTGCTGTCTATGCCAGCAAAACGCGCGTAACGCTTTGCCTGCGATGTTATTTGTGTTCGTTCTGCTGCACTCAATGTCCGAAGCAGTTCGCTCACCAGCGGCGTATTTTGCCCGCTAACTCCGCTCTCACTTAATGCCACCACAAAAGGTGCGGCTGCCTGCATTGCTTCTTTTGAGACACCTTTTAGTGAGCCTACTGCTGAATTTTTAAACAATCCCTGCATGGATTTATCAAGAGACGGATTTGTGTTCTGACAAACCAAAAGGAGATTGGCAAGGTGTGGCTGGCAAGGCAATTCTGCGACCTTTTTTCCGTAAGCTGTAATCGACAGACTTTCGTCAATACAGTGAATGCGCTGCAGTTTTTTCTGAGCAATAGCTTCTTGAGTGGCAGTTGGCGGGGTAAGCAACGCTAACTCATTCGGCTTACTTCCCCATGCGTAGGTGTCGAGCAAAAAACTACTAATATCCTCTCTTTCAATTTGCGCAGCACTATGATGCGAAAGGCGCTCAAAACTTTCTCGGCTACACAGGCGATAACACACTCCCTCACTGACTCTCCCCGCTCGTCCTGCTCTCTGTGTGGCTGAGGCTTGGGAAGTTCTCTGCATTGTAATTTGTGTCATATCACTTGCAGGGTGGTACTGTGCACGATTTTCCCAAAGGCTATCTACAACCACTTTAACCCCTTCAATGGTTAAACTGGTTTCAGCAATATTGGTCGCCAAAATAACTTTTTTTCGGCCCTCACTATCTGCCACTAACGCTTGCTGCTGCGCACTTTTACCCAACGCGCCATATAATGGGTATATCGCTATATCTTGACTTTGACTGAACGAATTAAGCTCTCGCTCAACGGCATTTATCGTTGCGCGACTTGGCAAAAATACCAGTACATCACCGTCGTGACGTGCAACGGCATTTTTAACCACCTGCGTGGTATTCACCACGATGTCTTTTGCAAAGGTGTCTTTGTAATAGAAAACCTCAACGGGGTAGGCCCGCCCCTGAGTATTAAGGTGACTGATAGGCAGTGCACTGTGCTTCTCAAGTAAGCGACTAAGGGGCTCTAAGGCAAGAGTGGCCGACATGACAAGAATGCGTAAGTCATCGCGAAGCCCCGCTTGCACTTCTAGCGCCAGTGCCAAGCCGAAGTCGCTGTGAATACTGCGCTCGTGAAACTCATCGAAGACAATTGCGCTGACGCCTGTTAACTCAGGATCGTTTTGAATTATTCGTGTCAGTATGCCCTCAGTAATTAATTCAATACGAGTTTGCGTACTAACCTTGCTTTCACCCCGTATTCTATAGCCTATGGTTTGCCCCACCGACTCATCAAGCTGCTTGGCTAAATAGTCTGCTAAATTCCTTACCACCACTCTTCTTGGCTGCATCAATAATATTTTGCCATCAAGAGTTGCATTTAACAGTGACAGAGGCAGTACCGTGGATTTACCTGCACCAGGGGGCGCACCAATCACGACATTATTGGTAGCAATCTCTTTGGCTAGCCCGTCGACTAGAGAAAATGCGGGTAAATGGGATAAGTTATCTAACATAAGGACGTTCAATCATGGTAATGACCTAAGGTAATATACTAGGGTAATGATCTAGGGTGAATGACCTAGGGTGATAAATGAGAGCAATTCGTTGAGCGCATATTACAGCATTCATCACTATCTGCTAGCGTCGTATACTGTCTCTAATACTGATCTGGATTTATCCTAATTGCATAGCGATTAGGGCATGTTGAATATAAAAGCTCAAAGGATAAAGAATGCGTTGTTTTATAGGTTTAGATTTAAGTGCGTCAGAAAAGCTCGCTTTAGATAGCTGGCGGCAGCAGGCGATGCCCGAAGTATTGCCTCGGCACATGACAAAAAGCATGGTAAGAAGCAACGACGCAGGCTCTGATACCGATATACGCAATAAAAATAAAGGCAAGACACGGAGTAAAAAAACAAAAAACGCCAGGAACAATAGCATTAACAATAATGAGCCGGGGGTACCTTACGCTGTTCCCGCAGCCAATTATCATATGACACTTTGCTTTTTGGGCGATATCGATCATCGCCAACATGAAGCCCTTATGGCTGAGTTAGATGCGCTTACCGCTGAACCCTTTACGCTTACACTCGATGAGACGGGTATATGGAACGGCCCTAAAATATTATTTAGCGCCCCAAGTTCGCCTCCCAATGAGCTTATGAACTTAGCAAAGCTGACACGAAAGAGTGCAAGAAACGCCGGTATTGAAGTAGAGGGAAAAGAGTATAAGCCGCACATCACGATGGTGAGAAAAGCAACATCTACATTGCCTCTGCCACTTTTTGCTCCAAGTATTGATGTGCAGGCCAGCGCGTTTCATTTGTTCGAGTCTGTATCTACGCCTCAAGGTGTGGCCTACCCCATACGTGACTCTTGGTCACTCGAGCACAATATTTCAATTAGAGAAAAACTGAGAAGGGGCATCACAGATTGACGCCATAAAGCTAGCTTGGCGATGTCTGCACATCGTGTAGTGTAAAGAGACAGCGCTAAGCCCTTTACATCCCTACCATTGACAGGTAAAAAGGTGTGACGTTTTTCGAACCTGCCTATATTCATGCAACAAACTTATAAATTAGTTATTGATTGCCCAGACCAAGTTGGTCTGGTCGCAAATGTGTCTCAGTTTTTAGCCGACCACAATGCCACTATTGTGGAAGCAAGCCATCATACCGACCTGCAAACCGGTCGCTTTTTTATGCGCCACGAAATAGGCGCGAGCTCTTTAACGCTGAATGCAGAAAGCTTCGTTGAAGAATTTACGCCCTTAGCAAATGAATACCAGATGAATTGGAAGTTTACCGATTCATCGAAAAAGCAGCGAGTAGCGCTACTAGGCAGTTTAGAATCTCACTGTTTAGTTGATTTACTGCACCGCTGGCATACGGGTGAACTGCATTGTGACATTCCGGTTATTATTGGTAATCACCCGCAGATGAAACAATTTGCCGACTGGTACAAAGTTCCTTTTCATTGGGTTGATTTTAAAGCGCTTGGCAAAGAGGCTGCGTTTGCTCAAATATCCACGCTGCTTAACGAATACGCCATCGACTTGACTGTGCTTGCGCGCTTTATGCAAATTCTGCCAGATAGCCTGTGTCAGCAGTTACAAGGCAAGGCGATAAATATTCACCATAGCTTTTTGCCTAGCTTTGCTGGGGCAAAACCCTATCAGCAGGCCTACGATCGCGGCGTAAAGCTGATTGGTGCCACCTGCCACTATGTGACGAAAGACCTTGATGAAGGTCCTATTATTGAGCAAAGCGTGAAACGCATCAGTCACAGCGACAGCGCTAATGACATGGTACGCAAAGGAAAGGACTGCGAAGTAACCGCATTAGCCCACGGGGTTCGATACCACCTTGAAGACAGGGTTATTATTCACCGCAATAAAACGGTGGTTTTTGCTTAAGCCAATGTAGTTCAGAAACATTTGCGTGAAAGGCGTTCGCTTAATCTCTAGCACTGGGAATAAGCACTGCCAATTAGCAGCGCCAATAAACAGCGCCGACAAAGAATCACTCGTAGAAAGGGCTTTTAAATAAGCCCTTTTTTATACCGGGCTTACGCGCATGGCCCGTCTAAGCTTCATGTAATACCACAGGTTCGATACTGCAAAAAGTGCTTCTGTGATTGCGAGTCCCCATGTTTGGGTGACAATGCCGTACAAGGTGAAGTTAATAGACCCCACTATCATACATATTCTCAAACCTGCTTCTTTACAATGTAATTCACCAAACCGGTATGCCATAAACGTAAACACGGGCATGGTTTCAATAAAGGACGTTTTACCCGTTAGGTTATTTACGGTAAGCACGAGGCACATCATGCCTATCAATGTTACGTAAGTAGCAATGGGAGACAGTAGTTTTTGCTTAATCAATCGGTAACTGGTGCTCAGTCCAGCCACCGTAATAACTATTGCACCACCCCACGCCTGTTCAAATACCAATAAAGAGCCAATGGCTAGGCATAATCCTAGGTTCAATAGGAGCAACTTACGCTCGGTATTAGACCAGAAGGACCCCAGTGCGAAAGCCACTGGAAAGGCATGCAGTAAAAATTCAAACATCGCGCTTCACTTAAAAAACAGAGGGTAAAAAGGCGCTATAAACGATAGCGATATGGAACGAGCGCAGTGTAATTTTTGAGGTTGAAAATGCAATCAAAATTTAATCAATTTCGATGAATTGCATACGACTTAGACGCGTTGGTTTATACGCCCTCTACTGGCAAGGATAAATCATAACAGTGAAGGTCTGTTAACTTACTATTACGGTAAAGAGCATTTAACTTATATTTACATTGCCTTAGTATGTGACTACGTCAAAATACCTCGCCAATAAAGAGGTATAAAATCATAACAAAAGACAGGAAACCTCATGAGAAACTTTAAGTCGTCACTCACCGCAATGGCTGTTGTCGTTGCGCTAAGTGCATGTTCAGAACAAAAAGTTGCTGAAACTTCGGTTGCGCCAGTGCCTGAAACAGCGGGAATAGATTCATCGAGTAGCGCACAGTTCGACAACGTATTGCTGCAAGAATTTAAAGGTCCGTACGGCGGCGTGCCGGCCTTCGACAAGATGTCACTAGAAGATTTAAAACCAGCTCTTGAAAAAGCGATGGCGTTAAATCTAGAAGAGATAGATGCTATTGCCAATAATGACGCACCGCCAACATTCGACAATGTTATTGTGGAAATGGAACGTGCTGGCGCAGAATTAGGCCGCGTATTTACCTACTACGGCATTTGGAGCGCGAACAAATCAAGCCCAGAATTCCGCGAAATTCAGGCAGAAATGTCTCCAATATTGTCGTCATTTTTTACCCAAATTACGCAGAACGAAAAACTGTTTGCTCGTGTAAAAGCGGTTTACGAATCTGACGAGCTATCATCGCTTACTGCTGAAGAACAGCGTATTGCGTGGATGACCTACAACAGCTTTGCACGTAACGGTGCAACACTAGATAGCGAAAGCAAAAAGCGTTACGCAGAAATTAATAAAGAGCTAGCGACACTGCACACCAAATTCTCTAGCAACGTACTTGCTGATGAAGAAAATTATGTGACTTACATCACAGAAGAGCAGCTAGATGGCCTGCCAGCATCATTTGTGAAAGCAGCAAAAGCCGCTGCCTCGTCTCGAGGCGAAGAAGGTAAGTACGCCATTACTAATAGCCGCTCTTCTATGGATCCTTTCCTCACCTATTCTACAAACCGCGAGCTACGCGAACAGGTATGGCGTACCTATTATAACCGCGGCGATAACGCAGATGATTTCGATAACAATAAAATCATCAAGCGAATATTAACGCTTCGTGACGAACGCGTTGAATTGCTTGGGTATGAAAACTATGCCCAGTGGCGTTTAGAAGATCGCATGGCGAAAAACCCAGAAAATGCGATGGAGCTCATGATGAAAGTGTGGCCCGCTGCTATTGCTCGGGTTGAAGAAGAAGTTGCCGACATGCAGGCAGTTGCAGAAGCTGAAGGCGCAGATATTACGATTAAGCCTTGGGACTACCGTTTTTATGCAGAAAAAGTACGCAAAGATAAGTACGACTTAGATTCAAACGAAGTGAAGCAGTACCTACAGCTTGATAAGCTTCGCGAAGCAATGTTTTACGTTGCCGGTCGTTTATTTAACTTTAACTTCACTCCGGTAGAAGAAGGAAAAGTTCCTGTATTCCACGAAGACGTCAAGGTTTGGGAAGTAACAGATAAAGACAGTGGTGAGCATATCGGTCTTTGGTACCTTGACCCATTCTCTCGCAAAGGTAAGCGTTCAGGTGCGTGGGCAACAACGTATCGCTCGTACACCACGTTTGACGGTAAGAAGACGGTATTATCTTCAAACAACTCAAACTTTGTAAAGGGTGCTGAGGGCGAAGCGACGCTAATCTCTTGGGATGATGCAGAAACATATTTCCACGAGTTTGGTCATGCCCTTCACTTCCTATCTGCTGACGTTAAGTATCCGTCTTCGCACTCTGGTGTTCGCGATTACACCGAGTTCCAATCTCAGCTACTCGAGCGCTGGTTAACTACCGATGAGGTGATTAATCAGTTCTTAGTACACCACGAGACAGGTGAGCCAATTCCAGCGTCTCTTGTTGAGAAGATCAAAAAGGCATCAACGTTCAATGAAGGCTTTAAGACGACAGAGTATATGGCGTCAGCAATCATGGACTTGAAATACCACACCACCAACCCTGAAGATATCGACCCAGATGCGTTTGAGCGTGAAGAGCTAACTAAGCTCGATATGCCTGAAGAGATTGTTATGCGCCACCGTTCTCCGCACTTTGGTCATGTATTCTCAGGTGAAGGTTACGCCGCTGCATACTACGGTTATATGTGGGCAGAAGTACTGACTGCCGATGCAGCCGAAGCCTTTATGGAAGCCCCTGGCGGTTTTTACGATAAGGAAGTTGGCGATCGGTTGGTAAAATACCTATTCTCTGTTCGCAATGCTATGGATCCAGCAGAAGCGTATCGCAAATTCCGTGGACGTGATGCACAAGTAGATGCACTAATGCGCGATAGAGGGTTCCCAATTCCGAAATCAGACGGCGAGTAAACACCCTGTTTACATCAGTCACTTTTTAGTAACAAAGCCGCCATATATTGGCGGCTTTTTTCATTGACCCTTCAGTCAGTTATGCCGCACAATCTCAATCGTACTTCTGTTTATCAATACTATTAACTTTGACACACATTGGCCGATACACTTTATTCTGGCGCTACGTATTTTAAGACTATGCATTTTAAGACTATGCATTTTGGCATTATGACGTATTGGCCTAAAACTAGGTGTTAAGTGCTAGATGCTAGGTATCAAGTTCTAGGTATTGAATATTCAGCACCTTCAAACTCTGTGTAATAAAAATATCTGTAAAATAAAAAGAATAATGACACAGAGTATAATCAGCCAAATAGCGCTGTATTAATTCGGACGTTGCGGTGCTTGCTGTATGGCTTGCCGTGCCCCGTTCCTATTTGCAGCATTAACTTACGTGTATCAGCATTAACTTACGTGGTCGAAAGCTATGACTTTCAGTATTAAGCAAAAACTCATTATTTCACTTATTGTTGCTGTACTAGCGGCATCTATTTTAGTTGGGTCTATTAGTCAGTGGATTGCTCGTGACCTCGTTAAAGAAAACATGGAAACTCTGCAACTTCCCGCCCTGTTAAAGCAAATTGGAAACCGCGTGGATAGCGAAGCAAACGTAATGCTTACCGTTGCCCACAGCATTGCCTCGAACCCGGATATTTTAGCGTGGTCGGCCAGCGGTGCAGATAAAGCGGGCGAACGCAGATTGCTTAACTATCTCAACGACATTGTGGGTTTTAACGATCTTACCGTTGCTTCTTTTGTTGATAGAAATACCTACAAGTATTGGAATCAAGATGGTTTCTTACGCACCTTAAAAAACGACGAGTTCGACGGGTGGTTCTTCGCCTATAAGGACAGCGGTGAGCCAATTTCACTTAGTTTGTACAATGAACCAGGCCAAGGATATCGACTGTTTGCAAATTATCAGCAAATTAACGGCAGTGGCATGTCAGGTGTTGCAAAATCCGTTGATGAGCTGCTTACCATCATCAATGCCGTTAAAATTGCGCAAACTGGCTTTGTCTATCTTGTTGACGGGTCGGGAACGATTATCGCTCATCCTGATACAAAACTGTTAGGTAAAGCTAAATTAGCCTCTGTCAGTGACAATCAAACTGCATCAGCTTTGCTAACTAAACAAGACTTCGCCATGGCTACCAGCGAACAAGGCAATGGCAAAATGCTGTATGCAAGCACTTATGTAAAAAAGGCTGGTTGGTACGTTGTCGCTCAGGTTCCTGAAAGCGAACTATATGCATCTTTGAATGCAGGAAGCCAGCAAATCATTATTTGGTCATTGATCATCGCTGGCGGCTTCGCGCTTATCGGTATTTGGCTTGCAGGCACATTAACTAAGCCCCTTGAGTCACTTGCAGATATTTTCCAACAGTTAGGAAAAGGTGAAGGCGACCTTCGTGCACGTATACCGGTTCCAGAGCAAAAAGAAATTGCCCGCCTCGTTGAAGGTTTCAATCAGTTCATCGACCATTTACACGCCACCATTTCTAAGGTGGCAAAAACCAGTGAAGAATTGAAATTATCTGCGGCTGACGTAACCCGCCAGTCACAACAAACCGAGTACTCAACAAAGAGTCAGCGTGACCAAACGTTGCAAGCCGCTGCTGCATTAACTGAAATGGGCAGTACAGTGAGTGAAGTAGCTCAATCGGCAACGCACGCGGCGCAAAACGCTAATCAAGCAAATACAAACTCAGAACAAGGTCGACAAGTTACGCAAAAGGCCGTAGTGGCTATTCAAGACTTAAGCGGGCAGATACAAACGGTATCTGGAGTAATTCAGTCTCTCGATGAGCACACCAGCGCTATCGGTGGCATTCTTGATACTATTCGAGGTATTTCAGAACAAACCAACCTACTTGCGTTAAATGCGGCTATTGAAGCAGCTCGGGCTGGCGATCATGGTCGCGGATTTTCAGTGGTAGCAGATGAAGTGCGAACGTTGGCTCAGCGAGCAGCCCAAGCCACCGATGAAATTCAGGTGAAAATTGATAAATTTCAGCAAGACTCTAAGTCTGCGGTAGATCAAATGGAAACAAGCCGCACAAAAACCGATGACGTGGTGACAGCCACCAACGAGATTGACGCCTTGCTTCAAAAGATTACTCACGAAATTTCAACCATCAATGACGTGAACACCCAAGTAGCCACAGCCACTGAGCAGCAAGCCGTTGTGGTAGAGGATATCAGCCGCAATATCAACGATATTAGTGCTTCTAGTGAAGAAACCTTAAACGCGACTCACGTTTTAGTAAGTGTAAGCGACAGGCTAGATGAACTTGCTAAGGCGTTATCAATTGAAGTTAATAGGTTTAAGATTTAAACCTGCATAGCGCATTTGGTAGAACGCATCTGGTTTAACGAGTGCATGTGTTTTAAATAGTGCACTTGTTTTTAATTAGCGCTTGTTTTAGATAGCGTACTGGTTACAACCAGTACGCCACTTCGCTAGGTATCTAACGACATCCCACCCACTATTGAACAGATGCTTTCGTAAGAGATGCCGCACGAGTCTCGGTTTTTTCTTCGGTAAACCAATAGTTACCGCCTTTATCCACACACACTCCCTCAACCTGCTTATAACCCTCTAACGGCCAAATAGAGGTTAATGTGAAGTCTTGCGACACTTCAGCGATAAAGGCTTCGAAATTACCAAAAGGGTCTGATTTGTAACCTACGATCACGTATTGATGTTTACCCGAATCATAGTCCACTCCTGTGACGACTCCTGGCAAACCAGATATGGCAGCGAATGGCGTGAGCACTTGCAGACTTTCGCCTTCATTTATTCGATAAACATGAGTAATACCCGAGCTCCAACTCTTGGAGAAAAGCAGTAATTCGTTGCCTTTTTTCACCATGGCTTCGGCGTCGAAATCATGGGCGTAGGGTATGTTGCTATTCACATTATTAGCAGCGTATTTGATAGACAGCGTTTCGATGTCTTTCACATTTTGCTGATTCACTTTATAAACTGCAACCTGCTCTCTCTGCCCTTTGTTGTTGCCTATATCGGCGACATAAAAGTAATCACTGTCTGCACTCACTGCTTCCCAGTCATTGTTAATAATGGGCAGAGTAATTGTTTGTTTCAGTTTGCCGCTATAACTTACTTTAAATACAGCGGGCGCATTCCCTGAGTCGTTGATTGACAGCACATGGTCATCTGCGCAAAAAAGCCCTGATGTTTCTGACAGCATTGGAGGTAAGGTTATCGTCTCTTCTATGTGTAGGCCCTTTGATGAGGAAGGGATCGGGGCCATGCAACCGCTCACTGCGCAGAGTATTGATACTGCGTAAGCCAAACGCAATGAAGGTATGAAAGAATATGTCACAGACTATCTCTATGGAACTGTTCATAAGAAGTGAAAAGAATAGCAAATAATCAGGGGCGTGTTGATCTTTACCGTGTATTATTGAAGCGTTTATTTGTGCATTGAAGAGAGTGCAGAGAGTGCACGGCTGAATGCCTACAAGAATAACGTGTTAGCTAGACCGTCTTTGGTCTAAACACTATCAATACTCGTATGTGTATTAACGAAAATTAATAAAATAGTAGCGGCGCGTGATGTTTAGCTACGGAACTACACCGATGTTAATAAGGAAATATTCGTGTCTGATCCCTTACTTTCTCTTGTTGCGGTAGGTTTACTCTCTATCGGCTGTCAATACTTGGCTTACCGGGTTCGACTTCCCGCCATACTGCCTCTTCTTATTGTTGGTATTGTGGTAGGCCCAGTGTTTGGCATACTCGATGCCGATGCGTTATTTGGCGACTTACTGTTTCCGGTGGTTTCACTTTCCGTTGCTATCATTTTGTTTGAAGGCTCGCTTACGCTGAAGTTTAAAGACATTGCCGGGCATGGCAACATGGTACGCAACCTATGTACCGTAGGCGTTTTAATAACAGGGCTTATCTCTGCTGCAGCCGCGCACTATTGTTTGGATCTTACCTGGCAACTGTCCTGTCTGTTCGGCGCTATCGTGACGGTAACCGGCCCCACCGTGATAGTGCCTATGCTGAGAACGGTGCGCCCCCATACTAACCTAGCCAACATACTCAGATGGGAAGGGATTATTATCGATCCTATTGGAGCACTGTTGGCAGTATTAGTATTTGAGTTTATTGTGGCGTCGCAAGAAACCGCCATTACTCAAACCTTTATCGCCTTTGGCAAGACCATAGGCATTGGCTCTTTTCTTGGGCTTGCCTCAGGCTATTTCCTTGGCATGTGTGTACGCAAAGACTGGATCCCCCACTATCTCCTCAATACCGCAGTGCTAACCATTATTTTGGGTGTGTTTGCCGCGTCTAACTATGTCGCTCACGAATCAGGGCTATTGGCGGTCACTATTACTGGCATGGTGATGGCCAACATGAAAGATGTGGATGTAGAGGATATTTTAGAGTTTAAAGAAACACTCAGCGTGCTGCTTATCTCAGGCCTCTTTATTTTACTGGCCACACGATTAAACCTAGACTCCGTGGTTGCCGTTGGCTGGGGTTCGCTAGTGGTGCTTGCCATAATTATGTTTATTGCACGCCCAATATCTGTGTTGGTCTCAAGTATTGGTACAGGCTTGAAGCTTAACGAAATTGCGCTTCTCAGTTGGATAGCACCACGTGGAATTGTTGCCGCAGCAGTATCTGCACTTTTCTCGTTAAAGTTAGAGGAGATTGGTTACGAGGGCGCAGGCATTATAGTGCCTATTGTGTTTATGGTTATCATTGCAACCGTTGTTGTGCAAAGCATTACTGCTCGCTCTGTCGCTACGCTACTTAAGGTTCGTGCGCCAGCACCTACTGGCTACCTGTTCTTCGGAGGCAGTAAGTTCAATCGTATGTTGGCAACAGAAATGTTAAACCAGAAGCTTGAGGTCGTTGTGACCGACACCAACTGGGATGCGATTAGAGAAGCTAGAATGATGGACATTCCAGTTTATTTTGGTAACCCCATGTCAGACCACGCGGCTCGCCATTTGGAATTATCCACTATTGGCACTGTGCTTATTATGTCTCCCTATAAGCAGTTGAATCCACCTATTGCCTATCACTTCGAGAATACGCTGGGCAAAGACAAGGTATGGGCGCTAACCAATAATGAGCAATCTACACGTCCTAGTCATCAAGTGAGCAACCAATACGCGAAAAAGCTGATGTTGTTCGATGAGGGTGTGACTTATGGTTATCTGGCCTCTGCGGTTGCAAAAGGGTCTACGATAAAAACCACACCACTTTCAGAAGAATTTGATTATGAGCAATACATTCATAAGTATGGGGATAGAGCCACACCGCTTATTGCCATTGATAGTGATGGAAAAAGCTTTACCTTTATTAACGGGAACAGTATTGAGCCTAAGGCGGGATGGCGCTTAATTAGCTTGGTAGAGCCTGAGCCGGAACCTGTATCACTAGATGGCTCTGAGTAGAAAGTAAGAAAACCTCCTGCCACCGGCAGGAGGCCTCTCCCTGGAAAACGCGTAACGCAGTGTACGTTTAGAACGAACTTTATTGTTTGAATTTTACTACTGTTACATCGTCGACGTAATTGTTTGCAAAAGCTAAACCAGATTTTCAAAATCCTTTAGTTACAATAAGTTAGGCCAATTCCGAGTGAAATCAACACGGTCGCCGTTAACACCCCGTTTCAACATGGTGCACCCAGCGCACTGTACTGGGGTTCACATACTAACCAAAAGTCTAAGATGAACATGTGAATCACTGACATCACCTATTCTGATGCGCTTCCCTTTTTTTGCTTTGTCTTGGCTGAGCCTACTTTAGATACATGTCTTTCTCGGTAAGGCGGGTTTTAAATATCTCACCTCTTATCGCTACTTAACAATATCACTCCCAATATTAAATAGAATGGGCTAAACACGATAGGGTTTTATGCAGTGCACCACTGTTTTCACTTAGTACCAGACTGCCTGCGTTTCCTGCTTTTTGTCGAGTCTCTTGTGACGAAAGCCATGTGCCGCAGGTTTGTGCAACCTCTTGTGCATTACTTACAATCTTCAGTGCTCCGCGGTCAATTAAGTGTTGGCAGATGACCGGATTATTGTACGTGTTAGGCCCCATTAGAATAGGCAGTGAAAAAGCAGCAGGTTCGAGTGCGTTGTGACCGCCTCTGTCTGCTATAGAGCCCCCAACAAAGGCGATAGTGCCAACCGAATAGGCGTGATTCAAGCGACCCATTTCATCAAGCAAAATCACCGGACTGTTTATGTCAAAGGTGTTCGCTAAGGAGCTTCTTGTAAACGCTATATCGTGTGATTCAAGTAATTCAGCAACTGTATCGAAACGTTCCGGATGGCGAGGCACGATAATGACCACAAGAGTCGGGTGAGTTTTCCACAGACGTTTTACCGCCTCTATCATCGCTTCTTCCTCAGGGGCATGAGTACTGCCAGCAACTAAAACTGGCCCGTTGTGATTTTCCAGCCCCATAAAACGAGCTGACGCTGTAGACACTGAAGCCGCTTGATCAAACTTTATATTATTGGTGAGGGTCAGTTTCTGCTCTGGTAGCCCTAAAGCCAAATAATTGCGGTAATCTCCTTCACCTTGAGCGCATACGTGGCTCACTTTATTAAGCATAGGTTGGAAAACCCTGCTTATCTTTTGATATCGACGTGCAGACCTATCCGTCATTCTTGCATTGATTACCACGACAGGAACCTTACGCTTCCAACACATATGAACCATGTTTGGCCATAGTTCCACTTCGGTGACCAGCACTGCTTTCGGCTGAATACGTTTAAGCATCATTGCCATACATAGTGAAACGTCAAATGGCAGGTAACAATGGTTGACCTTATCGCCAAAGATGTCTCTTACTCTAGCCGAGCCTGTAGAGGTGGTTGTGGTAACTGTAATACTTGTATGGGGTTCATCAATCAGTAACTGCTTAATGACACAGGAAGCAGCAACCACCTCACCCACCGACACACAATGTATTAAATAACCATTATGACTAGTTGGCGTAGGTACAATCCCAAATCTCTCAAACTTTCCGTGTTGATACAGTGAGTGTTGGTCCCGTTTTCTACTGGCAAGTTTTGCTATTGCTAAGGGGATTAAAAGAAGGAGTAAAAATGAATACAACCAGCGGTAAAGTTCATCGACGAGTGTGGGCTTGCCACAGTCTCGCTTTTCAGCAGACATATATCTTCCTTAACACTCAGTAGAAAAATCTAAACAATTAGAAGGTAACAATAAGGGGTGTATGGGGCTAAGTATACTTATTTGCAGAATTTCTATCAGTAATAGAAAACAAAAAAGCCGCTCGAAAGCGGCTTTTTTAAGACTTTAAAAAAGTAAGCGATTATACGCCTGCTTTTTCAAGAACGTCTACAAGCATCCAAGTTTTGTTCTTAGATAGCGGGCGACATTCACTTATAGTTACTAAGTCGCCTTTGTTGCATACGTTACTTTCGTCGTGGGCGTGAAGCTTAGTAGAGCGCTTGATGAACTTCCCGTAGATAGGGTGTTTAACAAAACGTTCAACAACAACAGTAATGGTTTTATCCATCTTGTTGCTAACCACACGACCTTGCA
>OJFG01000037.1_pt1 | contig 103428 bp, 87 predicted proteins | sample 1594071 | NCBI WGS metagenome assembly OJFG01 (sample SAMN05416818, study PRJEB24817) | seawater metagenome | isolation source: Sea water | place: Canada:Atlantic | collected 2013-07 | reverse complement strand
CCTCTCTATTCGTCGGCAGCGTCAGATGTGTATAAGAGACAGGAATACGAACGTTAGCCGTTCAAGCACAGAACGGGATTAATAGTTCTGCAGACAGAGTCGCATTACAGGAAGAAGTATCAGCGTTACGTCTGGAAATGTCTAGAATTGGAGCCACGACAGAGTTCGGTGGTGTCAGTTTGTTGACAGGTGGATTCTCGGCAACGTTTCTTGTTGGGGCAAATGGGGGACAAAATATCAGTGTGAATTTGTCTCGAGCAGGCGGATTCGGCGCATCTGGCCTTGGCGTTGATGGAAATGTTTTATCTGCGGGTGGCGCGTCAGCAATGCTCTCAGACATAGATGCTGCTTTGTCAATTATTGGTAGTTCGAGAGCTGAACTTGGTGCCCTTCAAAATAGGTTTCAGTCTACAATTCGTAATCTGAGTAATATTTCAGAGAACGTATCAGCGGCGCGATCACAAATAAAAGATACTGACTTCGCAACTGAAACTGCTAATCTAACGAGAAACCAGATTATTCAGCAAGCAAGCACCACAGTTCTAGCGCAGGCGAATCAGCGCCCACAGGCAGCATTACAGCTTCTAGGATAAGCTTTCTAAGCCATAGACTACGGCGAGGATGAAGCCAGGGGGTAGTGACCCAGTGCTTGTTATCTATTTAAATGGCCAGTGATTGAATGTATTTCAATTTGCTGGCTTTTTTTTATCTAAAGTCTCTAGAGAGCGAATGCTTGTTTTCAGTTCCTGGAGAGTTGTTAACTCTTACCCCGTATCGAAAAACGTTGTCACTACTGCCTTTTATTACTTTCACATAAGCTGCTTTATCCACAAAGTCTTAATTTTCCTGCATCTCAATCTCAACTTTATGATTTCAATTGGCTCGTAATGTTATGAAAACCATCGGTTTTTAAAAATTTTACTTTTTTTTCGTCTCAGCGGGTAAAAAACGCTAAAGGAAAATCGGTAATAGGACGATAACTATTACAAAGGGGAGATAAAGAACGTTTTTACTTCCCAAGTGCTAATAACAACAATAGTAGGGCACTAAGCAAGACATTATTTGCGTAAAGTAAATAAAGTAAGTGAAATTAAAGGTTAGGAAAATCAACCTATTAAGATGTTAAAAGTGCAGTTTAAAAAGTTCTAAAGTAATTGTGTTTTAATGTCGATATATAGGAATGTTTGCTAGAAGAGTTGGAGCTGCTGACAGGCGAGAATGAAGCCAGGAGGTAGTGAGAGGTTTGAGGTCTGGAACATCAATCTCACCAGCCAGCAAAGAGAAGAAAACTTCTCTGTTTAGCAAACTTCATTAGTAGTGTGCCGATGAAGTATCAGATAAATCTGACGACTTAAATCAAGCACGCACTGTGCCAAGAATTTAATACAACGCGCAAATAATAAAACCAATAGCGCAATCACTCGAAACTGTTAGGAGAGACCCCATGAGTCTATTTGTAAATACCAATATATCTTCGCTGAATGCTCAACGTCAGCTATTCACAACTGGCAACAATTTGAGTACAGCATTTGAGAGGCTTTCATCTGGCTACAGAATTAATAGCGCTGCCGACGACGCGGCGGGTTTGCAAATAACCGATCGGATGACGTCACAGATCCAAGGCCTTAATCAAGCTGTTCGTAATGCTAACGATGGAATTTCATTAGCTCAGACTGCTGAAGGAGCTCTGCAAGAGACGACAACGGCGTTACAGCGCATTCGAACGCTTGCAGTTCAAGCTCAAAATGGAATCAATAGTTCAGCTGATAGGGTTGCCTTGCAAGAGGAGGTGTCGGCACTGCGGCTAGAGCTTTCAAGAGTAGGTTCAACAACAGAGTTTGGTGGGGTCAGTCTGTTGACTGGTGGTTACTCTGCAACGTTCCTAGTCGGCGCAAATGCAGGTCAAAAAATAAGTGTTAACTTATCTAGAGCGGGCGGTTATGGAGCATCAGGCCTAGGCATCGATGGCAATGTATTATCCGCCGGCGGAGCATCTGCAATGTTGTCTGATATTGATACTGCATTATCAATTATCGGGAGTACTAGAGCTGAGCTAGGTGCCACTCAAAACAGATTTCAATCAACAATTCGAAACTTAAGCAATATTGCGGAAAATGTATCTGAGGCAAGATCACGTATTAGAGATACTGACTTTGCCACTGAGACAGCAGAACTTACTCGCAATCAGATTTTACAGCAGGCTACTACTACCGTCTTGTCTCAGGCTAATCAGAGGCCTCAAGCTGCATTATCTCTACTAGGCGGATAATTCTTTATTTTTTGGGAAGGAGTTGAGAGGCCATTCCCTGGAAAGGAATGCGACCGAGAGGTCGCACCTTTAAGAAAGCGCCGACTAACAGGACTGAGAGTGTAGAAGTGTTGGTTGAGAGGCCAGTTTGTCCTACTAAACCCTGCCAGCCGACAGAAACTAATTTTGCTCAATCTCCTAACGTGAGCAAATTGGCCGAGATATTATGTCTCGGCCTTTTTTTTATAATCGCCGAAACATCCCACCAATTTCAGACTTCAGTGGAGCAACACTGTAATCTACTTATACTAAAGCATCTTTGATGCCAACTTCAATTCTACATCCTATTTATTATTAATAGTCACGTCGCTTTACTTAAATCTTGCTTTCTAAATGGCAAGCTGGCTAATTTAAAACTTAATTTTGTTGCCACTTCTTTAGGTTACTACCCCATAAGGTTCAATTCATTGTCTTTAACAACTGATTGTAGCTGCAGAAGAGGTATGAGTATCTGTTCTATTGATTTGAGAAGAAATAAAAAACTTTTAGAATCAGAGCTATAATTGCAATTAATAAAATTATTTAAAAAAGTTAAAAAAATGACTAAAGAAACTAAAGCCCGGGCCGATAACTTAGTTGAGGGGTAATTTACTTACTTTTTGCAATTGAGGTTAGCAGGCGTAGTGACCCAGCTAATATAAACTGGATGGATTTGTATGTACCAATGAGTACGACTTGTCCTTAGGAGGTAATCTAATGTCTTTATTCGTTAATACCAACGTATCGTCTTTGAACGCTCAGCGTCAACTTTTCGACGTAAGTAACAAACTAAGCACATCATTCGAACGACTGTCTTCGGGCTTCAGAATTAATAGCGCCGCTGATGATTCTGCTGGTCTACAGATCACTGATCGTCTCACATCTCAAGTTCAGGGTTTAAATCAAGCCGTGAGAAATTCTAATGATGCGATTTCATTAACGCAAACTGCTGAAGGGGCTCTTCAAGAGACCACCACTTCGCTACAGCGAATCCGTGTACTGGCAGTCCAAGCTCAGAACGGTATAAATAGTTCCGCTGATAGAGTCGCCCTGCAAGAGGAAGTATCCGCACTAAGGCTAGAAATGTCCCGTATCGGTGAGACTACAGCATTTGCTGGAGTAAGTTTACTGGATGGTGGCTACTCAGCAGTGTTTTTAGTGGGCGCTAACGGTGGCCAAAACATAAGCGTCAATCTATCGCGTGCGGGGGGATATGGTGCCTCAGGTTTGGGGATAGACGGTAATGTGCTATCAGCGGGCGGCGCATCTGCGATGTTATCGGACATTGATGGTGCCCTGTCTGTAATTGGTAGCTCGCGTGCAGAACTCGGTGCATTACAAAATCGCTTTCAATCCACGATAAGGAATTTGAGTAGTATCGCAGAAAACGTTACAGCAGCACGTTCTCAGATTAGAGATACTGACTTCGCATCCGAAACTGCCGAGTTAACTCGAAATCAGATCATTCAGCAAGCATCTGTTTCGATATTAAGTCAGGCAAATCAGCGACCTCAAACTGCGCTATCATTACTAGGATAGCAAACGGTTTTTAAAATCGTTTTGTGTAGATATAACGGATGTGCTTTTAAAAAAGTTAGCATCCGTTTTGTTGTCTTCAAAGGAGTTAAAAATGGAGATTCAAAATGCTCAGATTGGCAAGGTTGTTGCTGATACTCCTAAGTCAGCTGTGGCTCAAGCAAATGACAAAAGAGATATTAAGGACAGAAATTTTCCACAACCTAGCAGCGCTGGTGAGCGCACAAATGAAAAAGACCTGGAGAGTAGAGTTCAAACGTCATTGACACTGAGTCAAGCTGAGAAAACTCAATTTTCTCTTCAAGATTCAGAAGCACGAGCCGATACTTACTTAATAGAAAGAGCTGAATTGCTTGAAAGGGCGGTATCGGACATTGATTCTTTTTTACAGGCACAAAAAAGAGATTTGACATTTTCTTTTGACAAAACGACAGACCGCTCGATTGTCACAGTCAAAGATGGGCAATCAGGAGATGTAATAAGGCAGATTCCTTCCGAGGAGGTGCTGAAGATTGCCGCTCGGATAGAGGAACTTAAGGAAGACGTGGTGAATAGTGTCGGGGTGTTTATTAACAACGAAGTCTGAAACGAGGTAGAATATGACTATTAGTTCGCTTGGCGTAGGCTCAGGTCTTGCTTTGGATGATTTAGTCCAGCAGCTCATTAGTGCAGAGCGCAAACCAAAAGAAGACAGACTTAACGCTAGAGAAGAGGCTGTAGAAGCTGAAATTTCTGCTTTAGGAACAGTCAAGTCAAAGTTGTCTGAGTTTAAAGATGCTGTAGATGATCTTCGCACGGATAGTGATATAAACGGACGGGAGCCAACTATTACGAATCCGTCTGAGGACGTCGACATTCTCTCTGCAGACGCGACTAGTTCCGCTTTGCGTGGCGAATATGATATCACTGTGACTCAACTTGCGAGTGGAAGTCGTATCACCACGAATGATGGCGCATTTTCTTCTAGTAACGATCCCCTGCTTTCTGGAGGTACCGGTTCATTAACCTTCAATGTAGGTACAGACAAATCTTTTACTATAAACGTTGATGGCACCAGTACATTGGCCTCATTGCGAGAACAGATAAATAATTCCGATGATAATTTTGGTATCACTGCTAATATCATCGAGACAGGCACAGGGGCCGGTCCTAGATTGGTTTTTGTTTCAGAAGAGACGGGAATAGGCAATGACCTCACCATTACTAACGATAATGGAAACACTGAGCTAGACAGATTGGCGACTGGAAGTGGTCCGGCTAATATAGATAATAACAATATTGAAGCTTCGCAAAACGCTATTGCTTTTGTTGATGGAATCGAGGTCCAGAGTGAAAGTAATGAGTTTGATAATACTATTCAAAATGTCTCTTTCACTGTCAACGCCCTTTCGCCGAAAGATAATGCAGGAGAACCAATAGGAACGAAACTAAATATTGGTTTCGACAAAGAAGGGTTGGAACAAAAAATTCGCGACTTTGTTGATAATTACAACTCCCTGGCAGACGAAATAGACAAACTGACTAAGTATGGGACATCTGAACTAGAAGATGATGGAGCGCTTGCGGGTGATGCGCTCTTAAGGGGAATGCAATCGGGCCTAGCATCCATTGTTGGTGATAATGTTAGTTCTTCGGTTTTAGGTGGACTTTTTAGGTTAGGAGTTGAACTGGACCAAGATGGTAGGCTTGAAATTGGAACAAGTGATTTTGGCTTGGGGTCTGGGGAAGATCGTCTCAAAGACGCGCTTGAAGACAATTTCGATGACATTTCCAAGTTATTTACCGACGAGAACGAAGGTATCGCTGTTAAACTTTATGAATTTGTGGATGAGTTTTCGGCTTCAGATGGGCTTATAAGCTTGAGAGAAAAATCAGCAAAAGATGTTCGCGAAAGCGTATTCTCTGACAGAGAGACATTGGAGCTTAGAATGATTAGTTTCGAGCAAATTGTAAGGGGTAAATATCTAAATCTAGATCAAACAGTTTCACAACTTAATCGGACTGGGTCTGCGCTTTTGGCGGCGTTGTAAAAAAGTTTAGGAGTTCACATGTCACTTAAAGGTATTAATGCTTACCGGAAAGGCAATTTAAAACAAGATATAGCTAGTGCAGAACCGCACAAATTAACGTTATTGCTTCTGCAAGGAGCTTTAGACCGTATTGCGTACGCAAAGGGAGCGATGGAGCGAGGCGAACTTGAGTCTAAAGGAGAGCTAATATCTAAAGTCAGTGCTATTCTTCTGCACTTAAGAGATACATTAGATATGGAAGCCGGTGGGGATATTTCACAAAATTTGTTTTCGCTTTACGACTATATGATTATGCGGCTAAGTGAAGCCCACGTGCAGAACGACTTGAATATTTTGGATGAAGTATCTAATCTGCTTGCACCAATTAGAGATGCTTGGGCCCAGATCCCTGAAAGTGCAAGAGCTGAGGCTTATGAAAAACAACGTCAAAACCGTGAAGCAGTGTGACCGATAATATAGCTCCCGACCTAAGCCATTCCCATACACCCCTTTTTCTTCGCGTACTAAACCGGTATATCATAAAAAGCCTAGTCGAAGAGGAAGGGGATGACGAGTTTTCTACTCTATCTCACCTCATTACCGTTAGGCACAAAGTCATTTTGCGCGAGCTAAAGCGTTTACCCTACGAAGAGCGCAAAAAGTTCGCAAGAAATGAAAATGAAGTTCAAAGTCATTTAGATGATATGGCAAATAAATTGCTCCATGCATACAAAAATAAATTGCTTGAATTTGCTAGAGCTAAAACTGCACTAAAGAGATATGAGTAAAAATGCGTAGAGCAATACAATTATTTTTAAATAAAAATGAAGATCTTCAGAGCCGTATTGAATCGCAAATGGCCTCGTTTTTATCGCGCAACTTAGAACAGAGTCTTTTGGTTTTTAGAAGAACCATGCCGCCTATATACAAATTATTAAATAAAGCTAAGCAACGAAAATCTTCAGTGTACCTAAATGCTGATGGTGAGTTTGACGTCGTTGATTATGGCTCGGGTAACGTGTTGTACGGTGACAATATTAATCGATCAGTCCAACGTAGCGTTGAACAGTTTCTTTCAGCACCGACTCAATTCAAATTTACGCCAGAGACACACAGCTCTCTGCTGGACGTAAACGCAAAAAATGATACGTTAGTCGTTATGGGGCTAGGACTTGGTTTGCATCTACCTAAGCTAATGGAAGCCGATCTCTCGATAAAGCATGTCATTATCTATGAACCAAATATTGACTACCTCGTTTGCTCTTTATACACGGGAGTCTGGCTTTCTGTATTTGAAATTGCAAAAAGAAATAATATAGCGATTTATCTTCAAATAGAAAAAAATGGCGAGTCGTTGTTTAATGATTTCTCTGAGTTTTACGAGCACGTAAAAAGAGAAAATGCATTTATCTATTTTCATTACCATTCTGATAGTTTTGACAGAATTCGCAATGCGCTGGAAAACACCGATTGGGTGTTGAGCAAGCGTACTAGGCTGTATGGTAAGAAAAGAACATTTGAAGACTACATTGTTCCGTGGCCACCTGTTGTTGAGCCAAAAAAATGGAACGAGGACAGCTTAAACCATGCCCTCTTTGAGTCAAACATTACTGTTTTAAAAAGCTATTTTCCCGATATAGCGGCTGAATTTGAACATTATGAGATTTCTCACTGGACGGTTGTGGCTAATGAACATAGCGCGGTAAACCTTGTTCATAATAAAACTGGTAGTTTTCTTTATACGGAAGATCCAGTTCAAGACGCAGAACGCGTTGTTGACTTGTTTAAGACAAACCCAAATCGCGATGGTCTAGTGTTAAATTACACTGGAGGGAAACTGAAACGGTACTTCCACTACCAAACGGTGCTTCGTGTTCAGCAAGAAATGAAAGATATGGCTGAGGCGCAAGGTGCTTTGCCGTCGGTCATTAAATCGTTGATTATTTTTGGGCTGGGGCAAGGGGTGCAGCTAGAAAGGTTACTAGACGAATATGATGTCGAGAAAATGTTTTTGGTTGAGCCGAATAGAGATTTTTTCTATGCATCACTTTTTTCTATTGATTGGGCCGCAATAATACAAAAAATTGATGAAAGTGAAGGCCGTTTATACTTAAACATTGGGGATGACGGAACCCATCTTGTTAAAGACATTCTGCGTCAGTTCCAGACTATCGGCACGTACAATCTAACTAACACCTATCTATTAAAAGGCTATGATAACCTTTTACTAGAGCCTGCCATTAACAAATTACGAGAAGAGCTGCGTTTAATTGTCGCAATGGGCGATTATTTTGAACACTCACGATACGGTGTTGCTCATACAAAGTGGGCTTTAGAGAACAAGGTCCGATTTTTGTCTGAATTAAACGATAAAAATCGTCACAAGCACCTTAGAGATGTGCCAGTTTTGGTTGTTGGAAATGGACCGTCATTAGATGGCTTATTGCCCTTGCTTCACGAAGAGAAAGACAATGCCATTATAATAAGCTGCGGCACAGCGTTACAGGCATTACATAAGAACGGGATTGTTCCGGATTTTCATGCAGAAGTTGAACAGAACAGAACGACCTTTGACTGGAGTACTCGCATTGAGGATCCAGAATACCTTAAGAAGATTCGACTTATTAGCTGTAATGGCTTACATCCCGACACCATTTCACTGTATAAAGAAACTTTCCTTGCATTTAAAACTGGCGAAGCTGCGAGTTTGATGATGAGCTCATTGTTTCCAGACAAGCCGTTCGCAGGTTTAAAAACGTCCTACCCAACAGTTTCAAATTTCGTCGTGAATTTGGTCTGCGAAATTGGGTTTAAAGAGGTATATCTGCTTGGCGTTGACATGGGGTTCGTCGATATCAACCACCATCATTCAAAATCATCGGGATATTACCAAGCTAACGGGAAAGAGCTTTACAGTTATCAGCAAGAATACAACGCATCGCTTATCGTTGAAGGGAATTTACGCACCTACGTAAACACCAAATACGAATTCAAAATGTCGAAAACGGTAATGGAACAGACGATAGCGGGTTATAAAACAGAATTTTATAATCTGAATGACGGTGCAAAAATAGAAGGCGCCCGAGCATTACTTAAAGACAATGTTATTGTTTCTTCATCGCCTGATACAAAGCAAGAGCTAATGCAATGGATTGAGCGTAAAGCCTATACGTTAATCGACACAGAAGTCTTTGCTTCTCGGTACAATGAGAAACACAAGGTTGAAGATTTATTGGAAGGCCTGAAAAGCCTGCGGGCGATTGCACAGCAGAAAATTGAATCTATTAAGCAAGCTGAGACGTGTATTGATGATACAAGGATGGTACTCATCGATGCTTACCATAGCGGAAACGCAACACTTTTCTACTATATGAACGGCTCTGTAAACTATATCAACAGTGTGCTTAACAAAGTGCTTAACTTTGAAGACAAAGAAATTGTTTTTGACGCTTTTAATCGAACGCTAGGATATTGGGCAGTGTGCTTGGACGATATTATCGATAGCATGACTCTAGCACCTTATGAACTCGATTTTGTGACCAGCTTTCCATTAGAAAGGCAGCGTTCGGCCCTAAAACAATATTTCTCTCAGCATAAAATAAGTGTTGATAGTGCCCATTCAAGAGAAGCCTTAAAATCAATGAGCGAGGCGCTTTCGTTACCTCTTGATTGTAGTGAAAATAATGATAAGACAAAAAATCAAGTTCTTGTCGAGCTGTTTGGCAACACTAAAGATGTGCCAAGAAACGATAAATTATGTGTACTGGTGACTAATGCAAAGGACTTGTCTCATTTAGTCGACAGTTGTAAGACGCCTTCAGATCAGGTTGTAATTTATTTGCCACCTGTATTTGAAGAACTTACGTGGTTAGAGGGATATGCCTCGGCTCAAGAGTATGGCTTTTACATTGCGTTGCTTGCGTCTACTTGCAGCAGTGAAATTAAGTTTGTTCTGCCTAAAATACCAGACGAACTGCCAGAGCTTGAGGCGATAGAAAAGATTGATTTGGCTTGCTTTGACGATTTTTACATCTACGACTGCCACAACTTCATCGTTTTCTCAGTGTCACCTTTGCCTGAAAGCGCAATGACGACTGGATCTGGGGAGCGTTTACGATACCTTCCCACTTTACGTGCAGAGAATTTTGCGACAATAGAAATATTGATAAGTAGGAGCAAGGTGAAGTAGCTCAATAGTATCGCTTAAAGCACTGAGCTACTTTAACGTTTGATAGGCAGCTAACTATATAGCCACTGCAGACACTTTTTCAGAATACTGGGTTAGTTTCTCTTTGGCTTCTTTTACTACGTCGGCCATAAAAAAGGCACTTCCAGAAGCTTTACCCAAGGTCATAACATTGGCTAACTTTGATTCAATGAAATGTTGTTGTTTTTCCATTTCTTGTTTGAATGCGGGCGTCAATACTGGAAACCCGCTCGCCGCTGCTGAAACGTGGCTTAAGGAGGGACGGCTTGATGAAGCAACAATGCCCATACTGTATAACTCTTGACAGATAGTTTCGCTAGAAGGGGCTGGCTCGTCACTGCCATGCATAATCTCAACGGTTATACGGTGATTATCAGTATCTGTTTTCGACAAGTTGCTATAAAGTGTCACTCTGAAGGAAGAAAACTCCGCATCGTAGACATTCACGTAATTTGAGTGAATCAAAGGCGCGTCGGGAAATACGAAATGATAAAGTGAGCTGGTGCGGAATGTCGGGCGCATCGATGGAATGTATTTGAGTTTAGCCGCGCGAATAAGCGTAAACAGAGGCGCTGTCCAAACTAACAAATCACAGGCAACTTTCTCACCTGAGGAAAAGGTAACGCTGTTAATTACATTCCCCGTAGTGTTGATGTCGCAAATATCAGTTTTGGTATATATCTTAACGCCACATTCTCGTAAATTTGTGATTAATTTATCAACCCACAAGCGGATACCCTGTTCCCCTTTTGGGTAGATGTTCATTAAAGGTGACAACCCTTCGTCCTGAGACGCAAATGCAAGTACCTCATCCAGAAACGGCGACCCTTTAAGCTCTCGCATCAGCTCAGCGTCTCCTAAAATAAGCCGCTGCAACCCAATAATTTTATGGCTATTGGGCGCTAAGTCACACAGCGAAACACCAAAACGTTTGTTCATTAAAGGCTCAAAGAAGTTTTCTGTCAGGCTTGGGCCAAACCTGGCGTTTAGCTGAGCCTGTAATGAAGCGTACTCTATACTGACGGAACGCTTATCGGTATCGATCCGTTTTAGCTCAGCGATCTGTCGGTATTGGCGTTTGTTTTTCGCACTGCCTAAAAACGGATTAGGAGATTGTGTGTATAGGGAATTAAATGGCCCCACATTAGCGGCGTTAATGTTCTGAAACTGTCGAAATTCAGGTAAATCTATCGATGAAAACAAAAGGGTATCTATGTCACTATCACCGGTGAATCTTGGCACATGAGTTCCATAGTCGAACCAGTGCCCGCCGATATTGGTCGATGATAATAAACCGCCTAGCTGATCATTTTGCTCTATTAGTGAGACACTAGCCTTCGGAAATTTTGTTTTGGCCTGCAGAGCGGCGTAAATGCCCGCAATACCACTTCCAACAACTATCATTGATTGACATTTCATGTTATCACCTTACTAAGAGAACTTATTCGATGAAAGAAGCTGGCAGCGCTGAACCTCGCTTAAGTGCCACGTTACTTCTCTTGCCTAATACCGTTTCATAATGTTCTGGCGCAAGCCCAAACCCAGGTCTAATTACGCGTATATTATCTTTAGTTAATTCGTCGCCAATTTGAATGTCTTTCATGACATAAATTGAGCGGCGGTAATTACGGCTTGCTTTCTCACCTTCAGACGGTGTTGTTTGTATCTTGCCCAGCGCGCTGAAGCCGTTTTTCACCATTTCCACCATTTGTTTAAATTCGTTTGGTTTCATTGAAAAATGGCTATCGACTCCCTCTTGCCCGTCCAAGCATAAATGCTTTTCAATCACTCTTGCTCCCAAGGCAGTAGCGGCAACAGGAGAGGCAGAGCCTAGGGTATGATCAGATAGCCCAGTGAAGCACTGATGTTTTTCACGCATGTATGGAATAGTGGTTAAGTTAGCATCTTCAAATCTGGCTGGGTAAGCACTGGTGCACTTGAGCAAGACTATTGGGCTATTCCCATGATTTCTAACCGTACTTATGGCAGCCTCAATTTCCTGTTCAGACGCCATGCCGGTAGACATAATTATAAGTTTTTGGGTAGCGGCGACCTTCTTTATGAGCGGAATGTCCGTTAACTCAAACGAGGCAATTTTATAAATTTCGTTATCTAGAGATTCTAAAAAGTCGACGGCAGTTTCATCGAAGGGCGTGGAAAAAGGTATCATGCCCAACTCTTTACACCTATCGTAAAGTGGCTTGTGCCATTCCCACGGTGTACTGGCCTCAGAATACAAGTCATAAAGTGAACGCTGTTCCCACTTTTCACCTGTTCCGGTTACTAAAAAGTCAGGCTCATGACAGTCGATTGTCATAGTATCAGCGGTGTAAGTTTGCAACTTAAATGCATCAGCGCCTGCATGGGCAGCCTCTTCGACTAAGCGAAGTGCTAAGTCTAGAGAATTATTATGATTCCCTGATAATTCTGCCACAACAAACGGTGCGTTATCGTCGCTAATTGTGTAGTTTGAAAGCTCAATCGGAGAGATTTTTTTACCGTTCATTTGTGACCTATTATGTGCTGTTTGGTTGCGCTCCACCCGATATTTGCCACAGCGTCCACGATACTTAAATGGCTTTCAAAATCGCTGCAGTGATATTGCGAATACGGCTTAGGAACGAAATCTTGGTATTCCACGCTATCTAGAGCGTTGTATAACACGCCTTCTTCTTCAATATAGTCTTTTGAACCACATGGACTGTAATAGTTGTTGGCATTAACCGCTTTGCACAACGCCAAAAGGTGATGTGATTTTTTACCACCGCATTGCAAAGATGATGCGGTGGTAAAGTTCACATTTAAACCCATACGCGTTGCGACGAAGACAATGATGTGCTGATTAAAGTTGGATAGTGTGTCCGTTGGAGCATCGTGAATTACCGACAACAGCTCTGCACAGTCATCAAAAAATTGCGCTTTTGCATAACTGTGAGTGATCGCGTTTATTAACTTGCTTTGCCAGTCTGCGTTGTGACTTATGTAAGCATCGCAAATACGGGTGTCTCTACTTGTTTTTTGAATTGGGCAAGACACCCAGTTCACAGCGTGTCCGGTAAACAAGCGGTTTCTAGTTTGCCATGACCTCTTGTCTAGCTGTACGTCATCAAGAAATATAAATGTGTCTACTGAATGTATAAGATTAAAGTACCCCAACCATGGCAGAAAAGTAGGCTGCATTATAGCGCATCTGATGCTTTGGTCGTTTTGTAAAGTCAGTGTACTCATGAAAAAACCGAACTATGTTAAAAGCCTTTTTTGTAAACATAAATCGTAAATTCAAAAGGAATTGAATTAGATTTTACATCATAATCGTGTCGCAATTTCACATAAGGTGACAAGTTTCGTTTGCAATAGTCAAACAGTGACAATGGGTCTTGGTAGTAAAGATTAGAATCTTGATAATCCACATAAGTCGATAGCGCGTTAAATGCCAAACCCCTGTCGCAAGCTTGCCACATGACGTCGAGTGTTTTTTTCGTGAAAGCAGCATTATTTTCCATCTTATTATTCAGCATGCCGCTTAGCACAACATAGTCGGTAGTTGCTTTTGTTGTATCTCTATTAACATCAAAAGAATGAAAAGAGGCGTTCGTATCTGCCTTGTATTCTTCTTTTGCACTTTCAATAAAGCCGTCAACGAAATCATAGCCATGGTATGGGATATCGCCAAACCGCTTGCGAACTAAGGGCAATATATCTGCTAAGCCACACCCCATGTCGCTTATACTTGTCATTGAGTCAGACACATCAAGCAAAACTTCAAAGCGTTTTAACTGACTTTCTCTTGTTGAGTACTGTACCGAAACATGGTCTCTGCCATGTTGTTTGAACAGGTTTCCATAGTGCTCTTTAATCTTATCACTCACCAGCTGACTCCCGAGCAAAGTGTTCATTGTAAATAACCTCTGCGGCTCTGGCAGTGGCATCATCTTCAAAGTGTATCTTGGACGCTTTTACTAATTGTTTTCGCTCTCTTAACGCTTTATCGGCGGTATCGAGTAATTCTTGAGTAGACCAGCTAAACGCGTCGTGCTTATCTTCTTTATCAGATATCGACGATGGGTTTGTGCCTAAATCGCACATTTTCGTTGCGTGGTGTCCTACTGCGTGACAGAGGTTGACAGCTTCAAACTCGATGGTTTCTGAAAACTGTTCAGGTGTTTGAGCAACCACAATATTTGGAATGCCGCAATATGCACTTTCGTATTTGATGAGCCCGCCACCTGACACCACGAGGTCTGCCTTTTTATAAAGAGAGGGCATATCATTTGAGCGATTAAAATGTAGAAGTTTTTTATTGCTTTTAACTGAAGAATAAGGCCCTAACAAGGTTACAGCATACTTGTTGTCTAACAGGAATAGATCGGCAATGTATGGCCCCATTGAAAGCCTGTCATGACCGCCAATTGCAATCAGTAAATTAATCTTATCTACGTTAAATTCGGTCTGGTTAAGGCGACGTTTTCTAACTCTGTTAAGTGCTTCGTCGCACAAAAAGAATCGAGGACCTAATAATTGTTGTTTCGCGGCATAATTGTAACGAGGTGCAGACACCGTAAAATTTATGACTGTGTCTGCATATGCAAGCGCTGACGTACCAAAGTCATCTACGATGCAAACTTTGAATTTATGCCGCAATTGCTGAATGTGACTCTCAGCCAATTGATAAGAGTCGCAAAGTACAGCGTGAGCGTTTAAAGATTGGGCTTCAGTTATCGCGTTATCAAAATTTGATGTGAAAATATGTTGCTGGTTTCTTTCATGTAGTAAGCCAGCGAGTGAAGGTGTGATATTGCCTACCCAGTAAGCGTTGATACCATATGAGTTTCTTAGTGAGTCGGCTAAATGTAGGCATCTAAAAAAATGTCCAAAGCCTACATCGCTATTAGCTTCACAAATGACAATGAGCTGCTCGTCTGAATTATTTGTTCGCATGATAGAAGTTGTCATAGGTTTAAATCTTCGTCTCTCAACAAACAGCGAGTCAATCGCTCAGAGAGTTAACTCGGTAAAGGCGCTCTGCGTAATTCCAGTCTTCCAGCGTATCAATGTCTTGCGCTTTCCATCGAGATAGCTCATACACACTAGACTGCGCTGAAAATACGCTTTTTCCTTGCTCGAACGCTTCTTTTCTACCCCAGTAAAACATACCTGCATCGTGAAATGTATGCTCCAATTCTTGCGAGCGCGTATTCACATTGCTTTCGAACAACATGGCAAGCTTGCCTTCAGTGTTGTAGTGCAGGGCTCGTTGGATGGGGTAGGCGTAAGAAACGACAGAAAAAATGTAGTCTTTGTCGGTGTTGGCCCAATTTGAGTACGCAGCATCTAGGTCGCACGACTCTAAAAGAGGAGCGGTAGGATAAATAAGGCAAACATTGCGAATTTCATTTACGAATGATAATTCAGACAGAGCGTGAGCTATAACAGGCATTGTTGGCGTGTCGTCTGCGGCAAGCGATGACGGACGTGAGAAAGGAGTCTTTGCTTCGTAGTGTCTTGCAGTTTGCGCTATCTCTTCGCTGTCTGTAGACACAATAACTTGGTCAATAGAATCAGAAGCTAAGGCCTTTTCAATGGAATGGGCAATAATGGGCTTGCCTGCAAAGAGTTTAATGTTTTTTTTGGGTATACGTTTGCTCCCAGCTCTTGCTGGAATAATGGCTACGTTCATAATGTAAAGCCCTCATTAAAGCTTCTAGAACTTAGACTACGCCTAAGCTCTAGAGGCTATTTCATTGACTAGTGTAATTAAGTTATCGGTAATGTAAGTTATTTCTGAAGGCGTCAATTTTGGATATAAGGGTAAAGTTATGGCTTCGCGATAATAGCGTTCAGCGTTGGGTAAAGCATAGTTTTTGGGAAACTTTGCTTGATAATAAGGTTGTAAGTGAATTGGAATATAATGAACATGTGCAAATATCCCCTTAGACCTGAGAGACTCAATGATGTGTCGATGTTGGGCTTTGTCGATGCCGTCAACACGAACCACATATAAGTGATAGCTGCTGTAAATGTCTGACGCTAGTGAAAGCGGGACAATAGTTTGGGAATTCGTAAGCTTTTCATTGTAGATAGCGACGAGTTTGTTTCTGTCCTCTACAAAGCTATCTAGCCGCGATAGTTGACTTAGGCCAAGCGCTGCCTCTACATCGTTCATTCTATAATTGAATCCTAAGTCTATTTGTTCATAGTACCAAGGGCCATCATAAGCGCTCTGCATTTTACTTGGGTCATTTGTTATTCCATGACTACGTAATTGCATCATTTTTTCCGCCAACGTTCGGTTGGATGTTAGCGCCATTCCACCTTCCATGGTGGTAATTATTTTCACCGGATGAAAACTAAACACGCAAATATCGGAATACTCGCAGCGTCCGACAGGCGTATTTTCAAACGAGCCGCCTACGGCATGAGACGCATCCTCTATAATGTAAAAGCCATAGTCTTTAGCGAGCTTGCCAATTGCTTTCATGTCGCAAGACTGTCCAGCAAAATGAACAGGAATAACAACTTTTGGTAGTGTGTGAGTAGCTTTGGCATGTAAGAGTTTTTCTTCCAAAGCTTCAATGCACATATTTCCGGTATCTAAACTTATGTCTACAAAGTCTACGTTTGCGCCACAGTAAACGGCGCAGTTTGCTGATGCCACAAATGAGTTGGGTGACGTCCAAACCGTATCGCCTTGCTCCACTCTCAGTGCGAGGCATGCTATGTGTAAGGCCGAAGTAGCACTGTTAACGGCAACGGCATGTTCAACACCACAGTAATCAGCGAGTGCTTTTTCAAACTTGGGAATGCTTGGCCCTTGAGTAAGCCAGTCAGATTTTAATGTAGATATTACTGCCTCAATATCTTTTTCATCTATATTTTGGCGGCCATAAGGGATCACTGTTTAGCTACTCCGTTGAACTTAACAATTTCATTTACAGAAAGAAAATGAGGATTAGTGTCCGAAACATATTCAAACCCTTCTGAAACTGGCTTGCCATTTTCATTTAAGGCGTTAGACGTAAAGTTATTACTACGATGGAAGAAGCGAATCGCTGGTGCAATAACAAAGTGGTCATCATATTCGAAAGTGTGAAAGGCCATATCACCAGGGCACATCATTTCGTGTAATTTTTCGCCGGGGCGAATACCCACTATTTTAATCGGTATATCTGGTGCCATTGCTTTGGCTAAGTCTGTGATCCTGATCGATGGAATTTTGGGAACGAAAATTTCCCCCCCCAGCATACGTTCGAAATTTTTCAATACAAAATCGACACCTTGCTGAAGAGTTATCCAAAACCGAGTCATGTCTTGGTGTGTGACAGGAATATGGTCTGTACCTTCTTCTATTAGAGTATTAAAAAAGGGAACCACGGAACCTCGAGAGTTAACGACATTGCCGTATCGAACAACTGAGAAACGGGGTTTTCTTGCGCCTACCATATTATTCGCTGCCACAAATAACTTGTCAGAGGCAAGCTTGGTAGCACCGTAAAGATTAACAGGGTTAGCGGCCTTGTCGGTGGATAGGGCAATCACTTTGCTTACGCCATTATCAATGGCCGCATTTATTACGTTTTCAGCACCGTCTATATTGGTGCGAATGCATTCAGTTGGATTATACTCAGCGGCTGGAACCTGTTTCATGGCGGCCGCGTGAATAACATAATCAACGCCCTGCATAGCACGCGTTAAACGGTCTTTGTCGCGAACATCACCAATAAAATAGCGCATGCAGTTAGCATTAAACTTTTGCTGCATTTCGAACTGTTTTAGTTCGTCACGAGAATAGATAATCAAACGCTTAGGTTTGTATTTAGCTAACAGAATCTCTGTATATTTGTGGCCAAAAGACCCCGTCCCACCAGTTATCAGTATTGATTTCCCATCGAACATATATCTGCCGCTGTTTTTATGATTATGAAATAAATATATCATGTGTCGGCGCTAATGCCATAAACCATTAGTTTTTATGTGAAATACACACGAATTTTTATACTTTAGCGAGCTCGCCTGCTCGTAAATAAACTATGTAATGTAGAGCAGCACCTATCCTTAACTTCGTTCATGAAGTTCATTTCTCACTATGAAGGTATTGTTGAGTATTAAACTACATATCCTGCACAGAACTTTAATACCCATTGGTGATGGTTATAAGACGTGGTTGGTTAGATGTTGAGCAGTACTGTGCTATAATAACGGTAAGATTTTTTTGATAGGCGGAATTATGCAAATAGACAACAGCGGCCCATCCTCGCTAATTGGGCAGGTTCAAGAAAAGCAAAACAATCTTTTCGAGAAACTTGCCTCAGGCAAAAAGGTGAATAATGCGCTGGATGACGCGTCTGCACAGCAAATTATCGACCGTTTAACCTCCGAAGTTGAAGGTAACCGCCAAGCCGTCAATAATGTATATGACGGTATCTCAGTTGCACAGGTGGCAGAGGGCGGATTAGGTAGCATCAATTCCGATGTCGATAGAATACGCGAACTCACGATTCAGTCAGGCAATGGCATTTTAAGCGCAGGTGACCGCCGTTCTATCCAGTCTGAAATTACTCAGCTTCAAGAAAATATATCGCAAACCATCGAGCAGACAAATTTCGCTGGCAAGCCTCTGTTATCTGATAACGGTTCGTTAAATTTTCAGGCTGGTGCAAATTCTGAACAATCTATCAGTGTGCAAACGCAAGATATTGCTGCGCAACTAGGTGGTGTACTTAATATCGATATCACATCGGGCACTAGCGTAAACGATGCTTTATCGGCAGCCGATTCTGCGCTTGAAATAATTGGTGGTGCTAGAGGCGACCTTGGTGCAACACAGAACCGATTTGAAAGTGCAGCAAGAACGCTCACACAAGCAAATGTAAATACGGCTGAAGCCCGCAGCAGAGTCCAAGATCTTGATTTTGCTCAAGCGTCATCGCAGCGTGCGTCGAACGATGTTCAATCACAGGCTGCACTCTCCGTGCAGGCACAGGCTAATCAGCAGCAAGGCCAGGTATTGGCGCTGCTTAGTTAATCAATGCTGCATTATAAGTAACGCCAACTGCGTTATTTTCTACAAATTAACCAAAAGAAGCAGGGTAACCTGCTTTTTTTATTGCTATATTTCCGCAAACATCGGTTGCAGAGTTAACTTTTACCGTTACAATTTGCTTATGCGCTACACTACAAATAATAACAAAGCGTCATTGGGGAATAGATGAAGGACATATTGCTGGTTAGTGATAATCAGGAACTCATTCAAACTTTAGAAACGATTGTAACCTTCATGGGAGAGTCGTGCTTGTCGCGAGGGCTCAGTGAGTGCGATCCGTACTTATCTTCTTCTGGCGCTGACGCGGTACTTATTGAACACACATCGCCAGTCATAGTAAATAAATTAGTCACAAAATATCCTCATATTCCTTTTGTCGTCCTTGTACAAAATGAAGGCGAAGCTAACGTAAACTGTAACTTGGTAAGCGTTATCAGTACGCCTCTTACTTACCCGGTATTGACGCAAGCTATTCACCGTTGCCAAGAATACTCGCGTCGAAAGCCTAATTTAGCGAAATCCGCAGGCACGAAAACTCGGCTGTTTAGAAGCTTGGTGGGGAAGAGCGATCAAATTCAAATTGTACGGCGTTTGGTGGAGCAGGTGGCTCCTACTGATGCTACAGTACTCATACTCGGTGAATCTGGTACGGGTAAAGAAGTGGTTGCACGAAATGTCCATTTCTTTTCTGAGCGTAAAGATGGCCCCTTTATTCCGGTAAACTGCGGTGCTATCCCTGGAGAGCTTCTAGAAAGTGAACTCTTTGGGCATGAAAAAGGCGCATTCACCGGTGCGATTAGTGCCAGAAAAGGTCGTTTTGAATTAGCCGAAGGCGGCACCTTATTTCTTGATGAGATAGGGGATATGCCGTTACAAATGCAGGTGAAATTACTTCGTGTGCTGCAAGAAAAAACATTTGAGCGCGTTGGTGGTACTAAGCCGCTTAAGTGTAATGTTCGCATTGTTGCCGCTACGCACCGTGATTTAGAGACGATGATAAGCCAAGATAAATTTCGTGAAGATTTATATTATCGTCTCAATGTTTTTCCTATCGATAGCCCGGCCCTTCGTCAACGAAAAGACGACATCCCGCTTTTACTGCAAGAGATCAACAGTCGAATACAAGGCGACGGTGTTGATGGGGTTCGCTTTACAGAAAGAGCCATTGCATCGCTTATGGAGCATGAATGGGCTGGTAATGTGCGAGAGCTCTCCAACTTAGTAGAGCGGCTCACCATTTTATATCCTGGGCACATTGTGGATATAAGCGATCTCCCCGAGAAATATCAATACGGTGACGCTGTCGCCTACGAGCCAGATTACCCTGAAGAGATACTCGAACGTGAAGCGTTCAATAGCCTGTTTGCTGAATCAGCAGCGCAAGAGCGCCTAGAAGAGCAAGAGCTCGAGCAAGGAGAATCTTCTGAGACTGCACAGGACAGTTTTATTTCCTCTACACTGCCGGAAGAGGGTGTTAACCTCAAAGAATACCTATCGGAACTCGAAGTAAACCTTATTCGCCAAGCCTTAGAGAGCCAAGAGTGGGTAGTCGCTCGTGCCGCGGATAAGTTAGGAATGCGCAGAACCACACTCGTGGAGAAAATGCGCAAATACGATATTCAGCGTACTGAGGATGCCTAACGTCAGGTATTTGACGTATTTTTTCTGACGCAAAAAACAGAGTCAACTTTTTGATTTTTATAGTAAAATAAAACTGGCACGCCTTCTGCTTTAGTTAAGCCATATTTCGTTAACGTCTGCAATTTGACGAGGGTTATATGGCTTACGACGGCTCACAAACAATTTTTGAATACGCTGCTTCTAGTTTTGTTTTTCATGGCTCGAAAAGCAACGATAACCTAGCCGACTTTTCAATAAATCAAACGCCTTCTTCTGAAGAAGTGGCCTCGCTGAGACTTCAAGCAAGTCGCCTAGAGCATTTACTACAAGTTATGCCCGCTGGCGTTATCGTCCTTGACGGCAAAGGCATAGTGCGCCAAGCCAATGACCAAGCAAAAGCATTACTCGGCGAACCCCTTGAAGAAGAGATTTGGCGACGTATTATCACGCGCTCTTTTAAGCCAAGAGCCGATGATGGACATGAAGTATCACTGGTAGATGGACGCAGAGTTAAGCTGTCAATAACGCCTCTGGAAAATGAACCAGGCCAACTTATTGTCATCACTGATTTAACTGAAACCAGAGAGCTTCAAGCCCGGGTCAGTCACATGCAGCGTCTGTCTTCCTTAGGAAAGATGGTTGCGTCATTAGCGCATCAAATAAGAACTCCGCTATCAGCGGCGGTGCTGTATGCATCTAACCTTACACGTAAAAATTTGCCTGAAAATGCCTCGCAACAGTTTGCCTACAAGCTTACCGATCGCCTCAAAGAACTAGAGAACCAAGTGAATGATATGTTGCTGTTTGCAAAATCAGGGGAGCAACAAGTCGTTAGCCAAATTACCTTATCCGAGCTGTTTGAATCCATAGAGTCAAACGCTCACGCCATGACGTCACAAGAGCAACAAACCCTTACATTCAAAGGTTTCGACAGTACGGCGTCGATCACGGGTAATTTAACGGCACTTCAAGGTGCGTTACTCAACCTCATACACAATGCAAGTCAGGTGACTCCTAAGGGCTTTGAGGTAGTCGTAGAAGCAAATCTCAACAATGGCACTTTAGTGATTGAGGTAACAGACAGTGGCACTGGCGTACCAAACGCCATTAAATCGAAAATATTCGAACCCTTTTTCACCACTAAAACTCATGGCACTGGTCTTGGATTAGCGGTTGTTAAGTCGGTTATTAATGCACATGACGGCGTGTTAAATGTCGGTGATGCAGAAAATGGTGGCGCATGTTTCAGTGTTAGCTTGCCGTGTAACACCGACAATATGCTGACTAACGTCGCGTAAACTCATAGGAGAATACCAATGTCTAAAACTACTATTTTGATTGTTGAAGATGACGCAGGTTTGCGCGAAGCACTATTTGATACCTTGCTGCTTGGTGACTATGACGTTATCGATGCAGATTGCGCAGAGTCAGCTCTTATGATCCTGTCGGCCAAAAAGATAGATTTGGTGGTGAGCGATATTCAAATGGGTGAAATGAGTGGGCTTACGCTGCTAAAGAGCATTAAAGCTAAATACCCAAGCATGCCGGTACTGTTGATGACAGCCTATGCGACCATTGATGATGCAGTGCAAGCCATGCGAGACGGTGCAACTGATTACTTATCAAAGCCATTTGCGCCAGAGGTATTGTTAAACCTAGTAGGGCGATATGCGCCTGCGCAAAAAATAGAGTCGCGAACACCAATCGTTGCCGACCCATCGAGCATTAAGCTACTTGAGCTTTCTCGCAAAGTGGCAAAATCAGAAGCAACCGTAATGGTGTTAGGACCAAGTGGCTCGGGTAAAGAAGTTATTTCTCGTTATATACACGACCAATCTAATCGCAGTGAATCGCCATTTGTGGCCATTAATTGCGCTGCCATTCCAGAAAATATGCTCGAAGCCACCTTATTTGGCTATGAAAAAGGTGCATTTACTGGCGCAGTTCAAGCATGTCCTGGCAAGTTTGAGCAAGCGCAAGACGGCACCTTGCTACTCGATGAAATTACAGAGATGGACCTAGCGCTTCAAGCCAAGCTGCTACGGGTTTTGCAAGAGCGCGAAGTGGAAAGGTTGGGTGCACGAAAAACAGTGAAACTCAATGTGAGAGTTATTGCAACGAGTAACCGAGACTTACGGAAGGCTGTTGATAATGGCGAATTCAGAGAAGATTTATACTACCGATTAAATGTTTTTCCCATTGAATGGCGCCCCCTATCTGAGCGTCCCGGCGATATAGTACCGTTGGCTGAACATCTTATTACCCGCCACGCAAGCCAGCAAGGGCTGGGCAACATTAGGTTGAGTGCGGCAGGGCGCAGTAAACTATCTCAATATCAGTGGCCAGGAAATGTCCGTGAGCTTGAGAACGTTGTGCAGCGAGCGCTTATTTTATGTGAAGACGGTGAGATAGATTCTAGCGATTTAATGATAGATGAAAGCGTATCCCTTGCTGCGGATACGGCTATTACGCCAGAAGCGAACGAAGATAGTCATCTTGGCTCAGAGTTGCGGTATCAAGAGCACCAAATTATTCTGGATACATTAGCGTCGTGTAATGGCAAACGAAAAGACGTAGCGGAGAAACTGGGGATCAGTCCTCGTACCCTCCGCTATAAATTGGCTCGCATGCGCGATGATGGCATCGAAGTGCCAGCCTAGTATTGCGTTAGTTTTTTTATAAAAGCATTTTCACACAAGCGTTTTCATACAAGAGATTTCATACACGAGATGCCGTCGCCATTAATCGTATTGTTGGTGGCGGTTTTTTGTTGCCGGCAATCAATACGCTTTTCCACTTTACGTCATTATTTTGGCTCTCTGGCTTTTCCTTTCTCAAGTATCTGATTTTTAATGTATTAAAAAATTGGCAAGCCCTTTGCAAACCTCCCTTATATAATAAAAATGTGACCGATAGCCGTCACAATTCATCGATACTTAGGAGTGGTTATGGACGTTAAAGCCAACAGCTTGTACCAAGAAATGCAAAGTATGATTGGGCAGACTCGTCTTCCAGTTAACGAGCTACAACCCTCAAATGGGCTTCAACCTACTAACGAGATAAACACCTCTGCGAGTGATTTTTCCTCTATGCTAAAAAACGCTGTTGATGGTGTGAATAGCATGCAGCTAGAATCTAAAAACCTGACACAACGCTTCGAAATGGGCGATCCGAACCTTAGCCTTGCTGAAGTCATGCTAGCAAAAGAGAAGTCAGGCATTGCGTTTGAGGCAACGGTTCAGGTACGCAATAAAGTACTTGAAGCATACAAAACAATCATGAATATGCCGGTGTAGGTGGAGTAGGTTATGGCTGAGGCAACAGGCACAAATTTATCTATCCCCGATCAAGGGAATGGAATGGATGGCGAGCCGGAAAACAAATCAGGCTTTATGGACACCCTAGGCAGCGCCGACATGATGCGTCAAATGGCATTGGTCGTTGTGTTAGTTATTTGTGTGGCTATCGCTATTTTTATTCTTATTTGGTCACAAGAGGCTGATTACCGCCCGTTAGCCAAAATGGAAACTCAAGAGTTAATCGAAACCCTTGATTACATGGACGCCAACCAAATTGATTATAAGCTTGAAGGCAATACGGTTTACGTGAGAACCGATGAGTTTCAAACCATCCGCCTAGGCATGACGCGACAAGGTCTAAATAACCCTACTGAGACAGGCACAGACATCATCATGCAAGACATGGGGTTTGGTGTTAGTCAGCGGGTTGAAATGGAGCGTCTCAAGCATGCTCGCGAGCAGCAGATTGCATCAACTATTCAGGATATGTCGAGTATTCAAAAAGTACGTGTTTTGCTGGCTATGCCTAAAGAAAATGTATTTGCGCGAAGAGAGAAAAAAGCGTCGGCCACGGTAGTACTAACCGCTAAGCGAGGTTCAGTAATTACCGGTGAGGAAGTTGACGCAGTGGTGGATATTGTTGCATCAGCAGTACAAAACCTCGACCCATCAAAAGTAACAGTCACCGACAGCAACGGACGTTTACTCAATTCAGGCTCGCAAGATTCATTGAGTGCACGGGCTCGAAAAGAATATGAAATTGAGCGCCAGCGTGAGCAGGAGTATTTAGAAAAAATTGATGCCATACTTATCCCAGTATTGGGCATCGGTAATTATACTGCCCAAGCAGATGTATCGATGGACTTTACTGCGATGGAACAAACTCAGCGTAGCTACAATCCAGATTTACCTGCAGTACGAAGTGAGATGATTGTAGAAGAAAATAGCGTTGGCGGCGGGGTAGGCGGTATTCCAGGTGCACTTTCAAATCAGCCCCCACTCGATTCGAATATCCCTGAAAATGCAACGAGTGCAGCACAACAAACCATGCCCGGACGAACTGCAAAAGAATCTACGAGAAACTATGAACTCGACACAACAATCAGCCACACTAAAAAGCAATCAGGCGTAATACGTAGGTTAAGTGTTTCTGTGGCAGTAGACTACATGCAAGTAGCGGGTGAAGACGGCACCATGACGCCATCACCTCGCAAACAAGAAGAAATACTGAACATTCGTCGATTATTACAAGGTGGTGTAGGCTTTGACGTTACGCGGGGCGACTCTCTTGAAGTGGTTAGTGTACCTTTCATGCGCATGGATACGGGAGAAGTCGAAGATATTCCATTTTGGAAAGACCCAGAGCTTCTACCTATTATTAAGCTCATTATTGGTGGATTGGTTATAATAGTACTGATCATCTTTGTCATCCGCCCAATGTTACGTCGCTTGATTAATCCAGACGAAACGAAAGAAGTTGACGATTTCGATGCCGATGAAGGCTTAGATTTAGGCGACGATACCATTAGCATGCTGTCGACAGATTTCGACGAGGGTCAAGTTGGCTTTGCAGCAGATGGGTCGCTTATGTTGCCTGACTTGCACAAAGACGAAGATGTATTAAAAGCCGTGCGCGCCCTAGTTGCAAACGAACCAGAATTGTCAGCCCAAGTTGTGAAGGGCTGGTTGATGCAAGACGAGTAGTGAGAAAATATTATGGCTGAAGAACTTGCCAACGTTGAAGACCAGTCCTACGACGTCAGTAAATTAGAAGGCGTTGAAAAGGCAGCAATATTGCTTTTGAGCTTGTCTGAAGAAGATGCCGCGCAAATACTTAAGCACCTAGAGCCAAAGCAGGTACAAAAGCTAGGCAGTGAGATGGCGAAAGTCGATGATATGACACAAACCAAAATCACAGCGGTGCACAAGCATTTCATTGAAGAGATACAAAACTACAGTACCATCGGGTTTCAGAGTCAAGACTTTGTTAAGCGAGCACTTACTGCCGCTCTTGGTGAAGACAAAGCCGCCAATCTTATTGATCAAATACTTATGGGAAGCGGTGCGAAAGGCCTCGATTCACTTAAATGGATGGATTCCAAGCAGGTGGCCAGCATCATTCGAAACGAGCACCCGCAGATACAAACTATTGTATTGTCCTATTTAGAGCCGGAACAAAGTGCAGAGATTTTGGCCCAGTTCCCAGAAAAGGTGCGGTTAGACCTCCTTATGCGTATTGCTAATCTTGAAGAAGTACAGCCAGCAGCACTGCAAGAGCTCAACGAAATTATGGAGAAACAGTTCGCGGGTCAAGCTGGAACACAAGCCGCGAAAATGGGCGGCTTGAAGTCTGCTGCGAATATCATGAACTACCTAGATACCTCCATTGAAGGGCAGTTAATGGATGCAATTCGCGAGCAAGACGAAGAAATGAGTCAGCAAATTCAAGACTTGATGTTTGTCTTCGACAACCTCATTGATGTTGATGACAAAGGCATTCAGGCTATTCTTCGAGAAGTGCAGCAAGACGCCCTTCTCAAGTCAATTAAAGGTGCGGATGAAGAGCTTAAAGACAAGATCATGCGCAACATGTCAAAACGTGCGGCCGAAATGCTTAACGATGACCTTGAGGCGCTTGGTCCAGTTCGTATCTCTGAAGTTGAAGTCGCACAGAAAGAAATTCTTTCAGTGGCCCGTCGACTTTCTGACTCTGGCGAAATTATGCTTGGCGGCGGTGGCGGCGAAGAGTTCTTGTAATAGTGTCTTTAAATACTGATTTGCCGTTTAATACTGTTGCCTTCAAATACTGGGAAAAATGATGTCTACGAACAAAGGTTTTAGTGAAAGCGAAGCAAGCGATGCTAAGAAATGGGACCTGCCATTTGTAGAAGATGCCAGTGCTAAAAAAAATGACGGCACGACTAACGCCTTAAACCGGCGCTCAGACTGGAAGTATGAGCCCCCAGAAGAAGTAGAAGAAATTTCTCCGCCAACCGCGGATGAAATTGAGGCTATTCGTCAAGCAGCTTTTGATGAGGGAATGAGCGATGGAAAGGCCGCCGGCTACGAAGAAGGAAAAGCCCAAGGGCTAGAGGAAGGATTTAACGAGGGCCGTGAAAAAGGCCACGCAGAAGGGTTAGCCCAAGGCCTAGAAGAGGGGCAGTCTCAAATAGCGACGCAAACTGAGCAGTGGCAGATGCTCGTTGATAAACTACATGACCCACTCTCCCAAGCAAATGATGAAACCCGCGACCAGCTAGTAAAGCTGGCGGTTACTCTTGCCAAAGCGGTCATTAAAACTGAAATTGATACCAATAAAAGCGTAATTATACAGGCGCTCAGCGAGGGTATAAAAGCGTTGCCTATCAATCAAAATGAATACCAAATACATTTACACCCCGACGATATCACTATTGTGAACGAGCACTTTTCTGAAGAGGAAGTGGAAAAGAAAAAGTGGAATTTGATCGCCGCGCCTAACATGGAGCGAGGTGGCTGTGACATCGTCACGGCGCAAAACGCAGTAGATGTCTCTGTTGAAAGGCGTTGCCGAGAGGTCATTGAACGCTTTCTTTTAAACCAGGGGCTAAACGATGACTAGCCCGTGGCACAATCATTTTGAGTCGCTGACTAAGCAGGTGGCGTCGGTGCCAATCGTTGCTGCGGGTAAGCTGGTTCGCGGTATTGGTTTAACCTTGGAAGCGGTAGGGTGTCAACTTCCCGTTGGAAGCCAATGCCTGGTGCAAACCATTGAAGGCGAAATTGAAGCGGAAGTAGTAGGGTTTGGCGATGACATTACGTATTTAATGCCCACCGAAGCGGTAAGAGGGATTGTTCCTGGCAGCAGGGTAATGCCATTAAATCGACAGGGCGGTTTACCCGTGGGAATGGGGCTATTAGGCAGAGTGGTAGATGGCAACGGTCAGCCACTCGATGGCCTTGGTGAAATTGAGGCTGAGCACCGTGCTCCCACCACTCGACCGCCAATGAACCCGCTCATAAGGCGACCTATTAATGCTGCTATGGATGTGGGCGTTCGCGCTATTAACGCCCTTAATACTGTGGGAGTTGGGCAACGCATGGGCCTATTCGCCGGCAGTGGTGTAGGCAAAAGCGTGTTGTTAGGAATGATGACAAGAGGCTGTGAAGCGGACGTTGTTGTTGTTGGCCTCGTGGGGGAACGTGGACGGGAAGTAAAAGAATTTATTCACGACATTCTCACAGAAGAAGAGCGCCAGCGCGCAGTGGTAGTCGCAGCGCCAGCAGATACGTCTCCATTAATGCGACTAAAAGGCTGCGAAACTGCAGTGACTATTGCAGAGTATTTTCGCGATAAGGGAATGAAAGTACTGCTTTTAATCGATTCTCTCACGCGCTATGCCATGGCGCAGCGCGAAATAGCGTTAGCCGTGGGGGAGCCGCCTGCAACAAGAGGCTATCCACCTTCCGTATTTGCGCGGTTACCAGCACTGGTAGAGCGCGCCGGTAATGGAAGTGAAAAGCAGGGTTCGATAACTGCGTTTTATACGGTATTAACAGAAGGCGATGATTTACAAGACCCGGTAGCGGATGCCGCAAGAGCCATTCTTGATGGCCATGTGGTGCTATCTCGTACATTGGCGGACAGTGGCCATTATCCTGCCATCGATATTGAATCATCTATTAGTCGAGTGATGCCGCAAGTGGTGAGTGAAGAGCATCAATTAATGGCACGGCGTATTCGCCAAGTCTATTCTCAATACAAACAAAACCAAGATCTAATCTCAATTGGTGCATATGCAAAAGGCTCAGACCCACGTATCGACTTAGCTATTAGGGCAGAGCCAGCTATTAACGCGTTTTTGCAGCAGGGAATGAATCAAGTTTTGCCGTATGACGAAAGCCTAGAGGGTATGGCAGCGCTCGCGAAAGGATTAGGATAATGTCGAAGCAACTAGAGAGGTTGGCTGAGTTTGAAAAGGAAAAAGAGCAGCGAGAGGCGCGTTTTTACCAACAGGCGCAGCTTAATGTTAATCAGCAAAAGCAAAAGCTTTCTAGTTTAGAGCAATACCGCGTTGATTATATCAAGGGTATTCAACAAACCGGACAGTCTGGTGTAACTGCCACTTATTATCAGCAGCATTTATCATTTGTGGGCAAGCTCGACAAAGCATGCGAACAGCAAATGCATATTATTGGCCAAGCGAAAGTCGCAGCGGACCAACGTAAGCAAATGTGGCTTAAACAGCAGCAAAAGGTGAAAGCGGTCACGCTTTTACTTGATAAAAAGCGTATAGCAAAAGAGCAAAAAGAGGCAAAAGCAGAGCAGGCCATGATGGATGAGTTTGCCACTCAGCGATTTATTCGCTCTAAGCGTTCGGTTTTCTAACTCCTCTTTACCTTACCCCTTGTCTCCATTTTTATATCTGCCACTTCATAATTCTAGCTTCAAAACTCTAGCTTCATAAGTCTAGCTTCATAAGTCACTTGTTCATTCTTTAAGTGCTGACGTTATAAACCTGTTGGTGCGTCCTTTGCTTTGCCTTTTTAGAGAGCAACGTTTTTGAGACAGGCGATTTAGAGTCAAGCGATTTATAGACAAGCGATTCTGAATTAAAGGAGTCTGAGAGCATCAAAGCGAGTCTAAACGACACTATTATTTCCTTTGGAATATAGATAGGAATAAAACGTATGGCTTGAAATGTTTATTGCGGTACGTTTATTGCTTTTTCTGTTATTGGGTATCGCTAGATATCGCTAACCATGGCGAAGAAAGCAAGAAAGACCATTAGGCTTTTACACCGTTGTTAACGCAAATTGTAAGTTTAAAAATACCTTTATAAAAAAGGATGTTTTTAAAATTTATAACTTTCATGTAGTTACATTTTTATTTGCGTACAGACAACGATATAACTTTTTACATTACTGGCTTTGCCGGTGAACGTGTAGGACGGTAGAAAATCATGCAACAAGTTGCCGCAAATAAAACAGACATTGCCGCATTGCCCTTCTCGGCAACTTCCACAGCAAAAGCGGTGGGGACAGGGCTAGACAGTCAAGCTAAAGGACAAAATACCGACGCTTTTAACAGTCTTTACCAAGAGGCAAAGTCTGCAGGCCGTGACTTCGTATTAAATGAAAACGCTCGCAGTGCTGACAATGCGTCTCGCGAAAGTGATACCCGAGCTGAACGTGCTGAATTAAACAACAAAAGCACGAACGCTAAAGGCCTCGAAAACGCTAATAAACAGTCAAATAATGACTCAATGTTGAAAGATAGCAGTCACAGAGGGCTTGATTTTGATAACGGAAAATCTCCTGTTAATGCATCGGTAACCGTTACTGAAAAAGAATACACAATAGGCGCTGACGGTAACAAAGTGCTTACCAATGAGCAGATTTCAAATGAAGAGGCCGGTGAACCCGATTGGATAGCACTCGTTGAAGGCATCACTAAAAGTGCATTGGGACAGGCTTCTACTAGTCGCAGCGCTCAAGATAGCAGCGCTGGAGGCGTTGGCAGTGCCGACAATAGCATTCAATCAATTGATGCCGAGGGGCTAGACGAGAGCAGCGCCATTGCTGATACAGTTTCTGAATTAATGTCTCAGTTACAGTCTATGGAAGGGGACGATGTAGCTTCTAATCAAACTCTGGCTGATAAATTAAGCGCGCTGAGTAATTTGCTTAATAAACAAGTCGAACATGCAGACACGAAAGATAGTGCACAGAGCGAGGGTGCGGGAGAAGGTAAAGGCACAGATACATTGAGTGAGTTGCTTGCAGCGCTAACAGACTCAGAGTCTTCAGAGGGGCGACAAAGTACCTCGAGAGACGCTATCTCAGAAAATGCTAATTCAGAAGAAGCTGGCAGTGAAGATAGCGCACAAAAAGCGTTTTTACTCAGCTTAGCTCAAGATGCACTTTCAACACCAACCGACAGACTAAGTAAGGCACTGTCTAAAGAAAATGCAGGTGAAACCGCCACTGTGCAAACAAATACCAATATTGACACCTTGCATGATGAGCTAACTAACGCAGGCACAAAGAGCCAAGACGCTGTCACTCTTCAGCAGTTATCTGCATTGAACGCGAAAACAGCGGTTTCTGATATTGATGCTTCAGGCCTAGATGTTCCGGACCCCACCATTTCAAACCTAATTGCTTCAGATTCAGAGACCGAGCAGAGTTTACTTACTGTTGCTCAGCAAGAAGTTTCTGCCAAAGTAGCGGCATCCGCTGCTGCGGGTAATGGAGAGAGTGCTAATACAACGACCGCTACATCTACCCTTAATAAAGGAGGAGACAACTCTGTGGCGAGCTTAGAGGCGGCTACCTTAAGCGATGAGTCCCTTTTAATGGCAATTAATAAATTACCGCCTGAAACGGCGCAAAAAGCAACGGAAGCCTTTGCCGAACGCATGGTTGCTCTTGTGCCAAATAGTCAGCAGCAACAGGCGGTGAAAGCAAATATTATTGCGGGCATTAACGAGTTCCAAAAGCAGATTGAGCAGGGCCACCAGCCAGGTATCGACTTATCAGCAATTGTGGCCGACGCTGCCAAAGAAGCATCACTTGCCAGTGATGTATCGGCTGCTCTTAATTCAAGAGTCGATGCCCAAGCGGGGCAGTTTATGCAGTTGATGAACAACGCCCAAAACAGTATCCATCAAATCGTGCAGAATCAATTAGCGCAAGTTGATACAACGATGAATGAAAACAGCCAGCTACGCTCAGAAGCCTCTAAACCGCAACAGCAGTTTGAGGGCTTTGATAAAGCCGTTAATATTCATAAGCCAGAAGGGCAGCAGCAGCTGAACGAAAAAATTCGCTGGATGGTTAATGCCAGAAATACAATGGCAGAGATTCGTTTAGACCCGCCAGAATTGGGCAGTATGCAGGTACGTGTAAACGTACAGGGCGATGCGGCTAGCGTAAGCTTTATCGTGCAATCTCAGCAGGCTAAAGACGCCCTTGCCGACACTATGCCAAAACTCAGAGACATGTTATCTGAACAAGGCATCGAGCTTGGCGATGCTCAAGTAAGAAAAGATAACTCACAAAACGGTGAAAGTGGTCAGCAACTTGCAGGTCAAAGTGGAAATGGTCAGGGGCAGCGTGGAAATAATGACGCTGAGTTTGATGACGACACTCGAGTGATTGAACAAGCGGTAACGAGAGAAGCAAAAGGCGGTATTGATTATTACGCCTAGCTCTTTTGGCAAGGCGCTTTTTTAGCAAAGTAAGTTTAATATTGCTGGTTTTGACTGAACAGTTGAGCTCATGCAGTGTATATCAGCAAATATCTGCAAATTTTGACTAAGGCAGCATTGCGATTTTTACCTGAAGTCTGATAATACAGGCTTTGTGGTATTAAATAAGATATAGAAGAGATTTCCATGGCAGATGAAGAGTTACAGGTAGAAGAAGGCGGAAAAAAGAAAAGCAAATTGATGCTTATCGTCATTATTGCTGTCGTAGTTATCGGCGGTGCGGCCGGTGCTTACTTTTTCCTTTTTGCAGGCAGTGATGAACCTGCAGCAGAACAACTCCCTGAAACAGAGGCCGCAGCTGCTGCAGCGCCAGCAACACAAGGTGGCGGGGCAGAAATTGGAACCGCACTTTATGTGGCTATGCCAAGACCCTTTGTGTTTAATGTTCCCGGCGGAGGGCGTGACCGCCTAGTACAAATCAAAGTACAGCTGTTAGTACGTGGTTCTGACAACGAAGAGCTTGTAAAAACACATATTCCTTTAATTGAAGGTACGCTGTTACAAGCGTTTAGCATGTCAAATGCTGAAGACCTAGTGACTGAAGCAGGCAAAATAGAACTTCGTGAACAGGCTGTCAGCGAAGTTAAAAAAGCGTTGGAAGAAAACGATATAGGTAGCAACGTAGTGGAGCGAGTGTTATTCACTGGCTTTGTGATGCAGTAGCAGTATGCATATTGTGCATGCGATAACGGGTAGAACACTGTGAGCGATTTATTATCACAAGATGAGATCGACGCCCTATTACACGGCGTGGATGATGTGGAAGAAGAAGAGGTTAGCAGCGATGCTGAATCTGGCGCTTCGACGCTCGAGTATGACTTTTCCTCACAGGATCGCATTGTTCGTGGGCGCATGCCAACCCTTGAGATTGTGAATGAGCGCTTTGCTCGCCATATGCGAGTTAGCCTCTTCAACATGATGCGTCGCTCTGCTGAAGTGTCAATTAACGGTATTCAAATGATTAAGTTCGGCGAATACATTCACACCTTGTTTGTTCCAACCAGTTTGAATATGGTGCGTTTTCGCCCCTTAAAAGGTACTGGCCTGATTACTATGGAAGCGCGACTTGTATTTATACTGGTTGATAACTTCTTTGGTGGAGACGGACGCTATCATGCAAAAATTGAGGGTAGGGAATTTACGCCAACTGAGCGTCGTATCATTCAAATGTTGCTCAAAATCATATTTGAAGATTATAAAGAGGCATGGGCGCCGGTAATGGACGTCTCCTTTGAATATTTAGATTCAGAAGTTAACCCTGCTATGGCCAACATTGTGAGCCCCACTGAAGTGGTGGTGATAAGCTCGTTTCATATAGAGCTTGACGGTGGCGGTGGTGATTTCCACGTATCATTGCCATACTCGATGCTAGAGCCTATTCGAGAATTGCTCGATGCGGGTGTACAAAGCGACAAAGAAGATACGGATCTTCGATGGAGCAAAGCGCTTCGCGACGAAATTATGGACGTCAAAGTGGCGTTAACCACGCACATGCTCGACGTAGATGTGCCGCTGAGAGACGTGATGGAGTTTAAGCCGGGCGATATTATTCCTGTTGAAATGCCTGAAACTATCACGGTACTCATCGAAGATTTACCCACATTTAGAGCTAAACTTGGACGCTCAAGAGACAACTTAGCTTTGAAGATTGTAGAGAAAATCGCAAGACCGACTTCTGTGAAGTCTGAGCTGCAATTATTAACCCGTGGCGGGCGCATTATTGATAATGATGCCGAGCTACAAGTACTCGAAGAAGACCTGTAAGGTAAGGGGAGTTCCCATGAGTGAAGACGGTATGGACGATTGGGCTGCAGCCATGGCTGAACAGGCTGATTCAGAAGCAGACCAAGAGGGCGGCGAGAACGAAGACGTTCAGGTTGCCGAATTAGATGAATTAACCGATGATGCGCCAATTACTCAGGAAGAGAAAAAGAAGCTAGATACTATTTTAGATATTCCGGTTACTATTTCAATGGAAGTAGGCCGTAGTCAAATTAGTATTCGAAATCTGCTACAGTTGAACCAGGGTTCTGTGGTGGAGCTGGATCGCGTAGCCGGTGAGCCACTAGATGTATTAGTAAATGGCACGTTGATTGCTCATGGTGAAGTAGTAGTAGTTAACGACAAATTCGGTATTCGATTAACGGATGTTATTAGTCAAATTGAGAGAATCAAGAAGCTTAGATAAAACTTCTTACATAGTAAGGGGTTGCGCAATGCTGCCCCTTTTCATTAGCCAGGTTGCCAGCGCGCAAACCACTCAGTCAATCACCAATCCCACATCTGTACTGTCAATTTTCCTTTCGTTACTGGTTGTTGTTGGCGTTATTTTTGCGCTTGCTTACATCATGCGTCGGTTTAATGTCACTGCTATGGGCAGCAACCACATGAAGGTGGTGGCAAGCATGGTGGCGGGCACTAAAGAAAAAATAATGGTAATACAGGTGGGCGACGAGCAGCACCTTATTGGTGTTACTAGCCATAATATTTCCCATTTAAGTAAACTGGAAAAAAACTTAGATGTGCCGGTTAAGGGCAAGGCTGGAAATAACGGGGCCGGAAGTAGCCAAGACGCTTTTAAACAAAAGCTGGTGGCCGCGATGGCGGGTAAACTGAATCCGCAGACCGATACTAAGCAAAAGGATAACTAAAACAATGCGTAATCTAGCGTTTCTATTTTTAGCTTTGGTGTCGTTAGCATTGTTTACAGAGCCTGTGTACGCGCAGCAGGGCATATCGGCGGTTACCGTGGTAACCAATGAAGATGGCTCTCAAGACTATACAATGACCCTGCAAGCGCTGTTTATTATGACAGCGCTCAGCCTTATTCCTGCATTTATCATGATGATGACGTCTTTTACTCGCATTATTGTGGTGTTATCTATTTTGCGCCAAGCCATTGGTTTACAGCAGTCGCCCTCTAACCAGATTCTCATAGGCGTGAGCCTGTTTTTGTCTATGTTTATTATGGCACCTGTATTTGAAGAGGTTAATGAGCGCGCGCTTCAGCCATATTTAAATGAAGAGATGACCAGTCTTGATGCGCTAGAGCAAGCAAAAGGCCCCATGCGGGCGTTTATGCTTTCGCAAACACGGGTAAAAGATTTAGAAACCTTTGTTCGCATAGCGGGTGATGAAGATAAGTACGCCGACACCAATGAGGTGCCGCTCACCATATTGATCCCAGCATTTGTCACCAGTGAGCTTAAAACGGCTTTTCAGATTGGCTTTATGCTGTTCATTCCCTTTCTCATTATCGATTTAGTGGTGGCCTCAATTTTAATGGCAATGGGGATGATGATGCTCTCCCCCATGATAGTGTCACTGCCGTTTAAATTAATGCTCTTTGTCTTAGTTGATGGATGGAATCTTATTTTTGGTACCTTAGCCACTAGCTTTGGTATGGGCGTCTAGGAGGACTTATGTCACCAGAAGTCTTTGTTGAAATACTCAAAGAAGCCATGTTCATGGTTATCATGCTTGTGTCTGCGGTTATCGTACCTAGCCTGATTGTTGGTTTAGTGGTTGCTGTATTCCAAGCCGCGACCTCTATTAACGAGCAAACCATGAGTTTTTTGCCTCGCTTGTTGATTACGCTTCTCGCGCTAAGCTGGGGCGGTAATTGGCTTGTTCAACAGCTAATGGATTTCACCTTTCATATGGTTGAAATGATCCCCCAAGTCGTTGGCTAAAATGGGGCAGAAGACGATGTTGGCTGAACAGGTTTGTTGAGTAGAAATATATGTGGGGTAAAAAGGTGAGTGAAATAAGAAGCTGGGGTCTCTAGTGGAAGTTGATTTAGCGACAATAAACCAATTCTTGGCCGATTTAATGTTGCCGTTTATGCGAATAAGCGGAATGTTTATCGCGATGATTGGCCTCAGCGCTAAATCTATTCCTCCACAGGTAAGGGCGCTACTTGGTATTTTGCTTGCGTTGATTATCATGCCCATGGTGCCCCCTTCTCCAGTGGATAATTTGGTGAGCGCTGGTACTTTTTTGATCATTGTTCAACAGCTGCTTATAGGTATTGCCATTGGTTTTATTTCAATGATGGTGTTAAACACCTTCGTTTTAGCCGGTCAGATAATCGCCATGCAGACAGGTTTAGGTTTTGCGTCTATCGTAGACCCTGTGAACGGAATTAATGTCCCCGCGGTTGGCCAGTTTTATCTTATTTTAGCGACCTTATTGTTCTGGACCCTCGATGGACATTTGTCCATGATTCAAATGATCGTGATGAGCTTTGAGGCCTTTCCAATTGGTGAGGCATGGTGGACGGGAGAGCAGTTTAAAGGCATTGCTCATTGGGGCGGTTGGATGTTTGTATCTGCCATTACCTTGTCGCTAGCACCTATCGTCTCATTGCTGGTGGTTAACCTTGCCTTTGGTGTTATGACGAAAGCGGCCCCCCAGTTAAATATTTTCAGTATTGGTTTTTCTATAGCGCAGATGATGGGGTTACTTATCATCTGGATAACCCTAGGTAACTTTACGGCGCACTTTGAAACGCAGTGGATGCGCGCTCAGCAATATATGTGCGAGCTGTTGCGAATATGTTCTTAGATTTTAGAAATTATGTTGATTTGAGAGAATAGATGTCAGATTCAGCAGAAAAAACAGAAGACCCCACGGGGAAAAAGCTCGAGGATGCCCGAAAAAAAGGGCAGATTGCGCGATCCCGTGAGTTATCCACCACGTTGGTGCTTATTATCAGTGCCGTCATGTTCTTGTTTGTGGGAAGTTGGATTGCTGAATCGGTTTTCACACTCACTCGCCGCATGTTTATTTTGTCTCGTGACGAAACCTACGACACCACGCATATGTTAGCTGCGTGGGGTGACGCATTTACTACTATTAGCGGGCCTGTACTTTTGTATATGGTTGTGGCTATGATTGCCGGTATCTATGGTTCAATTGCTTTAGGCGGCTATAACTTTACATGGAGCGGTGCAAAACCAAAAGCCTCCAAAATAAGCCCAATTCAAGGCTTTAAGCGCATGTTTGGCACTAATGGCTTGGTGGAGTTACTTAAGTCAATCGCTAAGGTTATCACCATAATCGGCATGGCGATTGCCGCACTGCTATTCTTTCAGGACGAAGCTCTGCATCTGGATATGGAGCTGTATCCTGGCAACATTTTCCACGCCCTTGATATGCTTAAATGGGCATTTCTACTTCTTGTATGTGGCATGATCCCTATTGCGCTTATTGATGTGCCTTATCAAATGTATAAGCACAACGAAGAGATGAAAATGACCAAGCAAGAGGTCAAAGACGAGCGCAAGAACGCAGAAGGCGACCCTATGGTGAAAGGGCGTATACGCCGTTTACAATATCAGGCAGCCTCCAAGCGGATGATGCAAGAAGTGCCCAATGCTGATGTGGTTGTCACTAACCCCACCCATTTTTCGGTGGCAATAAAATATGACGATAATGGCAACCGCGCTCCCGTTGTTATTGCTAAAGGGGCTGATGAGCTCGCCATGCACATACGAAAAATCGCCACGGCCAATGACGTGCCGCTTATCCCATCGCCTATGTTAGCCCGCGCTATTTTTTACTCAACAGAAGTTGACGATGAAGTACCTAACGCATTGTTTATGGCTGTGGCTCAGGTGCTGGCCCACGTCTACCAACTAAAAGCGCATAGAGCTGGAAAGGGTAAGCGTCCTAAGCCTTTAAAACGAGACTTACCCATACCTCCAGAATATCGTCGCTAGAGCGTGTTTTATTTGATAAAAAACCTAAAGCTGGCACGTTAGTTGTTATATCTCTATCAGATTAACGTTAAGCGTCAATTTTCTGATAGAGAGACATCCAACGATGCAGTTATCCGGCTATCTTCAGCGGTTCGATAAGAATCAGTTGCAAAACTTCACCAGTGGCTTAGGTGCCCCCATAGTTTTGCTTGCCATTATGGGTATGGTCATTCTACCCATGCCCCCTTTTCTTCTAGATGTTCTGTTCAGCTTCAATATTGCATTGTCCTTGGTCATTATTCTGGTGGCGGTTTTAACGCAAAAGCCTGTCGATTTCGGTATTTTTCCACTTGTATTGCTTATCGCCACGGTATTGCGCCTCGCTTTGAACGTGGCTTCTACGCGGGTTGTGTTGTTGTACGGCCATGAAGGCGGCGACGCTGCGGGTAAGGTTATTGAAGCTTTTGGTGCAGTGGTTATTGGTGGTAACTACGCGGTAGGTATCGTGGTATTTGCTATCTTACTGATTATCAATTTTAAAGTAGTTACCGCTGGTGCGGGGCGAATTTCTGAGGTGAACGCTCGCTTTACCCTTGATGCAATGCCTGGAAAACAAATGGCCATAGACGCCGATTTAAACGCCGGATATATCGACCAAGACCAAGCCCGGGAGCGCCGTGAAGAAATAACCGCAGAAGCAGATTTTTACGGTTCTATGGATGGTGCGTCAAAATTTGTTAAGGGTGATGCTGTTGCTGGCCTGTTTATTATGCTTATCAACATCGTTGGCGGACTGTTTATCGGGATAATTCAATATAGTCTGTCATTTGGCGATGCGATTGAAATTTATACGCTACTGACTATTGGCGACGGCTTGGTTGCTCAAATACCTTCACTGCTGTTGTCGGTTGCTACCGCGATTATTGTGACTCGTGAGAATGAGTCTCAAGAAATGGGTAAAGAAATTCGCGGGCAGCTTGGTAATAACCAAGCGCTGTATATAGCCTCAGGCGTGTTATTCGTCATGGGAATTATACCGGGAATGCCCCATGTTGCGTTTCTTGGTTTTTCCTTTCTTATTGCTGGTGTTGCGTATTTTCAAACTCACAACGCGAAGAAGAAAGCGGCTGAGCCACAAGTGCCAGACACGCTGTCACGAGACGAGTCAGTCGCGCCAGAGGTGAAAGAGCTTGGGTGGGACGATGTACAGCAGGTTGACACAATCGGTCTTGAAGTAGGCTATCGCTTAATACCGTTAGTTGATAAGTCCCAAGGGGGCGAGCTATTAACCCGTATTAAAGGGGTACGTAAAAAGCTGTCTCAAGAATTGGGTTTTCTCATTCCCCCAGTTCATATTCGCGATAACCTCGACTTAGAGCCCAATACGTACACCATTGCGATGCTTGGCGTTACCATTGGCGATTCAGTAATAAGTCACGATGAAGAGTTAGCAATTAATCCAGGGCAAGTATTTGGCAAGTTAGAGGGAAGGGCAACAAAAGACCCTGCCTTCGGTCTTGATGCGGTATGGATTAAACCGAACAAGCGAGAGCACGCGCAAACACTTGGCTACACCGTAGTCGATGCTGCAACGGTAGTCGCGACTCACCTAAGTCAACTGCTGACGAACAATGCCTATCAGCTCTTAGGTCATGAAGAGGCGCAGCAGCTTCTCGATATGCTAGCGAAGCAGCATCCTAAACTCGTAGAGGGATTAGTGCCTGACATACTCCCCCTTAGTACGGTAGTTAAAATACTGCAAACGCTGCTGTTTGAAGGTGTGCCAATTCGTGACATGCGAACTATTGTTCAAACGTTAAGTGAGTACGGAACCCGCAGCCAAGACCCAGATGTGTTGGTATCGGCGGTGCGAATTGCACTTAAGCGCCTAATAGTTCAAGAAATAACCCAAGGTTCAAAAGAGATACCTGTCATAACCTTGGCGCCAGAGTTGGAACAGATGTTGCACCAGTCACTTCAAGCAGGTGGCGAAGATGGCGCTGGTATTGAGCCAGGCTTGGCAGATAAGTTGCAAAAATCACTGCAACAAGCCAGTCAGCAGCAAGAACTTGAAGGAGAGCCCGCAGTGCTTCTTACTTCAGGAATGCTAAGACCGGTGTTATCGCGCTTCCTTAAGTATTCTGTTGTTGGGTTACATGTGCTTTCTTACCAAGAAGTGCCCGATGACAAGCAAATAAAAATAGTCAGTTCGGTCGGTCAATAATCTGACGCTGGGTGAGTGGAGAGGTTGCAATGAAAATAAGACGATATTTTGGCAAAGATATGCGCGAGGCATTAAGCCAAGTAAAGGCTGAGTTAGGTAGCGATGCGGTTATCATGTCAAATCGCAAAGTGGCTGATGGCATCGAACTTGTTGCAGCTTACGACAAAGAGCCAGAAGCAAAGCTAAATATTAGCAAACCTTCCGGTGCTCCTTCTTCACAAACGTTTTCTAAGCAAAATGCTACACCGAGTCTTAGCGAGATCATTGGCGATGATGGTCCAGACAGCCTAAAGGCGCTGCTTGAAAAGCAACATGGCGCGGGACAGGCTGCTTCAGCAGAGGTCATGCAACCGACGTCTGTAAATGCACAGCATGCCAATGATATTGCATCGCATCTTAATTTCTCCGACGCATTCATCGACGAGGTTGAAGCACAGCAACCTGTTGACAGACATTCGGGCCCCAGTGAGTATCAAAGACAAAGCGAAGCATTTCCTTCTCATCAAGCGTCGAGCATTGAAGAAGCGCCAGCTGCACCGTCTGATGAGCTAGCGCAGATAAAAGAAGAGCTAGCGTCATTAAGAGGGGTACTACAGCACCAAGTGGCTGACTTGATGGAGGCAAAACAGACTCGTCAAAAACCCGTTCATCAGTATTTGATCACTCGCTTAACCGATATGGGGCTTAGCAAAGCATTATCTAAGCAACTTATCAGTTATACACCTTCGCATTATAACGAGAGAGATGCCTGGGTTTATCTTCTTAACCTATTGGCTAATCGATTAAATGTAACGGGTAACGATATACTTACCGCACAAGGTGCTGTCGCACTAGTTGGACCAACGGGTACAGGTAAAACAACCACGGTGGCGAAATTAGCCGCTCGCTATGCACAAAAGTATGGCGCAGATTCTGTGGCAATGATCACCATTGATACCTATCGTATTGCGGCGTATGAGCAACTTGCAACTTACGGTAAGATTATTGGCTGTACGGTGCGAAAAGCGCAATCAAGTGAAGAACTTTCAGATTTATTGTTCCAACTTCGTCATAAACGACTAGTATTGATTGATACGGCTGGATTTAGTCAACGAGATAGTCGATTAATTAAGCAAATAAAGCATTTTGACAACGGTCAGATGCCCGTAGTGAAAAAATATTTAGTCGCGCAGGCAAATACACAATATCCTGCATTACAGCGTATCATTAGAGCGTATGACGACATCGAACTAAGTGGTTGTATTTTCACAAAGTTAGATGAGTGCTATTCTTTAGGAGAGGTACTCAGTGCGGCAGTTGAGTATCAGTTACCGGTTAGCTATGTCACCGACGGTCAGAAAGTACCTGAAGACATTAAGATTGCAGAAGCGAAATCTTTAGTTTCCGCTGCTGCAAAGCTTTATAAAAAATATGGTTTGGATCATACTAGTAATAACAACGATATTAAAACAGCATAAGTAGTATGATTGACGACCAAGCGAGTAGCTTAAGAAAAATGAAGCAATCACGGTTAATCAAAGTTATCGCCGTCACCGGAGGCAAAGGTGGCGTAGGTAAAACAAATATTACGCTTAACACAGCAATTGCTATGGCTAAGCAAGGTAAACGTGTGATGGTTCTTGATGCCGACTTAGGGTTGGCAAACGTAGATGTTATGTTAGGCCTTCGCGTTGAAAAGAACTTATCTCATGTTTTGTCCGGTGAGTGCACGCTAGACGATGTACTAGTTACTGGTCCCCACGGTATTAAAATTGCGCCAGCAACATCGGGAACTCAGTCGATGGCTGAGCTTTCAACGACGCAGCATGCAGGCTTGATACGTGCGTTTAGCGAACTTCGCACGCCTATTGATGTGTTGCTTGTCGATACTGCCGCGGGCATTTCTGACATGGTGCTCAGCTTTGCAAAAGCTTCCCAAGACATCATGGTAGTAGTGTGCGACGAACCCACTTCACTTACCGATGCCTACGCCCTTATCAAATTGCTTAATCGCGAGCACGGCGTGTTTCGCTTTAAAGTGGTAGCGAATATGGTGAGAGACGTGCGCGAGGGGCAAGAACTATTTAGTAAATTGAGTAAAGTAACAGGGCGCTTCTTAGATGTTGCGCTAGAATTAGTTGCAACAATACCGTTTGATGAAAATATTCGCCGTGCAGTTAGAAAGCAAACTGCTATAGTCGATGCCTATCCAGGCTCACCTGCTGCTGTTGCGATAAGCCAGCTAGCGAATAGAGCGGCGTCATGGCCAATACCGGCTCAGCCAGGTGGTCATTTAGAGTTTTTCATTGAGCAGTTAATTGCAGAAAAAGCAGTAGGGAATCAGCGTTGAATAGTAAGGCGGCAGCTTATCAACAACAAACTGATAAGTCGCAGTTAGTAGAGCGACACGCGCCCCTTGTGAAGCGCATAGCGCATCACTTGATAGCGCGACTCCCTGCCAGTGTGCTCGTTGATGACCTTATTCAATCTGGCATGATTGGACTCTTAGAAGCCGCTCGAAACTTTGACGGTTCAAAAGGCGCAAGCTTTGAAACGTTCGCGGGTATTCGCATTCGCGGTGCTATGTTAGACGAAATTCGCAAAGGTGACTGGACGCCCCGTTCGGTACATAGAAACGGGCGTGCAATTACAGACGCCATCTCTCGTGTAGAGGGCGAAACGGGAAGAGATGCAAGAGATGTTGATATTGCTGCTAAGCTAAACGTAAGCTTGCAGGACTATCATCAAATGCTCAACGAGGTAAATGCAGGTAAGCTAGTTGGGATTGAAGATTTAGGTGTTTCGGAAGATGTGATTGCTACTGAGCAAAGTAGAGGTAGTGATGCACCGCTGGAAGACCTTATGCAAGGGGCGTTTCAAAAGTCACTTGCGCAAGCAATCACCACGTTACCAGAGCGAGAAGCGATAGTGCTTTCTTTATACTATGATGAAGAATTGAACCTAAGAGAAATCGGTGAAGTTCTTGATGTAAGTGAATCGAGAGTAAGTCAAATTCACAGTCAGGCCATGTTAAAACTCAAATCTCGAATGAAGTCGTGGCGAGCTGACGAAGAATAGAAATTAAAACAATTAACCCCTCACTGGAGGCTATTTTGGATAAGAGCATGAAGATTCTCGTGGTCGATGACTTTTCAACCATGAGACGTATCATAAAAAACCTACTAAAAGATTTGGGTTTCGCAAACATCCAGGAAGCGGACGACGGAAATACGGCGTTACCTATGCTACAGCAGGGTGATTTCGATTTTGTTGTAACCGACTGGAACATGCCAGGCATGCAGGGTATCGATTTGCTTAGGGCAATTCGCGCCGATGACAAGCTAAAGCACTTGCCGGTACTAATGGTAACCGCTGAAGCGAAGAAAGAACAAATTGTTGCCGCTGCGCAAGCAGGCGTGAATGGCTATGTAGTTAAGCCATTTACTGCAGCTACATTGAAAGAAAAGCTAGATAAAATATTCGAACGTTTAGGTTGATCCAGACGCTCACCAGAGAAACGAGGTTTACTGGATGACAACGAATACAAACGTTCCACTTTCATTAGAAGAAGCTAAGCAACTCGTTGTTTATCTTGAAGCTGGTGATAATGCGTCGGCTAATGCACTGTTTGAAGCGGCGTCAATGAAAGAAAATGTAGAGCTTTTCGCTGAGGTAGGAAAGCTAACACGCCAACTTCACGACGCGCTGAACAATTTTCAAATAGACGATCGCATAAAGAATTTAGCGACAGACGATATTCCCGATGCGCAATCTCGCCTAACTTACGTTATTGAAGAAACTGAGAAAGCTGCAAACACTACCATGGATGCGGTAGAGGCGAGCATGCCTATAGCTGAACTGCTAGCTTCTCGCATTGATAGCGTGATGCCTGAGTGGAAAAAGCTCATGACTCGCCAGATTGAAGTGGGCGAATTCAAAGTTTTATGCAAAGACTTAGACGAATTGTTAGAAGATGGTGCTTCGCAGTCGGCTAAACTTACACAATTGCTAACTGAAGTATTAATGGCGCAGGGTTATCAAGACCTTACAGGTCAGGTTATCCGCCGCGTTATCGACTTAGTAAAAGAAGTTGAAGAGAGCTTAGTCAACATGCTTACCATGTTTGGCGAGCGAGATGGTTCAGAACAAACTAAACCATTAAGCCCTGAGGCCGATAAGGCTGAAGGTGTGAAAGCAGAGGGTCCGATTATCGACGCAGAAACACGTGATGATGTTGTATCGGGCCAGGATGATGTTGATGATCTTCTGTCGAGCTTAGGTTTTTAGGGGAGCGGGCGCATGTCGTTTGATGTTGACGAGGAAATACTACAGGACTTTCTAGTTGAAGCTGGAGAGATACTTGAACAATTACAAGAACAGCTCGTTGATCTTGAGAACAATCCTGAAGATGCGAATTTGCTTAACGCAATTTTTCGCGGATATCATACAGTTAAAGGCGGAGCGGGATTTTTATCGCTCACCGAGTTAGTTGAAATTTGTCATGGTGCCGAGAACGTTTTCGATGTCATGAGAAATGGCCAGCGCACGCTTACGCCGGAATTAATGGATATTATTCTACAGGCTACGGACGTAGTGGTAGATATGTTTGAGCGGGTAAAATCCCAAGAACCATTGGAACCTGCCGACGCCAAACTTGTAGATACTCTGCACAAGTTGAGCAAACCAGAGTCACCGGATGAAAATATTTTTGATACCGATGAATCTGCCCCAAGCGCTCAACCTGAAATAGCCTCTGAACCTGAACTAGACATCGTAGACGAAGCACCTGCGCCGGCAAGCTCTAGTGGCGATATTGATGAAATCAGTGAAGATGAATTCGAGGCTTTACTTGATGAACTTCACGGTTCTTCTGCGCCTGGGAAATCGGCCCCAGGCCAATCGTCCACAAGCACCAAAAGCGAAGCGAAAGCACCTGCTGCGCAAAGCCCTGATGTAAAAAGCCCAGATGTATCCTCGGGCAGCGGCGATGATATTACCGACGATGAGTTTGAAGCCCTTCTTGATGACCTTCATGGCAAAGGCAAGTTCAGCGCCGCAGAAGAAAGCGCTGCACCCAGTAAGCCAGCTCCGCAATCCGCTTCAGCCTCCGGTGATGAAGAAATTACTGACGATGAATTTGAAGCGCTGCTAGATCAACTTCACGGTTCAGGGCAAGGCCCAACCGTTCAAAGCGCTGCAGATACCAAAGCACCACAGCCCAATGTTGACAAAGCGGCAACTGAAGCCATACAAAAAGCAAAGCAATCTGCACCAGCTGTGGCTAAAGCGGCACCTGCTGCGGCAGCGCCCAGTAAGGCAGCATCTGCAGCCCCAGCAAGCAAAGATGCTGGCAAAAAAGACGAGAAGAAAGCTGCACCTAGTGCGCCGCCAGCTGAAACTACCGTTCGTGTTGATACTAAACGCCTAGATCAAATCATGAATATGGTGGGCGAACTGGTACTCGTTCGTAATAGATTGATAAGCCTTGGTATAAACACCAACGATGAGAGCATGTCTAAAGCGATAGCAAATTTAGATGTGGTTACCGGAGATCTACAGGGCGCGGTAATGAAAACTCGGATGCAGCCAATTAAGAAAGTATTTGGCCGTTTCCCAAGGGTTGTTCGTGATTTAGCGCGAAGTCTCAAAAAAGAGATTACCCTAGAGCTTGAAGGTGAAGAAACAGATTTAGATAAAAACTTGGTGGAAGCACTTGCCGATCCGCTGGTTCACTTGGTGAGAAACTCCGTCGACCACGGTGTGGAAATGCCAGATGACCGTGCAGCTGCTGGCAAACCAAGAATGGGAACGGTTAAGCTATCTGCATCGCAGGAAGGTGATCACATTTTACTTACCATCGAAGACGATGGTAAGGGCATGGACCCTGAAAAATTAAAAGAAATTGCTATCAGTCGCGGTGTGCTAGACGCCGACGCTGCAGCACGAATGTCAGATGTTGAAGCCTTTAATCTTATTTTTGCACCGGGCTTCTCTACGAAAACGGAAATTAGCGATATTTCTGGTCGTGGCGTTGGCATGGACGTGGTGAAAACTAAGATAAATCAGCTTAATGGTACGGTAAATATCGACTCTCAGCTTGGTAAAGGTACTCGGTTAGAGATAAAAGTTCCACTTACCTTAGCTATTTTGCCAACACTGATGATTATAATTGGTAAGCAAACCTTCGCATTACCTCTAGGCTCTGTCAGTGAAATAATTAACATGGACATCAAAAAGACCAATACGGTTGATGGACAGTTAACAATGATAGTTCGCTCTAAAGCTATACCGTTATTTTTCCTTGGCGACTGGCTAATCAGAGGGCCTAAGTCTATCGAGAGAGAGAAAGGGCATGTGGTCGTGGTGCAAGTTGGTACCCGACAAGTTGGTTTTGTTGTCGATGCATTAATAGGGCAAGAAGAAGTGGTAATCAAGCCACTGGATGCGCTGCTACAGGGCACTCCAGGAATGGCAGGCGCAACAATAACCTCCGACGGCGGTATTGCGTTGATCTTAGATATTCCAAGCCTTCTGAAGCGGTATGCTCGTAAGCCATAATAAGCTGGTTTACAAACAATAGGAAAAGTAATCCATGGTCTTTAAAGTCCTGGTCGTGGACGACTCAACGTTTTATCGTCGTCGTGTAAGAGAAATACTCGATGAAGATAGAGAGTTAGAGGTTGTAGGTGAAGCTAGAAACGGCAGAGATGCCCTTGATAAAATTAAAGAGCTATCTCCCGACGTAATTACGATGGACGTTGAAATGCCCGTTATGGACGGCATTTCGGCGGTTAAAGCCATCATGAAAAATAAGCCCATCCCTATTTTAATGTTTTCATCACTTACCCATCATGGGGCACAAGCTACGTTAGATGCATTAGAAGCAGGTGCACTCGATTTTCTACCGAAGAAATTTGAAGATATAGCGCAAGATAGAAAAGATGCAACGCGACTGTTGTGTACTAAAGTTCGTTTGATTGCGCGCAGAGGTATAGGGCTGAAACGCCCCACGTTCAGATCTGAGGAAACCCGAAGATTACCTCCCAATGCACCGAAACAGGCCTTTTTCAAAACGTCAGGTTTGCTGTCGGGTCATAAAGACGCGGCGAAGCAGCCTACGGTTTCATCGGTTAAAGCAACGGGTAAACGATATAAGTGTCTTGCCATTGGCGCTTCAACGGGGGGCCCGGTAGCGCTGCAAAAAGTGCTAATGCCTTTACCCTCAGATTTTCCGTACCCAATTATTTTAGTTCAGCACATGCCTGGCACTTTTACGACGGCGTTTGCACAGCGGTTAGATGCAAACTGTAAAATAGGCGTGAAAGAAGCTGAGCACGGAGACATTCTAATGCCTGGTCAGGCTTACTTGGCCCCTGGCGGAAGACAAATGCTCATTGAAACTGTTGGCGGGCAAAAAAAGATTGCTATTGTCGATGCTAGCAGTGCTGACAAGGTTAACTACAAGCCAAGTGTTGATCTCACTTTTAGCTCCTTAGAACGAGCTTTTTCGGGCGACGTGTTGGGGATAATCCTCACCGGTATGGGAGCCGACGGGCGCGAGGGCTGTAGAATGTTAAAAGAGAAAGGCGCTACAATTTGGGCCCAGGATCAAGACTCCTGTGTGGTTTACGGCATGCCTCAAGCGGTTGCCGTGGCGAATATATCAACGCAAAATATTAATGTTGATGATATGAGCAACTGCATTCTTTCCGAAATGCGTTAGTGTATTAATCGTGTAGTGGACATTATGTCGTGAAGGTATGGACAGTAGCAAATCAAAAGGGTGGGGTAGGTAAAACTACTACCACCGTGAGTTTAGGCGGTTTGCTCGCGCAGCAAGGTAAGCGCGTGTTACTCATTGATACCGACCCTCACTCATCGTTAAGTTACTATTTTGGTATCGATGCGGAAGCGCTAAGTCATTCGGTTTACGACATTTTTATTAAGTCTGCCAGTTTAACGGCCGATAACGTTTTAGATTGCCTGTGCCCAACCAAAATAGATAATCTCTATGTGCTACCCGCAACAATGGCGCTTGCTACCCTTGATAGAACCATGGGGAGTGAACAGGGCATGGGTTTAGTGCTTAAGAAAGCGCTAGCAAAAGTCGACAATGAATTTGATGTGGCCATTATCGACTGCCCACCTGTGTTAGGTGTGTTGATGGTGAATGCACTGGCAGCGTGTGACAAGGTTATCGTGCCGACACAAACCGAATACCTGGCGTTAAAAGGCTTAGATAGAATGATTCGTACAATGGAAATAATGGGGCGCTCATTGGGCAAAAGTTTTGATACCTGCATTATTCCAACCATGTTTGATAAACGAACAAACGCGGCGCTTGAATCGCGTAAGCGCTTAATGAGCGATTACGGTGAGCGTGTTTGGGAAGGCGTTATCCCGGTTGATACGCATTTTAGAGATGCCAGCTTGGTGCAGTTGCCCATTTCAGCGGCCTATCCGAAAACACGAGGCGTTGCGGCCTACGGTAAACTGCTTGAAGTGTTAGGGAAATAATGAGCGATGAGTAAGCAGTCTCCGTTTGCACGTGAAGACGTGATGGAAGCGTATTTAGATGGTTTGCTTAAAGAGCCTATAGAGGCTGACGACGCAACCGCTCGGGCAGCTAAGCTGCTTGAGCAAGCTTCTCATCATATTACTGAGGAGCGGTTAGTTAAAGATACGATACCACTGCCTCAAGATAACGACGTGATTGATGCCGTTACACTGAAAGCTGAGCAAAACGTTTCTGAGCATGGCACTTATGAAAAGAGCAGCTTACGTGAATTAAGTAGTGCGCAAGATAGCCGTTCATTAACAGAACACGAAAACGTTGCTGACTCCAGTGTGAGAACGCCTGAGGTTATCACCTCAGATGAACTGGAAATTAGAGGTTCTTCGTCTACTGAAAAAAGTAGCGATGAAGAAACAATAGCTGCAAAAACGAAGGTTGCACTTCAAGACAGTCTAGACTTTCGTTTTCAGGCGTTATTTTTTGAAGTGGCAGGGTTAATCCTTGCCGTTCCATTAACCACCCTTGGTGGAATACACCAAATAGATAAAATTGCACCACTTTTTGGAAAACCTGACTGGTTTATGGGTGTAATGTTGCACAGAGAGTCTAAACTAAGTGTAGTAGACTCAGCAAAGTGGGTAATGCCAGAAAAATATACCGAAGAACTCGCTGAATCTCTTAACTATCGATACATGATCATGTTGGGAGATAGCGAATGGGGATTAGCTAGCGAAAAGCTAGTTAACACCGTTAATTTAACAAAAGATGATGTCAAATGGCGCGGATCCACTGGTAAACGTCCTTGGTTAGCGGGGATGGTTAAAGAAAAGATGTGTGCATTAATTGACGTTGAAGAATTAATATCTATGCTTAACAAAGGCTTAGGCAGCAACGACCAGACGCCATAGTACGGGAGCCAGGTTCATGAGCGACGAAAAGATGAAAAATAACGGCACTGACAGCAACGATGAAGTCCTTCAGTGGGTGACATATCGCCTAGGTGATGAAACATACGGTATTAATGTAATGCAGGTACAAGAAGTATTGCGTTATACCGAAATAGCGCCGGTGCCCGGTGCGCCTGACTATGTATTAGGAATAATAAACCTGCGTGGTAACGTTGTTACGGTTATCGATACGCGAGCACGCTTTGGTTTACCTCCTACCGAAGTTACCGACAATACGCGTATTGTTATTATAGAGTCTGATGAGCAAGTCGTTGGCATACTCGTCGATAGCGTCGCTGAAGTGGTGTATCTGAAGTCGTCTGAAATCGACAGTGCACCAAACGTAGGTACTGAAGAAAGTGCTAAGTTTATCCAAGGCGTCAGTAATCGCGATGGCGAGCTTCTTATCTTAGTGGATTTGAACAAGTTGCTAAGCGATGAAGAGTGGGACGAGCTAAGCAGTATTTAGTGAGTAGTCTTTAGTAAATACTATATAGTGAAAGTAGAGTTGATGGCACGAGTGCCGTCGGCTTCCCTTTGTATCTCGGTCTCATTTAGGTGTGTCGCATATGGACTTGCAGCTTGCTGCTCTGTCACTGGTTGAATGTATATTCGCGGTAATCAGTCTTTTACTCATTATCGCCGTTATAGTGCTTTATACAAAACTTCGTAAAACAACTGAACTGTTAGAAAACCTTACCGTCAGGGTTTCAAAGGAGTTGTCGAGTATGGCCGTTCAGGTTAATGATGCTAACAACCAGCAATCTGAAATTCAGACTAGAAGCGTTGTGATCAGTCAGCATTTACAGCGTATTGATGAAAAGCAGCAAGACGTGGACAATCAACTTCGAGAGCTCAAATTTCAAGATCCATCGTTGAAGCTGTATCAGCGGGCTGCGGATTTAGTCAAACAAGGCGCGACGATTGAGGAGATTATTGAAACCTGCGATATTCCCCGTGCCGAAGCCGAGATGCTTGTTATGGTGCACAAGTCCGGCAGCTAATTCTTTATTGCTGCTATCTAAATGAGTCTTAGTCACTCTTGTCGTTTGTGTTGAAGGTGCGTGACGCGGCAATGTTACTTACATATTTTTTAATCTTTCTTACTGTTATCTAGCGTTCATACGCTTCCCTTCCAATTGTCCTCCCAACTTTCCTCCCAATATTGCGTTTAGACGTCTAGACGTAAAGATGTTGACATATTCACAGTATTCGCCACAATACAGTTATCGTTTTTTTGACTGGAGTTATTTATGCCAATCCGTATCCCTGTGCAACTGCCTGCTCAGAATGTCTTGTTAGGTGAAAACATATTCACTATGGATATGGATAGAGCGGCGAGTCAGGAAATTCGTCCTCTTGAAGTGGGTATTCTTAATTTGATGCCCAATAAAATAGAGACAGAAGTGCAGTTGCTAAGATTACTGTCTAATACGCCATTGCAAATCAATGTGGACTTTATTCGCATTGATAACCAAGCACCAAAAAATACGCCGCAGTCTCATATGGATGCCTTTTATCACGAGTTTTCCAGCGTGGCGAATAAAAAGTATGACGGATTGATTGTCACGGGTGCCCCCCTTGCTTTACTCGATTACGAAGAGGTGAAGTATTGGGAAAATATGAAAACTATTTTACAGTGGGCCCAGCGCCACGTTAACTCAACCCTCTATTTATGCTGGGCTGCTCACGCGGCAATGTATCATTTCTACGGCGTGACGCGGGAGCTTCGAAACGAAAAGTTTTCAGGCGTTTATCAGCACACTGTGAACGATCCGAACAACGAATTACTGCGTGGATTTGACTCACCTTTTGCGGCACCACACTCTCGTTACGGTCACATAGACACATCACTTTATAATAGTGTTGAAGGTCTTAATGTAGTGGCTGAGTCAGAGGAAGTGGGCGCTTACATTGTAGCTTCAGAAGACAAACGGATGGTATTTGTTACCGGGCACCCCGAGTACGAACCGGACACGCTAAAAGACGAATATCTGCGTGACGTGCAGGCTGGTCAACATCCTGCGGTGCCAAATAATTATTTCACTGACAATGACCCAACTAAACCGCCTTTAGTTCAATGGCGCTCCCATGGAAGTCTATTGTTTACAAATTGGCTTAACTATTACGTTTATCAAACAACGCCGTATGATTTAAGCCAGTTAGCTGAAAAACCACAGCCAAAGAGGTAACGCGTGAGTAACGATTTAGATTCGAAAGCACGAGCTAGTTTAGCCAGTGCCGCAAAAGAAAGAATTTTAATTCTAGATGGCGCCATGGGTACCATGATCCAACGCCATAAACTGGCAGAAGATGACTATCGCGGCGACCAATTTGCCGATTGGCATTGCGATGTTCAAGGGAACAACGACCTTCTTGTATTAACTCAGCCCGACCTCATTTACCAAATTCACTGCGACTACCTAGACGCTGGTGCCGATATTATTGAGACGAACACGTTTAATGCTACCACCATCGCCATGGCCGATTACGACATGGAGGCTATATCTCGTGATATTAACGTGGCAGCTGCGAAGCTTGCTAAGAAAGCCGCGCAACAATACAGTCTAAAAACACCGGACAAGCCTCGTTACGTTGCCGGCGTACTTGGGCCTACCAACCGCACCGCATCAATATCCCCAGATGTAAATGACCCGGGCAAACGAAACGTAACCTTTGACGAATTAGTCAAAGCGTACAGCGAGTCTACGGAAGCACTCATTGAAGGTGGTGCTGACCTCATTATGCTTGAAACCATCTTCGATACGCTCAATGCCAAAGCGGCGGCCTTTGCTGTTGAGCAAACCTTTGAAAAAGTGGGTAAAACCTTGCCAGTTATGGTGTCGGGTACCATTACCGACGCATCGGGACGTACACTTTCAGGTCAAACCGCCGAAGCGTTTTATTACTCTATGCGTCATATTAGTCCATTTTCTTTCGGACTTAATTGTGCATTAGGCCCTGATCTTCTGCGACAGTATGTTGATGAAGTTGCCACTATTTCAGAGTGTTTAATTTCAGCACACCCCAATGCTGGGCTGCCCAATGAGTTTGGTGAATACGATATGGAAGGCCCAGAAATGGCCGAACATCTCAAAGAGTGGGCGGAATCTGGCTTAGTCAATATTGTGGGAGGCTGCTGTGGAAGTACGCCTGAGCACATAAGCGATATAGCCAACGCCGTTGCGGGCATTAAGCCTCGCCAAGTTCCAGCATTTGAACCTAAAATGCGTCTGTCAGGCCTAGAGCCATTTGTACACTAGGAGGGCAATGTGAGCGCAGATTTTTCTACATTTATTAATATTGGTGAACGAACCAATGTAACCGGATCAGCACGTTTCAAACGACTCATTTTGGACGGTGACTACGAAGCGGCACTCGACGTTGCTCGTCAGCAAGTTGAGAACGGTGCGCAAATCATCGATATCAACATGGACGAGGCGATGCTCGATTCAGTGCAGGCAATGGTGACGTTTTTAAACCTTATTGCGTCTGAGCCCGACATTAGCCGAGTGCCTATTATGATTGACTCCTCGAAATGGGACGTCATTGAAGCTGGGCTTAAATGCGTACAGGGAAAAGCCATTGTTAACTCCATAAGCCTTAAAGAGGGTGAGGCACTCTTTATTGCTCAAGCGAAAAAAATAAAGCGATATGGCGCTGCTACGGTTGTTATGGCGTTTGATGAAAAAGGACAAGCAGACACGCAACAGCGCAAAGTGGAAATTTGCCAACGAAGCTACAAAGTGCTTACTGAGCAAGTGGGTTTCCCACCCGAAGATATTATTTTCGACCCAAATATTTTTGCCGTAGCAACCGGCATTGAAGAGCATGATAACTACGCAGTTGATTTTATAGAGGCAACACGAGTTATCCGTAAAACATGCCCCTATGCGCATATCTCAGGTGGCCTGTCGAATATTTCATTTTCATTTCGAGGCAACAACCCGGTTCGCGAAGCGATGCATTCGGTTTTCCTTTTCCACGCAATTCGAGCGGGAATGGACATGGCTATCGTTAATGCAGGCCAGCTTGAGGTGTACGATGAAATACCCCAGGCACTTCGCGAAGCGGTAGAAGACGTCATTTTAAACAGGCGCAGCGATGGCACCGAGCGACTACTCGATATTGCGCCACAATTCCAAGGCGATGGAAAAGCTGCAGCGAAAGAAGACCTAACTTGGCGAGAACAAAGTGTTAGTAAACGTTTAGAGCATGCTTTGATAAAAGGCATTACCGATTACATTATTGATGATACCGAAGAAGCGCGATTAGAGGCTGAACGCCCGCTACATGTTATTGAAGGCCCACTCATGGATGGGATGAATGTAGTGGGGGATTTATTCGGCGAGGGTAAGATGTTCTTACCTCAGGTGGTTAAATCTGCCAGAGTAATGAAAAAAGCAGTGGCTCATCTACAGCCGTATATCGAAGCTGAAAAGTCTGAGGATAATAAAAGTAACGGTAAAATATTACTGGCCACCGTAAAAGGTGATGTTCACGATATCGGCAAAAACATTGTTGGCGTTGTTTTGCAGTGTAATAACTTTGAAGTTATTGATATGGGTGTCATGGTGCCCGCGGCAAATATTCTTCAAAAAGCGAAAGAAGAAAATGTGGATATGATTGGCCTTTCGGGTCTCATTACGCCGTCGCTAGATGAAATGGTGAACGTGGCTAAAGAAATGGAGCGCCAAGGCTTTGATATGCCCTTACTTATCGGTGGTGCAACAACGTCGAAAGCCCATACTGCCGTTAAGATAGAGCAAAACTATCATTCAGCAGTGGCCTATGTACCTAATGCGAGTCGTGCAGTAGGCGTGTGTCAGAAATTGCTCAACAAAGGTTCGCGGGATATATACGCAAAAGAATTAGCGAAAGAATACGATACGGTGAGAGAGCAGCATGCTCGTAAAAAGCCTCGCAGTAAGCCTGTTACGCTTGAGGCTGCGCGAGCTAATGGGTGTAAAGTCAATTTTGCCGAGCCACCGGTTAAGCCAGCGCAGCTTGGTGTTACGCCTATTACCGCAGACTTGGCTACATTACGAGATTATATTGATTGGACGCCTTTCTTTTTGACGTGGTCATTAGCAGGGAAATATCCGCGAGTTCTTAATGATGACGTGGTGGGTGAAGAAGCAACGTCATTGTTTGCCGATGCCAACGCTATGTTAGATAAAATTATTGCCGATGGCTCACTTGAAGCAAAAGGCGTGATAGGGTTGTTTCCCGCAAATAGGGTGGGTGACGATATCGAAGTCTATTCTGATGAGAGCCGCACCTCTATAAAAGGCGTTGCACATCATCTGCGTCAGCAAACCCAAAAAGATAAATTTGCCAACTATTGCCTTGCCGATTTTGTGGCTGAAAAACAAAGCGGAATTGCAGATTACATCGGCGCGTTTGCAGTCACTGGCGGCATAGGTGAGGACACCCTTGCCGAAACATACATTAAGGCCGGTGATGACTACAATGGTATTATGGTAAAAGCCGTTGCCGATCGCTTAGCCGAAGCCTTCGCTGAATATCTTCATCAGCAGGTGCGCTTGAAGTATTGGGCCTATGCACCTAATGAAACCTTGAGTAATGAAGAGCTTATTAGGGAGAAATATCAAGGTATTCGACCTGCACCAGGCTATGCGGCGTGTCCAGAGCATACTGAGAAACAGCTCATTTGGGATTTGTTATCTGCAAAAGAACACACCGGCATGACGCTTACTGAAAGTTATGCAATGTGGCCTGGCGCGTCTGTATCGGGATGGTACTTCGCTCACCCAGAGGCAAAATATTTTGCGGTGGCTAAAATTCAACCTGATCAAGTTGAGGATTACGCCAAGCGTAAAAACTGGACACTGGAAGAAGCCGAGAAGTGGCTGGGGCCAAATCTGAGTGATTAGGTCAATCTGTCCCTTGGCGAAATTATCTGTAAGATGGAAGTCACAACAGTAATGGAAAAACCCTTTAGCCAAGCCTGTGAGAATAATAAACGCCCAATTTTAGATATTCTAAAAAGGGCGTTCGCTCATACTCAACAGGTGCTCGAAATTGGTAGTGGAACCGGGCAGCACGCATCTTATCTTGCTGCTCATCTGCCTCATTTGACTTGGCATACGAGCGATCAATGCGAGTACCATGACGGAATAAACGCCTGGATAAGTGAGTCTTCACTATCCAACCTTATTCAACCAGTCGAATTCAAGGTGGGTGTAGACCCGTTTCCTGCTTTGCCCTTTGATGGGATATTTTCCGCCAATACTGCCCATATTATGCAAAAGCATGAGGCGAAACTGCTCATGGAATTAGTATCGCAGAAATTACCTAAAGGCGGTACATTTTGCCAGTACGGCCCGTTCACACAATCAGGGATTTACTCATCTCAAAGTAATGCTGAATTTCACCAATCGTTAGTCGAGCGGGGCTATGGCGGCTACAGAGATATTGATGAACTCGAAGCATGGGCTAAGCGACTCACATTGAAAGAAATGATAACGATGCCTGCTAACAATCTTATGTTAGTGTGGACGAAAGAGTAGCAATGCAGTGGATTCGAGCCCACTTTGTTAACAGAGCTACTCCAATAGAGGTACGTTTGCCTAGTTACGTTAGCCGAGGCTCCAGAAACTGAAGTCTTTGAACTTCTGTTTTTCTACCGCCTTTGTTTAAAACCATTTTTCTTAAAAAAACTATCAAGGAATAATATGTCATTTTCAGTTAACCACTACTTCGACAATAAAGTCACCTCAATAGCATTTGATTCAGCAAATGGTCCCTGTACATCCGGTGTGATGTCTGTAGGTGAGTATACTTTCGATACTTCAAAGAAAGAGCTAATGAAAGTTGTTGAGGGTGAGCTTACCGTAAAATTACCCGGCAGCGATGAGTGGCAATCGTTTCCTACCGGTACTGAATTTAACGTAGATACCAATGTGTCGTTTGACGTAAAAGTATCATCGCCAACGGCTTACCTTTGCTTTTACAGCTAGTTAGGGTGTGTTGAACTTTGTTGTACGAGTTTTGGGCTAAATGCACAGAAAGCCTTAGCCCTAGCTAATACCTATATGGACGAAGGCGCCTTGATTCTCAACAGCGCCTTCGTCATCATCAGCCCGCAGTTATTGCTGCGGGCTGTTTGTTTTTAATCCTTGCGCCATTGCCATCTCTACGAAACTATCAATAAAACCCAGCGTGTCAGTACGCTTTCTATGCCCCACGAATAAGGTTTTTGTTAACCCTTCTTCGCCAAGGGGACGACAGCACAGCAATTCACTTTCTTGCGACTCATCTACAAGCCATTTAGGCAGCGCAGTTACCCCTCTTCCTGCTGCCACCATTTGCAGAATAATCTCAGTGGTCTCTATGGTTTTGTGACTTTTAACCGATGCATTGGCCGGTGTTAAGAATTGAGAGAATATGTCCAACCTACTAGTTTCTACTGGGTAAGAAATGAGCGTCTCTTGAGCGAGATCCCGAGGCGCTATAAATGCCTTCGTCGCTAAGTCGTGTGTACTATGCATCACTAGAACCTGTTCGTAGCTAAACACAGGTGTGTAAGTAATCGCGTCTAAGTGCAGGGGATCGGGAGTAATGAGTACATCAATGTCATAACCATGCAGCGCTTGAAGACCGCCAAAAGAAAAGGCACGTCGTACGTCTACGTCTACATCAGGAAATCGTTTTAGAAAGGGAGCGACTATTTTCAATAGCCATTCAAAGCAGGGGTAACATTCCATACCAATGCGCAGTGTGCCTTGCTTGCCCTCGGCAAATCGACGAAGTTGCGCTTCTGTGTGTTCAAACTGAGGTAATATACGCTGTGCAAGGCCAAGTAAACTTTCACCTGCCTGAGTTAAAAACAAACGCCTGCCTTCTTTTTGCCAAAGCGGAACATTAAACTCGTGTTCAAGCTTTTTCATAGCATGACTTAAGGCCGATTGGGTTAAATACAAAGATTTCGCGGCTTGTGTCATCGTGCCATGCTGGTGTATTGCGTGGACAATACGCAGGTGTTGTCTATCAATCATGTGTATAAAAGCGCTAGTGAATGTGGAGTCAATATAACATCAATAGGTGTGTTAAAAGCGCTAATTCAATAACCCTATTTAAATAACTGGCTTTAATTAAATACCAAGCTTTTTTTCACTCACCAAGCCTAATCACACATAGTGACAGCATCAGCCAGCCGCTCTTCAATAATACGCCTAATAATAATAGACATCTCACGGAAGGTCTTTCTACTAGGTGATGTGTTACGCCATGCAAGAGAGTGCTGGCGCTCAATAGGCATGTCAGCAATTTCACACACGTGTAAAGCTTCAGGTTTGTGTAATTCAGAATGAATATAAAGACCGGGCAAAAAAGCAACGCCCATGCCCATAACCACCATTTGTCTTAATGTATCAAGGCTGGTGCCTTCATAGTCTCGCTGTAGGTCTGCACCTATGTCTTCGCATATTCTTTGCACTTGATGATGAAAATGGTGCTTATCTTCTAACGTAAGTATTTTTTCACCGCTGATATCTTCAGGGTGAACAAATGCTTTACCCGATAGAAAATGATCAGACGGGGTAACAAACTTTAGCGGTTCTTTGAACAGCGGCGAAGTAATAAGCTGTGAGTTATCACTTGAAAGGGGAGAAAGGATAATGTCGTACTCACCTCTTAATAATCCGTGCTGCAAGTCATCGGGTGACGCTTCTCTTACGTAAAATCGCAGTCCCGGCTTTAGTCTGTGCAAATCGGGTAAAACAAAAGGCAATAAATAAGGACCAAGTGTTGGAGGAATACCAAGCCGATAGGTGATTACTTCCCCTTTTGAGAGATCGCGGGCCATTTCAGAGAAGCGTTGAGTAGACTGCAATACCTCCTCTGCACTGGCTAAAAGCGCCTTTCCTTGTGGCGAAAGCAAGGTGCCAGTGCGGGAACGTTCTAACAGCGTTAAATTCAGTGTGTCTTCTAACGCATTTATTTGGCTAGTCAGCGTGGGCTGGCTAATGCCAAGTGCCCCTGCTGCCTGTCGAAAGTTGAGGTATTTTGCAACGGCCACAAAGTAGCGAATCTGGTTAAACGAGGGGGCTTTACCACCTAATTGCATAATTAAAACTCCTACTTTCGACTATAGTTAATGAGCAGACTATCCAACAAATAACTCGCATGATAGTTTTTGGTTATCACGAGGTGGTATATTAAACTATTAATCTATCAAGTGACACTAGAGTATTAACATTGTTATAACTATTTAAAATAACCGGGAGTATTCTATGGAACACGTCTTTTCAGGTGTTGCGAAGTTTCAAAAAGAAGTTTATCCAAATAAAAAAGCAACCTTTCAAAAATTAGCGAATGGTCAAAACCCAGAAGTTCTTTTCATCACGTGCTCAGATTCTCGTATTGACCCGAACCTGGTTACTCAAACCGATCCGGGCGAGCTTTTCATTTGTCGAAATGCGGGCAATATTGTTCCTCCTCATAGTAATCAAACCGGCGGCATGACAGCGTCTATTGAATTTGCTGTAGCTGCGTTAGGGGTTTCACACATTGTGGTATGTGGTCATACAGATTGTGGTGCTATGAAAGGCGCTATCAGCCCTGAAGGTCTAGATTCATTACCGCACGTAAAAGAGTGGTTAGGGCACTGCCGCGCGGCGACTGACGTTGTTAAAGAGCGTTGTGGTCACGACAAACTATCTATTGACGATTTAGAAGCGGTGACAAAAGAAAACGTATTGCAACAAATACAGCACCTTCGCACTCATCCTGCAGTGGCGGCTAAAATTGCAACTGGACAAGTAGAGCTTCACGGCTGGGTTTACAATATCGGTAGCGGCGACATGTTGTGTTACAGCAGCGAAGCTGGCGACTTTGTTACTATGGACCAGACAGAGGCTGAAGCGCGATTCAAACGTGCAAAAGCGGCTGAATAAGAGGGAACATTTGTGGTAAAAATTAATTTTTCAAATTTAAGAGGTGATCTCACTGGTGGTTTAACTGCCGGTATCGTTGCATTACCTCTTGCGTTAGCGCTTGGTGTAGCCTCAGGTCTTGGACCAATGGCTGGCCTGTATGGTGCAATAGCTGTTGGCTTTTTCGCTGCTCTTTTTGGCGGCACACCAGCTCAAATTTCAGGTCCTACTGGACCAATGGTGGTGGTACTTGCTGGCTTGTTTGCCAGCCTCTCTGGTGATGCTAGCCTAATATTTACGGCGGTAATGCTAGCCGGTATATTCCAAATAGCGTTTGGCTTGTTTGGTGTTGGACAATATATAAGGCTTGTTCCTTATCCAGTGATTTCGGGCTTTATGTCTGGGATTGGTGCCATCATTATTATTTTGCAAATTGGCCGATTACTTGGGCATGAACCTCCAGGCGGTACCATCGGTGCGCTTTCTTACCTTCCAACAGCGTTGGCTGATATAAACTTCTCAACCCTAGCTTTAGGTCTTGGCACGTTAGTGATAGCGTACAAGTGGCCTGCGTCTTTAGGCAAATATGTACCTGGTGCTCTTGCTGCACTTATCATTGGTACATTAGTCAGTCTTGCGCTAAGCGTACCAGTATTGGGTAATATTCCAACGGGCTTGCCTAGCCTTCAATTGCCTGTATTTGATCAAAGCAAGATATGGGTTGTAATAGAGGCTGCATTTATTCTAGCGCTGCTAGGTGCAATTGATAGTCTTTTGACTTCGCTTGTTGCTGATAACATGACGCGTACTCGTCATGATAGTAATAAAGAGCTTATCGGTCAGGGGATTGGTAACACCTTTGCCGGCTTAATCGGCGGTATCGCGGGTGCAGGTGCAACCATGCGTACTGTTGTAAATATCCGAAGCGGCGGTAAATACAACGTGTCTGGTATGGTACATGCGTTGGTATTACTTGCTATTGTATTAGGTTTAAGCCCACTTGCGGCAAAAATCCCGCATGCTGTGCTTGCCGGTATATTGGTAAAAGTTGGACTAGACATCATCGATTGGGGCTACTTAAAACGTGGTCACAAAGGCCCACGATGGGACTTTGGATTGATGGCATTAGTATTGCTGTTAACGGTATTCGTAGACCTTATCACCGCAGTGGGCGTAGGTGTTGTACTTGGCGCTTTAGCGTATGTTAGACAAGTCGCTCAGCTACAAATTGAAGAGCTGCAAAAGATTCCCCAAGATCTTAACGACCCGAAAGAAAATGGATTGCTTGAGGAACTCAAAGACAAAGTGTCTATCTTTAGCTTCGGTGGTCCATTGAGCTTTGGTGCGGCAGCTGATTTAGGTCACCGTGTTCGCGAGCGTGTTCAGCCTGGCAGTAAGTTCACTATTCTGGACTTCTCACGCGTACCTTTGATGGATGTATCTGCAGCAATGGCAGTTGATACAGTAACATCAGACGCACTAGCGGCAGGAAGGCAGTTGATAATTTGTGGTGCCAACGAAAACCTTAACAAAGTACTTGAGGGTGTTAATGAAGCTCACCCAGGCATTCCTAACTTTGAAACGCTACACGATGCGCTTCTGTATGCAAAAAAGAAAGTAGGCGGGAGTGATGATGGCGAACCATCGCTGCAAGCCGCAACACAATCGTGATAAGAGTTTGAGGTAAACAAAACCTTTCCCTTTTTTAGCCCTCCTCAGGAGGGCTTTTTTATGTCAGCAGTTAAGCTTTTTTATCGATTGGCGATGAATAATGAGAGGTAGGTGCTCTTTGAACCCAATGTGCCACTAATTACCTGTAAATAACATTCGCAATTTAATTAATTGATTGTTCAATTAAACTTAACGTAAGTGTAACATTGCCTTTCTAAAGTAGTGCGCAAACAATACACAACTACTTTGAGAAACACATGAAATCACGGAATAAATTATATATAGCAATACTTGCTGCTCTTTCTTCTATTGCTGCGTCGTCACAAGTTTTGGCGGAGGAAGCGGAACGCGCAGAGGAAGAGCGTATTGAAGAAATTACTGTTGTGGGGCGTAGCGTTTCTTATGCGAATAACGCAACCAGCGACGACATGTTCAAACAGCAGGCAAATCTGAGCAGCGTTTTAGCGGCGGTGGACAACTTACCAGGTGTTCTTATAAACGAAGGCGACACCTTTGGTGCTGATGATTGGTCAACGTCTATTGTTATTCGCGGGTTTCAGGTAAACCTAAACGAACAGCAGATAGGTATGACGGTAGATGGAATCGCTAACGGCAACTCAAATTATGGTGGGGGTGCGAAGGCGAATCGCTATATCGATACTGAAAACGTAAATGGCGTAGAAGTATCACAGGGTACAGCAGACATTGCTTCCCGCTCTCATGAAGCATTAGGCGGTACGCTAAACTTCACCACCATCAACCCGTCTATGGAGCAAGGTTTAGTTACTAGCTTAACCGCAGGCGAGTTTGATGCGTCAAAGTATTATGTGCGCTACGAAACAGGTGAAATCTTTAAAGATACTTACGCTTGGATAAGCCTTTCAAGTCAAGAGAGTTCTGACTTTATGCAGCAAGCAGCAGAGAACACTCGTGACCACTTGGCGATGAAGTTTATCTCTACTGTTAACGATGTATCGCTTACCGGTTACCTGTCTTACGACGATACCCACGAAGACAACTATCAGCGAATATATGGTTTAGCGCAATATGAGCAAAATCCGGAATGGGATCAGCTAACTGACGAATGGACAGGAGTGCCTTATCAAGATCAGGCGTATCGAAGGGGGTGGTCTACATTACGGGAAAACCTTTTTGCCTATCTTCAGGCTGAATTTACCATTGGCCAGGTCGATTTTATGACCAACGTTTATTATCACGACAATAAAGGCCGCGGCGAGTGGGTTCCACCATATATCGTTGATATCACTGATGACGATGCTGAAGGACACTCTGAACTTGTGGTCGGTAATACGGTGTTCGGCGGACAAGAACTCGGACAAATCTACTTCGTGGATAGACAAGGCAATCAGCTAAGCCCTATTGAGGGTTGTCAAAGCTCACTAACTTTCCCTTATGGCGGTGCAGGCGCACAGTACGATCCTGGCTGTCACGAACAAGGGGCTATTCCAGTAGGCTCTTATCGCCACACCCATTATGATAAAGAACGCTTTGGCATAAATGCCGATGCAGTCTGGTACACCAAAATTGGTGATTTTGATAATACGGTTCGATTCGGAATTTGGTGGGAAGACTATGAGCGAGGTGAATCACGGGACTGGCACAAGATAACCAATTCATCTATCAGCGTAGATTATGATAACGTGCCTTATTGGGTGCAGTACGACAGAACATTTCCGGTTGATACCCTGATGTACTATGTGGAAGACGAGCTAGATCTAGGCTTTGCTCGCATCCGTGCGGGCGCAAAGAAGTTCAACGTGGATATCGAGAAAACCGACAACTTTGATTCAGCTAACAACTTAGCGGTGAATACGGATTCAGATACATTATTCTCAGCGGGTATCGTCGCACCTTTACCAATTGAAGGAGTAGAAGTTTTCGCAGGTTACGGTGAAAACTTTGCGGCAATCAAAGACGCCCAGCTTGAACGTAACGATACTGACCTTCGTTTTATAAAGCCAGAGACAGCTGATAACATTGACGTCGGTTTCCGCTACGCATCACCAGGCTTTAATGCCAGTGTGACCTACTACAATATTGAGTTTAATGACCGTATTCAGTTTACTAGTAACGAAACTTCAGAGGGCATAGACTTTCTTGAAGCCGCCGCTGGTGGTTATAAAAATGTTGGTGGTATTAAGTCAAGCGGTTTTGAAGTTTCAGCAGACGTTATACTAACCGACGAGTTCTCGTTGTTTTCCTCTATTACCCTAAGCGATTCTGAGTACGTTGCGACGGTAGGAAGTTCAGGTACGCAATATGATACACTTGCTAATGCCCAAGCTGCCATTGCAGACGCTGAAAACCCTGAGGTATCGCTGGTAGCTATTGAAGGTAATACGGTTATCGGTACACCTGATACTATGGCAGTAGTCAGTCTTGATTGGGCGCGCGACAACTACTTTGCTGGCTTATCAACTAAGTATGTTGATAGCCGTTTCCTAGATATCGAAAATGCCGCACAGGTTGATGACTACATTGTTAGTGACTTCTATGTGGGTGGCTTTATCGAAAACATTGGGCCAGGTGTTGAAGAACTAGAGGTGCGTTTAACCGTCAATAATTTGTTTGACGAAGATTACGCTTCTACTATTGCACCAGGTGCTTTTTGGATTGGCGCCCCACGCGCAGTTGCAGTCAACGCACGCTTAACCTTTTAATCGTGATAACATATCTGCAACAGTTTAGTGCTGTTGCAGGTTCGATAAAACACTGAAGAATATTGATTTGTATAAAAAGGGCGGTTCGACATAAGTCTTACCGCCCTTTTTGTATTTTTTGAACAATCAGTGCCGAATGCATCATGCTATCCAGCGTAGTGAGCCAAAATACGGCTCACCAAACTGATCGTTCAACGAATTACCAAATACGCACACGCTCATCTGGCGCTAGGTATAGGGCATCACCCGGTTTAACGTCAAAGGCTTCATACCATGCATCGTGGTTACGAGGTGCTTGTGCACGGAAGCGGCCCGGTGCGTGTGTACCGGCACGAAGCTGGTTCAACATGCTTTGTTCAGTACGCTTTTCTTTCCAAACTTGAGCCCAAGCAAGGAAGAAACGCTGATCGCCTGTAAGACCATCAATAACTGGCGCTTCTTCACCGTTAAGACTAAGTTTGTAAGCGTGGTAGGCCATTGCAAGACCACCTACATCACCAATGTTTTCACCCAGGCTGTTACGACCGTTTACGAAGTTGCCTTCAATGGGCTCGTACTTACTGTATTGAGCTGCAAGGGCATCTGCTTTTTCTTCGAACGCCGCGCGATCTTCGTCTGTCCACCAGTTAGTTTGAATCCCCATGGCATCAGACTTCGAGCCTTGGTCATCAAAACCGTGACCCATTTCATGACCGATAACAGCACCAATTGCACCGTAGTTAACGGCTGCATCAGCATTTGGGTCGAAAAATGGTGGTTGAAGAATTGCAGCAGGGAAAACAATTTCGTTGAATGAGCTGTTGTAGTAAGCATTTACTCGCTGTGGTGTCATACCCCAACGCTCACGGTCTGTTTTCTTAAGCTCACGCTCTACCGATTCAGCATGGAAGAATTCACGTAAGTTGCGAACATTACCGACAAGGTCGTTATCACTAATAGTTACGCCATCAAACGACTGCCACTCATCTGGGTAACCAATTTTAGGACGAAATGCCATTAGCTTCTCTTTGGCATTAACCTTGGTTTCTTCTCCCATCCAATCAAGGGTATCTATACGCTCGCTTAATGCAGCGCGTAGGTTCTCCACTAGCTCTGCCATTTGTGTTTTTGAGCTTTCAGGGAAATACTCGTCTACGTAAATCTTGCCAATGGCAAAACCAAGTGACTGAGTACCCGACATTTGACTTAACGCACGCTTCCAACGAGGGCGCGGCTCTTGTTGACCATTAAGCGTACGACCGTAAAAGTCGAAATTGGCCATGTATACATCTTCGGCAAGCATGCCCGCATTGTTAGAAATCGTGTGATATTTCAAATAAGATTTCCAGTCGTTCAGGTCAACTTGGTTTATCAGTTTAATCACATCTTTTACAGGCTGAGGCTGAGTGATGTTGAGTTCTGGTACCTTATAACCTGACTGTGCGAAATAAACATCCCAATCGAAACCAGGATAGGCATCAGTTAGCTTACTGCGCTCAATTTGGTTTAGGGTAAGGTCACGGTTACGGCGTTTTTCACGAGGCCATTGAACTTCAGCTAACTGAGTTTCTAGCGCCATAATATTCGCTGCTTTTGTGCCTGCGTCTTCTACGCCAGCTAATGTAAGCATCTCTTCAATGTGGGCTACATAGGCTTCGCGAATTTTTACAAAGCGTTCACTATCGCTTAGGTAGTAGTCTCGATCGGGAAGGCCAATACCACCAACACCCACGCTTAGCTGGTATTCATTCGGGTCAAGACGGTTGTACCACATACCGCCACCAATAGGCGTACTGTAACCGTATAGCCAGCTTTTACCGAAGGCTGCGGTGAGGTCTTTCGTGTTTTCTATACTATCAATGTCGTTTAGAACATCACTAATAGGAGATAGGCCTTTTTCATTGATGGTCTCTGTGTCCATAAAGGCAACGTAGAAATCTCTTACTAACTTTTCATCTGCGTTGAGCGTTTCCTTTTCTGTTAGATCATCGATAATGCTTTTTACCTGTTCTTCGCTGCGTTCAGCTAAGCCGGTAAATGCGCCATAGCGCGTTTTATCTGCAGGAAGTTCATAGTTGTCGTACCAGGTGCCACTGGCATACATAAAGAAGTCGTCGCCTGGCTTGACCGCTTCATTTCGAGCAGAAAGATCAACACCGAACGAGCCAAGTTCCGCCTCGGCTTTTGCTTCAGCCGGCTCTGCTTTGGTCATTTGTTCTTTGACTTGCTGTGGTTGAGAGCAACCAGCCAGGCCAAGTGATGCCGCAATCGCTACGGCAAGGAGTTTATATTTCATATGGATTCTCATTTTAGTTTTATGTGTCGTCGTTAGGATGAATGACACTTTTAGTTTTTAAAGTAGGCACAAATTCCTGATTAAAAGGTAAAGCATTCTGTGCCTGATTAAAATAGTGGGCGATATGTTCGTTTTCTTGCTGTAAAAAATTTGCGACAGCATCGTGGAAAGCCGGCTCAAACAGCTGGTGTTTGGACTGACAGTAAATAGGCTCAAACCCTCGCAATATTTTATGTTCGCCTTGGGTGCCTGGGTTGAAATGAGTGAGCTTATTGTTTATCGCAAACTCGATACCTTCGAAATAACAGCATGCAAAATGCAGGCTATCGATATCTTTGAGTGCTCCCCAATAACGTCCATAAAGGCCAGATTCGTCGTGAAAAAATAAAGCGCTAGCCACCGGATTTCCGTGCTCACTTGCTGTAACAATAAGCAGGCGTTCACTCATAGTTGACACAAGCGTTTCAAAAAAGGCGGTATTGAGGTAGCCAAGGTGGCCACTGCGCTTTAAGTAGGTAGATTGATAGCACTTGACGAAGAAGGCGAGTCTTTCTGGGATAATGTCGCTTCCGCTGTAGTGTGAGAATTGGATGCCGTTTTCAGTCAGTTTTTTTCGGGTTTTGCTTATTGATTTACGCTTTCTCGAGGTGAGGGCATTCAAAAAATCATCAAAGTGGGTGTAACCATAGTTGTGCCACTGAAATTGTACGCTGTGGCGAGTTAGATAATGGTGTTCTTTAGTCAGCAAGTTGTTTTCGCTGTCTGAAACGAATAACCAGTGTAGTGACGAGATATGCTCTTTGTATTTCGATTGGCACTGCGCGCTTAAGGTATCTGCAATTTGTGCTAATAGAGCAGGGGAGCACGTTAGACCTTCTTTTATTAGTAACCGTTTGCCTGTTACCGGAGTGAAAGGTACGGCACTTATCCATTTTGGGTAGTAGTCAATGCCGTGTTGATGATAGGCATTTGCCCATGCGTGGTCGAATACGTACTCGCCATAGCTGTGTGTTTTAAGGTAGCCAGGTATCGCCATAACAATATGGCCGTCATGCTCTACCGTTACATGAAACGGGCGCCATCCCGATTCTCCACCACAACACTTTGACGTTTCCAATGCATGCAAAAATTCAAATTGGAGAAATGGGCCTGCATTCTCAGCGAGAGAGTTCCATTGCGCTTTGGAGATACTTGCTATGCTGTCGTGTATTATTACTTGTTCATTCATAATTTCATTTAAAGTATATCAAGCGCTAGTAATGCGACTCTCTTCTTATTAAGGCTAGACTGTCGTTGGTATAACGAAATAAAATACTGCTTCAAAATAGGTCAACGGGACCTAATCAAAACACATCACCCATGCCGTAATTTTAGTATTTGAATATTTACGGAAAACAGTAACAAGTAGGGTCACAAAAATGTCAGAGTTTGACCGAAAGATCATTATCGACGCGATTACCCGCATGCTGGCACGACGAGAGCATAGCTATAGTGAAATAGTGCGAAAACTTGCGCAAAAAGGTATTGAGGATGAGGCATTTTTACCTATTCTAGATGCTTTTCGTGAAGCTGATATTCAAAGCGACGAGCGATTTGCCCAAAGCAGAGCGCGGGCGCTGTATTTAAAGGGCAAGGGCCCAAGAGTTATAAAGCTTGACCTGCAACAATACGGTGTTGATGAAGGGTATGTTCGACAGGCTTTCGAAGAAATTGAAGCGGATTGGTTTGAAAGCGCGAAAACGGCAAAAGTGAAAAAGTTTGGCGCATTTTTTGAGACAGACTTCACCTTACGTCAAAAACAAAAGCGCTTTTTACAATACCGAGGGTTTTACCAAGAGCATATTGATTATGCGGTAAGCAACGAGTGATTATGCTGTAAGCAATGAGTGATCATACGGAAAGTAACAAGTAAATGTACCTACAATTTTATTTTAGCTGCAGTTTTGGTGATGTTTAGTAATAAATTGCCTACTACATAGCCCCCTTAGGCTTAACAGAAAACCACTATTCGTGCTATTGTTTCGGAAAATTGTGCGAGCATAACGCCATGTGACGCGGATATCTCTTTGTTCACTATTTTTACTCGACTTTTCACTTTGTTGTTTACGCACTTTTCCTTGCTATGAAATTGTTGGGTTATGGAATTGTGAGTGATTTAAGCAACTGAGTGATTTAAGTAACTGAGTGATTTAAGTAACAATGTCGAGTAAGGGCTTCGCACCGTCTCATTAATGTATAAAGGAAGTTAGGTTTTCAATGACAATATCAACTGCTGACTTACGCAACAAGTTCAAAGATTATTTCAAAAGTCATGGCCATCACGCCGTCGCTAGCTCGTCACTGGTACCTGCAGATGATCCAACGCTTCTTTTTACTAACGCAGGCATGAATCAATTCAAAGACACCTTGCTAGGCGCAGATAAGCGCAGTTATTCTCGTGCAGTGTCTTCTCAGCGCTGTGTAAGAGCCGGTGGTAAACACAACGATTTAGAGAACGTAGGTTACACCGCTCGTCACCACACATTCTTTGAAATGTTGGGTAACTTTAGCTTTGGCGATTACTTCAAAAAAGAAGCTATTGAATTTGCTTGGAATTTTTTAACCAAAGAAGTAGGCCTTCCTGCAGAGAAGCTATTAGTGACGGTTTACTCTGAAGATGATGAAGCCTTTGATATTTGGGAAAATCACATTGGCGTCCCTAAAGAGAAAATCATTCGCATAAGTACCTCTGATAACTTCTGGTCTATGGGTGATACAGGGCCTTGCGGTCCATGTTCTGAAATATTTTATGATCATGGTGCACATATCTGGGGCGGTCCTCCTGGTACGCCAGAGGAAGACGGCGATCGTTTCATTGAAATATGGAACCTAGTATTCATGCAGTACAACAAGCAGGCTGATGGCAGCATGGAGCCCCTACCTGCACCCTCTATCGATACCGGTATGGGACTTGAGCGTATTTCTGCCATTTTACAAAACGTGCACAGCAACTACGAAATCGATTTATTTCAAAATCTTATCAAGTCAGCGGCGTCAATTGTCGGTACTGATGATTTAGAGAATAAGTCGTTGCGAGTGATTGCTGACCATATTCGTTCGTGCAGCTTCTTAATTTGTGATGGTGTTATGCCGTCTAACGAAGGTCGCGGCTATGTACTTCGCCGTATAATCCGCCGCGCCGTTCGTCATGGCTATAAGCTAGGTGCCGATGATATTTTCTTCTACAAGCTGGTAGCGTCATTAGCTACTGAGATGGGCGAAGCGTACCCAGAGCTAGTTGATCAAAAGCCAGTAGTAGAAAAAGTACTTCGCGTAGAAGAAGAGCAGTTTAGTAAGACACTTGCCCGCGGAATGGCAATGCTAAACGAGACCCTTGAATCATTAGAAGGCGATACCATCCCAGGTGATGTTGTGTTCAAGCTTTACGACACCTATGGATTCCCTGTTGACTTGACCAACGATGTCGCAAGAGAGCACGAGCTTAAAATTGACGAGGAAGGCTTTGAGTCTGCTATGCAGCAGCAGCGAGCAAGGGCGCAACAAGCAAGTAATTTTGGTACCGATTATAATAATAGACTGGTGGTTGAACAGGAAACTGCCTTTACGGGTTATACCGACGTTGACGGTAGTGCAACGGTCGTTGAGCTAATTGCTAACAATGAATTCGTCGCCACTTTAGAAGATGGCCAAGAAGGTGTTGTGGTGCTAAACAGCACGCCGTTTTATGCGGAAAGCGGTGGTCAATCTGGTGATAAAGGCATACTAAGCGTAGCCGGTGGTGAGTTCGTTGTATCAGACACTCAAAAGATGGGTAAGGCATTTGCTCATAGAGGTGTTGCTAAAGGTACAGTGAAAAAAGGTGATACAGCTACCGCATCTATTGACGTAGTCAACCGAGAAGCAATTAAAAAGAACCACAGTGCAACTCACTTATTGCATGCTGCTCTTCGCGATATATTGGGCGAGCACGTAACGCAAAAGGGCTCACTGGTTGAGGCTCCTCGCTTGCGCTTTGACTTCTCTCACTTTGAAGCCGTGACGTCAGAGCAAATTGTGCAAATAGAGCGTCGAGTCAATGAACAAATCAGAGAAAACCATGTCCTATCTACAGAGCTAATGGAGCTTGAAGACGCTAAAGCGTCAGGCGCGATGGCACTGTTTGGCGAAAAGTACGACGAAAAAGTACGCGTTGTAAAAATGGGGCCGTTTTCTGTAGAGCTTTGCGGCGGTACTCACGTTACGAGAACTGGTGACATCGGTTTGCTTAAAATTACCAGCGAAGCCGGCATTGCTTCAGGCGTACGTCGTTTAGAAGCAGTAACAGGCGAAGAGGCCTTAAATGTAATGCAGAGCCAGCAGGCAACACTTGCGTCGCTATCGGCAATGTTGAAAACGGACAGCGCCAATGTGTTAGACAGGGTAGCAACATTACAAAATCATACTAAAGAGTTAGAAAAATCACTCACTGCGGCCAAACAAAAACTGGCAAGTCAGCAAGGTGCTGATATGCTTAGTAATACGGTAGAGATAAATGGCGTAAAAGTGCTAGTCGCCAATTTAGAAGGTGTGGAAGCTAAGTCATTGCGTTCAATGATGGATGATATAAAGAACCGAATCGGCGAAGGCATCGTAGTATTAGGTGTAGCAAACGATTTAAAAGTTAACCTTATTGTTGGTGTTACCAAAAACCTTACTAGTCAGGTAAAAGCCGGCGAATTGGTGAATTTCATCGCCTCGCAAGTTGGCGGCAAAGGTGGCGGTAGACCTGACATGGCTCAGGCAGGTGGCGACAAACCTGAAAATCTCAATCAGGCGTTAGATTCGGTTAACGCTTGGTTACAAGATAAGCTATAATGATAACTGCATATAACAGTGAGTTTTTGAAGTGACACAGAAACATGGAATCACTGTGCTTCCGCTGGGTCGTGCCGGCGAGTTAGCAAACTATAATGGAAACGTTAAATATAAAGGAACAGGAGCAAGCGAATGCTTATTTTGACTCGTCGAGTTGGTGAAACGCTTATGGTTGGTGACGATGTTACTGTTACTGTGTTAGGCGTCAAAGGGAATCAGGTACGAATAGGTGTTAATGCACCAAAAGAAGTTTCTGTGCACCGTGAAGAAATATACATGCGTATTCAGGCAGAAAAAGGCGGACAGCCGGACTCTGCAGAATAAACGCTAATATAGCTTCATTGGGAAAGGTCGGCGCACGCCGGCCTTTTTTGTTTCTATATTTAAAAAAATGGTACTAGCCCAAAATTTGCCGTTAATGATTGATTGACGAGGTAACAGTAGGCGAGTGTCGTGTGATTGGTATACAATTAACGTGTTTTTTAAACGAATCGTTTAAAATGACAGCGGACGAACACTTTCTTCCTAAAAAAGGTTTGACTCAGGCCAATGAATCCGTAAAATGCATCCCGCACTCAAGGAGAGGTGGGTGAGTGGCTGAAACCAGTTCCCTGCTAAGGAACCGTACGTTAATTCGTACCGAGGGTTCGAATCCCTCCCTCTCCGCCATTATTCGTTGATAGTGGCGGTCGACAAAAAGTTTATTGCGCGTGTGTAGCTCAGCTGGATAGAGTACCTGGCTACGAACCAGGCGGTCGGAGGTTCGAATCCTTCCACACGCGCCATATAAGAAAGCCCACCTCATTGAGGTGGGTTTTTTTATGCCTGCCTTAAAGTGCTTCACGCTACACACTTCTACACGACGAGCACAAATCCACTCTTTTTGCATATTCTCTTGTTAAAGATTATGAACCATTGTACATGCTAAAAGCATGTTCAAATATCGACAGTTTTCATCTTTATGGCATTTATCACATTGCGTTGTTGAGTTTTAACAAACCCCATGATAGTTATTTATCATAGATTTTATTAAAGCGAGTTCACATGGACACCGATTCAGTCACTAGCCTGCTAATGGAAGCGGCTTCACTTATGCTAATAGGTATGCTGTTTGTATTTTCCTTTCTTGGTTTACTTATCCTAGGGATCCATCTTATTGCGCGCTTTTGTAAAGCATTCCCCGGGGAGGATGACTCAGAGTCAGTTTCTACCAGTAGACCCAAGCATTCAGCGCAGCTAGGTATTGATGGCAATATCATCGCCGCCATCTCCGCAGCTGTTCATACTCACCGTCAATCTAACAAAAACATATAGCCTCAAGGAACTACCATGACAAAGCCACTTGCGCTTACCGAGCTTGTTTTACGTGATGCACATCAATCTTTGCTCGCCACTCGGATGCGAATTGAAGATATGCTGCCTATTGCTGAAAAATTAGATAGCGCTGGGTTTTGGTCTGTAGAGTCTTGGGGAGGCGCAACCTTTGACGCCTGCATTCGCTACTTAGGAGAAGATCCCTGGGAGCGTATTAGAAAACTGAAAAAGGCGATGCCAAATACCCGGCAACAAATGTTGTTACGCGGGCAGAATTTGCTCGGCTATCGTCACTACGCCGACGATGTAGTGACGCGGTTTGTCGAGCGGGCTCACGAAAGCGGTGTGGACGTATTTAGAATATTCGATGCGATGAACGATATTCGCAATTTAAAAACAGCCATTAAAGCTACTATTGATAGCGGAGCTCACGCGCAGGGGACTATTTCATATACGGTGAGCCCTGTACACGGACTAGAAACATGGCTAGAGATGGCCAAGCAGTTAGAAGATCTTGGCGTTCACTCTATTTGTATTAAGGACATGGCAGGACTGCTTAAACCTTACGAGTGCGAGGCATTGATCTCAGGGCTTAAAGAGACAGTAAATGTTCCTATTGCAATGCAGTGTCATGCAACAACAGGGTTAAGCACGGCCACATATCAAAAGGCTATTGATGCAGGTATCGATATGCTGGATACCGCCATTTCCTCTATGAGCATGACATATGGTCATACAGCCACTGAGACAATGGTATCCATTGTCGAAGGTACCAAGCGAGATACGGGAATATCACTTCCACATTTAGAAGAGATCGCCAGTTACTTTCGCGAGGTCAGAAAAAAATACAGTCAATTTGAAGGCAGCTTGAAAGGTGTGGATGCGCGCATCCTTCTTGCTCAAGTGCCAGGTGGAATGCTCACCAACATGGAAAGCCAGCTAAAAGAGCAGGGTGCAGAAGACAAATTTGAAGAAGTATTAAAAGAAATTCCGCGGGTTCGTGAAGACCTCGGTTACATACCGCTAGTAACACCTACGTCTCAAATAGTAGGCACCCAATCTGTATTGAACGTACTCACGGGAGAGCGTTACAAAAGCATTACGAAAGAAACAGCCGGAGTTTTAAAAGGTGAATATGGTGCAACTGCAGCGCCGGTGAATAGCGAGTTACAAGCCCGGGTGCTAGACGGAGCAGAGCCAATAACATGTCGTCCTGCTGATAACATTTCACCTGAACTTACTAAACTTGAAAAAGAATTAGATGAACTTGCTGACAAAAAGAACATTGCTCTGTGTGAAAGCAAAATTGATGACGTGTTGACCTATGCACTCTTTCCTCAAATCGGTCTTAAGTTTCTTACCAATCGAGGGAACCTTGATGCATTTGAGGCTGCGCCGACGCTCGATGAGAATTCAAAGGACAATACCAAGCACAATACTAAGAACTCATCTTCTACTAAGGGCGCTGTCCAAGAAGGCCAAACCCAGCAGGTGACGTCTCCTCAAGCTAATACACAGGCAAATGCAGCCGCGTATGACGTTAACGTTGATGGAAAGCTTTATCACGTAGAGGTAGCTCCATCAGGCGCATTAAGCCAAGTTTCTGAGGTGAACAGCGACTCTGAGGTAAACGGCAACTCTGAGGTGAACAGCAATACTGCAGCTAGTGCTGCTACGCCTGCAAATCAAACCCAAGCCTCGAGTCAAGCTGCATCAGCATCTCAAGCAAGCGCCGCGCAAATTATTGATGCCCCATTGGCCGGAAACGTATTTAAGGTTTTGGTGCGCAATGGCGATAGCGTCGCCGAAGGAGATGTGGTCATTATTTTGGAAGCCATGAAAATGGAAACAGAGATACGCTCAGCCTATACAGGCACAGTTAGCGATATTCTCGTTAGTGATGGCGACGCTGTAAGCAGTGGGCAATCACTGATTTCGTTGGGGTAATACATGGATAAGTTACTACTGCTTTGGGATAGTACCGCACTTGCCCATTTTGAGGTTGGCCAACTCGTTATGATGTTGGTGGGCTTTGGGTTGCTCTATTTAGCCATCGTTAAGAAATTTGAGCCTCTTTTGCTGTTACCCATAGGATTTGGCGCGCTTCTCACTAATATCCCCATAGCGGGCTTCTCCGAAGCGGGAGGGTTGCTCCACTATATTTATAAAATCGGTATCGACACCGGTGTGTTCCCACTCCTTATTTTTATGGGGGTTGGGGCCATGACCGATTTTAGTGCGCTTATCGCCAATCCAAGAATGCTATTACTAGGCGCGGCGGCTCAATTTGGCATTTTCGCTACGCTCTTTGGTGCCATCGCTTTAAATTTGTTGCCAGGTTTTGAGTTTACCTTAAAAGACGCCAGTGCTATCGCCATTATAGGTGGAGCTGATGGGCCTACCGCAATATTCCTTGCTTCTCGTTTAGCGCCGGACTTACTAGGTGCCATTGCCGTTGCGGCATATTCGTACATGGCATTAGTGCCCATTATTCAGCCTCCTATTATGAAAGCTCTTACTACCAAAGCTGAGCGAGAGATTAAGATGGGGCAATTGCGCTTTGTTTCTAAACGGGAAAAGATAATTTTTCCTCTGGCGGTGTTATTCCTAACGATTTTATTTTTACCGGCGGCAACCCCTCTTGTAGGCATGTTCTGTTTCGGTAACTTAATGAAAGAGTGTGGTGTTGTAGACCGGCTAAGCAATACAGCACAGAACGAACTTATTAATACAGTGACAATCTTTCTTGGTCTTGCTGTTGGCTCAAAGTTATCGGCTGAGGCGTTCCTCACGGTAGAAACCCTTGGCATTTTAGGGCTAGGTGCTATTGCTTTTGCTATTGGTACGGCAACGGGTGTGCTCATGGCAAAATTAATGAGTCGGTTAAGCGGCAATGCGATCAACCCGTTGATTGGCGCCGCGGGCGTATCTGCTGTGCCAATGGCCGCGCGAGTAGTCAATAAAGTCGGTCTAGAAGCCAATCCTCATAATTTCTTACTTATGCACGCTATGGGGCCTAATGTAGCTGGAGTGTTAGGCTCAGCAGTAGCCGCCGGTATTTTACTGGCCCTCGTAGGATAACAACGATTAACGCGGTAGAGTGCAACCCTGCCGCGCTTTTGCCATTAAAATAAGGTGCGAACAGGGCTCGGCTCTAATAAAGTAAGGTGCCAATAAGCAAGGTGGCATTAGAGCAAAGTGCTAGCTGTTTCGGGTGCTAACAGGGTCAGGCTATTTAACTTACAAAATGAATCCAGAAGATGTGTGTACTGCTGCGGCCGCTGTTGCTGCACCTAGTAACGTAACCACACCAGCACCGGCTAAAAACGTACCTAGCTTTTTAGCAAACGATCTATTTTTTGACTGCGATGGCAGCTTTTATGAAAAAAACGAAGTAAGAATAAAAATCGCACCAGCAATAACTGCATAGCTCACGTAAGTCATCAACATAACATTTTTCCCATTATTTAAATGTATAATGCTTATTTCGTTCGACACAGAGTAAATGTTCATTTTTATGGGTTACATTATGTTAACAAACCGAAGGCTCTGACCGTTTTTAATGTTGCCGTTCGCTTTCGATATTATTGATTAGCGAATGGTTTGCTGTGGCACAAGAGAGTGGTAGGCAGTCACCAGTTTTTTAGTCCGAGTGTGTTGGGGCCAACGAAATATAGTTTCTGTTTTGCCTTCTTCAACAATTCGACCGCGCTCCATTACAATAACTTTATCTGCAATATGGCGAACAATACCCAAATTGTGACTAATAAATATAAACGCCAAACCAAGCTCTTGTTGTAACTCTAAAATCAGATTGACAGTTTGCGAGCGAATAGAGGGATCAAGGGCGGCAAAAGGCTCGTCTGCTACCAGTACTTTAGGTTTGAGCATGATTGCGCGGGCAAGCGCAATACGCTGCTGTTGTCCGTCTGAGAGCATATTCCGATAAAAGTAGAAGTGCTCTCTTAACAACCCTACTTTGACGAGGGTATCTTCAATGATTTTCTTACGCTCGTTAGATTCCAGCGTGGTATTCAATCGCAAAGGCTCATCGAGTATGCGACCCACCGGAACCGAAGGGTTCATGGTTTCGTTGCTGTGCTGCAATATCATCCGAATGTCATGCGTTCGCTTTCGCTGACTGTCTTTCGATTTGTATTTGGCTAAATACTTGTGTTCATTAATTTCAATTTCGCCCTCGTCAGCACGAATGGCGCCCACAAGTAGCTTGGCTAACAGTGATTTACCAGAGCGATTTTCGCCAATAATGGCAACGGTTTCTCCGCGCTTAACCGTTAGGTCAATGGGGCCTAGCTCAAAAACTTCGGGCCGTTTTAACCACCGCTTGTTTTCATTGTGTAGAAACCTAAGTTGCTTTACCTGCATAACGTCGGTCATAATTTCTCCATATGCAAAGGGTAATGGCAACTGTAGCTGTGATCGTGGATGCGTCTTACTGCTGGTGTTTGTACGCAAGCACGTTGTGCTCGGGGGCATCGTGGACCTAATCGACAGCCAATAGGCAAATGCTGCAAGGTGGGTATTGACCCAGCAATGGTGGGCAAATGAGACTTAGGCGGTAAATCCTTTCTAAAGCTTGGGGCACTATCAAGCAGAGCCTTCGTATAAGGGTGCAGCGGCCGCTTTTTAATATGCTTCATTTTACCTGATTCCACCGTTTGCCCTGCATATAGCACCGTCATGGTATGCGACATGCTGGCAATGGCAAGAAGGTCGTGACTCACAAATAAAATAGACAGAGACCGGGTTTGATTTAAGCGAGTGAACAACTTCAGAATTTGTGTCTTTGTTGTTGGCTCCATGCCACGAGTAGGATCATCAGCAATGAGCAGTTTAGGTTGTGAAACCAAGGCCATGGCAATCATAAATTTTTGACCAATATCGCTTGGGATTTGGTGGGGGAAGGCGCTTAAATAATGCTTGTGATGTTTTATTCCCACTTTATGCACCGTGCTGATAGCAATTTTTCTGCGTTGTTGAGCACGTTGCCAAAACCATCGCCCCTGAATAAACTCACTGGGAATACTTTCTTCTAGCTGTTCACCAAGCGTTGCAGAGGGATCTAAACTGGTTTGTGGGTTTTGAAATACCACTGCAATTTCCCGTCGCATCACCTCACGACGTTGTTGTGAAGACATACCTAGAAGATTTTCACCATTCCAACTCATTCTGTCTGCGGTAACCGACCACTCTAAGGGCAGGGCCCCACATATTGCAGATACGATTAAACTCTTGCCTGAACCAGACTCACCCACTAATGCGCGAATTTCTCCAGTGCTCACCGTGAGATTGACTTTATCTAACGCTTTAATGGTGCCCTCACTACTATGCATTTCTAGCGTCAGGTTTTTTATATCTAACATCGGCATTTTAGTGATTTACCCTTTTTCTCAAGGCTGAGCGAAGACCGTCACCAACCACATTGATTGAAAGCACCAAGAAGAAAATTGCCATGCCGGGAAGCGCGACATTCCATGGGGCTAAATAGGTCACATCCAGTCCGTCTGATAGTATTGCCCCGAGTTCCGGTAGGGGAGATTGTGCACCGAGGTTTAAAAATCCCAGTGCAGAAATATCAATAACGGCGATAGAAAGCGCTATTGTTCCTTGCACTACAAGCATTTCAGTCATGTTAGGTAAAATGGAATAGGTAAATAACTGCCATTTGTTCGCACCGTCTAGCTTCGACGCCACAATGTAGTCTTTTTTCATTTCAGTGCGCACGAGGCTTCGGGTGTGGTGAACAAACTGAGGTATGAGTGCAAGAGTAATTGCCCACATGCTGTTCACCAGTCCGGTACCAAAAATAGCCACAATAATAATAGCGATAAGCAAGGTGGGAATTGCCATTAGCGCGTCTGGCAGGTGGTTGGCAATACTTGAGCGAACGCCGCGAAGCATACCCGCGAAAGCGCCTAGGCTTACGCCAACCAGCATGGCCAATACCACGGTAATAAATGCAGAGCCTAGGGTTACTCGGCACCCATAGATAACGCGAGTAAAGAGGTCTCTCCCTAAGGAGTCGGTGCCGAATAAATGGGAAATTGAACCATTACCCGTCCAACTTGGTGGTACTAACAGGCCATCGATATTTTGTTCATTAACCCCATAGGGGGTTAACAAAGGAGCAAACAACGCAAATACAACAAATACGCAAAGCAGCACAGCACCTGCCATTGCAATGTGACTTTCTTTAAACGCACGCCATGTGCGCTGCCATGGCGAGGGGTGAAATTCTTCTTCGTACAAACTATATTGCGGCATGCTCGTACTTCTCTCTGCTAGGGTCGATGAGTCGATTAAACATATCAACCGTAATGGTGAGGGTGATAACCAGTGTTGATACCACCAGCATGCCTACTCGTAGCGCAGGATAGTCCCGCTGATAAATAGCCTGAATTAACCAATTGCCAATTCCCGGCCACGAAAATAGTGTCTCTACGATCATTGTGTTGGTTATAAGGGTCGTAATCTGAATCGCCATCAGTGGCAATATGGGAAGTAGAGCGTTTCTTAAAATGTGTCGAAAGAAAATCTGCCAACCCGACAATCCTCTAGACACTGCTGCAGCAATGTAGGGTTGATTCCTAGCATCAATAACCGAGCGCCTAGTTATTCGCACCATGGAAGCAGTTGAAACTGCGCCAATAGCAACGGTGGGAAGGGTTAAATGGGACAGGGCATCTTTAAATGCCAGGCTTTTGTTTTGCATGTCAGAAAGTAAAATATCCAGCAGTATGAAGCCGCTTACAGGCTCTACATCGAATAACAAACTTATTCGACCAGAAAGAGGCGCTTTGTCTAATTGCAGACTGAACACAAGAATTAGCAAGAGCGCTAGCCAAAAAACAGGAAAAGAATAGGTGGTGATGCTGCTCGTGTTAATTATGTAGTCAGAAGTTGAGTAGCAGCGCATTCCAGCGTAGTAGCCCAGAGGAATACCAACAAAAAGGGCAATCATGATTGAATAAGTGGCAAGCTCAATGGTAGCGGGCATTGCGATGCCAATCTCATCTCTTAAGGCAATCCCCGAGGTAAAGCTATACCCCCAATCTCCCGCAAATAGGTTAGAGAGGTAATAGAAAAACTGGATGAAATAAGATTGGTCAAGTCGGAACTGGCGTTCTAAAGCCAGACGCTGAGCGTCATTGGCGGGTACTATGCCAGTGAGATTTCCTAACACATCACCGGGAAATAAATAGGCCAGCGAGAACGACATGACGGCTAACACTAAAAGCGTCAGGACAAAAAGAATGCTGTAGCGTGCTAAAATCCGAATCACAGTACTTTTTCGACTCCACCAAAACGGACACCGCCAAAGGGGTTAATGGTCATTCCCTTAACTTCATTTCTATAGGCTTGATAGCGATAAGCATGGGCAATTGGCACCAGCGGAAGTCGCTCATACATGAGCCTGTTCACTTGATGATAAATAGCCCGGCGTTTATCAAGGTCTTCTGTTTTCAATGCCTCGTTAATAAGCCTATCATAATCCTCATTACACCACATGGCTCTATTGGTGCCTGAGGGAATCGCGCCGCAGCTAAGCAGAGGGCGATAAAAGTTATCGGGGTCGCCGTTATCCGCAGACCAACCTATCAATACCGAGTCGTGTAAACCTTCTTGCAGGTGGCGTCTAAACGTCTTCCAGTCATACGTGACGATGTTGGCTTCTACACCCACCTCTCGTAGGTATCGCTGAATAAGTTCTGCCATCTTAATTGCATTGGGATTGTAGGCACGTTCAACAGGCATAGCCCAAATCGTCATTGAAAAGCCCGGCTCAATACCGGCTTCAGCAAGCAAGCTTCGCGCTAGCACGGGATTATACGCCGTATCGTCTGCATCATTTTGATAAGCCCAGCTGGCGGCAGGTAACAGGCTCTTCGCACGAGATGCACTGTCAAAATACACCGCCTCTAACAGCGTATTTTTATCGATAGCGAAGGCAAGTGCCCGTCTTACGTTTGGGTTATCAAAAGGAGGCCGCTGTGTGTTGAATGCCCAAAACCCAATATTCAGTCCTGGTTTTTCTGCTAACGTAAGATCTTCTCTATTCCTGATTACTTCAAGCTCTGTTTGGGCAGGAAATGCAGTAGCGTCGCACTCTCCCGTCATCAGTTTAGCCAGGCGAAGTGAACTACGGGGAGTAATATCAAAAATGAGTTGTTTTACGCTGGCGCTTGGGGCTTTTTCATTTGTCGCTTGATTGAGGTCTTCGCCGTTCGCAACATTCTCTTCGGTAGAAAGAGCTCGGTCGCTAGCCAAAATGGCATCACTATTTTCTTCAAGAGATTCGTCTCCAAGAGATTCGTCAGCTGCATCTCCTTCAAGAGCGCGCCAATAGTCCTCATGGTGGAGGTATTTGATGTAGCTATCTTTGCGAAAGCTATCAAACCGGTAGGGGCCGGTTCCAACCGGTAGCCGATCGATTTGGCTAGGATTACCTTGCTCGAAAAGCTGCGCCGCGTACTCTTCAGATAATATGACGGCAAAGTCAGTGGCTAAATTGGCTAGAAATGAACTGTCTCGACGCTTAAGGGTAATTTCAACGCGATAGCCATTCACTCGCGTTACGTCAGCAATATTGTCTGCTAAACCTAAGCTCTCAAAATAGGGGTAGCTGCCGCTTGATACGTTGTGAAATGGATGAGATTCAAGTCTCCAACGATCGATACTGAATATGACATCGTTGGCATTAAAATTACGGGTTGGCGTAAAAAAGTCAGTGGTGTGAAACGCAACGTCTCTTCGCAGTTGAAACGCATAAGTTAAACCGTTTTCTGAGACCAACCAACTGCTTGCCAAACTTGGCACTATGCGGCCAGAGTCGGGGTCGAAGTCAAGTAATCGGTCGTAAAGTTGATGGGAAGTGGCGTCTGACGTTGTACTTGAGGTATCAAGCTGGGGATTAAAAGTAACCGGGTTACTTTCAGAACAATACACCACGCCAGTATTGTAAAAGGGCTGCTTGTTTTGCTTTGCACAGGACACCACAAGCAAGGCCGTACCGGCGCAAACAGCAACGCGCTTTATAACACTGCTCATCATATTAATTGCCTCAATTCTTACGCCCCAGCCTTTGCGATTCGGTCTTTACGGTTCAGTCTTTACGGTTCAAAGTGTGCGAGTTAAGCCCTAAAGTTCACGCTTCTAGGTCCTGCGCAGATGAATCTAACAGGTTGTACTTTTTCAAGTAACCCCTTAGCTGATGATACGTTAGGCTGAGTTTTTCTGCTGTTTTTTTCTGATTAAACTGACTATCTGATAACGCCTGCTTAATAATATCAATTTCAAATTGCTGTGAACGTTCTTTTAGATCGATAGGGTAGTCAACTGCAATAGAATCTATCTTTGGTGAAAGCTGTTGAAAAGACTGCTCATCTGCAGCATTGCCTGTATTTTGCGGCGGTGTTTCTGAGTTTGCAGTGTCATTTGCTGCATTATTTACTGTGTTATTCGCTGCGTTGTGCGTTGAGGCTTTATTCAGCGTTGAGACTCTATCCTGCGTTCGCATCCTATTTTTTGGCCTAAACGCCGATTCAAAGGGGTCGAGTACAATTTCGTGCACTGGCAGGTGAGGGTTATTCGTTCTATATACAGCGCGCTCAACAACATTCTTAAGTTCACGAATATTGCCAGGCCACTCATACTCAAGCAGCGTGCGTTTGGCTTTTTCAGTGAATCCGCTGAAAAGCTCCATTTCCAGCTCGCGAGCCATATTAATTGCGAAGTTTTCAGCTAGCATCATGATGTCTTCTCTTCTTTCACGAAGAGGGGGAATAGTAATAACATCAAAGGCAAGGCGGTCGAGCAAATCTGCTCTAAATTCGCCAGCATCAGCAAGGGCCGGGAGATCTTCATTTGTCGCTGCAATAAGGCGTACATCAGTTTTAACCGACTTACTGCCACCTACACGTTCAAATTCGCCGTATTCGACTACGCGAAGTAACTTCTCCTGAATAAGTCCTGATGTGTTTGCAAGTTCATCAAGAAAAAGCGTACCGTTATGAGCCACTTCGAAGCGGCCTTCGCGACGCTTAGCCGCTCCGGTAAATGCGCCCGCTTCATAACCAAAAAGCTCACTTTCTAAAAGGCTTTCATTCAGTGCAGCGCAATTGAGCTTGACGTAATTCTGGTCCCAGCGCTTCGATAAAAAATGCAAGCGAGCAGCAATTAGCTCTTTACCTGTCCCGCGTTCACCGATAACTAGCACGGGTTTGTCTAAAGGGGCAATTTGCGAAATTTGCTCTAAAACTTCTAAAAAGCTATTTGCTTGGCCTAGCAAATTATCTTGTTGGCGATATCGACTCATTAAATCTCTCAATAGTTAGTCATTTCGACTAATAAATAGTGTAGAACAAAAAAAATTGATAAACGAGCATTATTTAAATTTAAAAAAAGGTTTTGTATTTAGGTACTTACGAGTTTGAGCAGATTGGCAAGCATATTGAATACTCTTCTATACAGATTTATTCAATATGTCAGTCATAGTTTCACAAGAATACATGACGACCAGATTTTCATTAAGAGGTAATTATTATGGGTATCTTTTCGCGTTTTACAGACATTGTGAACTCAAACATAAACTCATTATTAGATAAGGCGGAAGATCCTGAAAAGATGGTTCGTCTCATCATTCAGGAAATGGAAGATACATTAGTAGAGGTGCGCTCCGCATCAGCTAAGACCCTTGCCAATAAAAAAGATATTGTCAGTCAAATAGCGAAGTACGAAAGTGACGCAGCTGACTGGCAGTCAAAAGCAGAGCTTGCACTGAGTAAGGATCGTGAAGACCTCGCAAGAGCGGCGCTGCAAGAAAAGAAAAAGTCTGCAGAAGCAGCAGAGACATTAACCAAAGAATTGGCTATTGTTGATGCTCAGATTAGTAAACTGCAGGATGAAATTGGCCAGCTACAAGATAAGCTTGCTGACGCCAAAAGCCGTCAAAAGACCATCATTATGCGTCAGAAAACGGCAAGCTCTCGTCTTGAAGTTAAGAAAACCTTGGACAGCACCAAAGTAGACAACGCAATGGGGCGCTTTGAGCAATACGAGCGCAAAATTGATGACCTAGAGTCGCAGGTTGAATCTTACGACTTAGGTAAGAAGTCGCTGCAGGATGAATTTGCAGAATTAGAAGCGGGTGAGAAAGTAGACGACGAATTAGCAGCGTTGAAAGCAAAAATGCAAAACGCCAAGAAAGATACTGAAAAGTCTGAATAATAAAAAATAACGAGCTGCTCCGACGTGATGCGGAGCAGACTGATCAGAGTTTGTAGGAGAATTCGAGATGGAAGAAGGCATGATCGCAATTATTGTAATGCCACTAGTGGTTTTCACAATTTTTGTAGCACCCATATGGTTAATTTTGCATTATCGCAGCAAGAAACAAGTCAATCAGGGATTAAGTGCTGAAGAGTACGCAGCGTTGAGCACGTTAGCCGATAAAGCGGAAAAGATGAGCGAGCGTATTGAGACACTAGAAGCGATTCTTGATAGCGAGGCTCCTGAGTGGAGGAATAGAGCATGAGAAACGGTAAGCAGCTCTACCGCAACCCAGAAAAGGCAAAAATAGCGGGTGTTTGTTCAGGTGTTGCGGAGTACTTCGGCTTAGAAACATGGTTAGTGAGAATTTTAGTTGTCACAGGTTTCTTCCTTCTTGCTGGGCCTTTCATCTTTGTTGCCTACATTGCCGCTTGGTTCATTTTAGATAAAAAGCCAAAGCATTTGGATAACGCACAGCCTACGCCTCAAGCTTTTTCGCGGGGTAAAGGTTGGACTAACCCAAATCGTGGGCAGGTTAAAGAAACGAAGGTCGAGGTGAAAACTAAGGTGTGGCAGGCTGGCGAACCACCAAAACAAGCGTTTCACGATATTAGAAATCGATTTGAAAAAACAGAAAATCGATTACGTAAAATGGAAACCTATGTAACGTCGAAAGAGTATCAGTTGAACAAAGAAATTAGCCGACTGTAAGCCTGACCAATGTATTGATTAAAAACCACCCTCATGGGTGGTTTTTTAATTTATATCATAGGGTTAGATTTTGATGTAAAAACATTGTTACAGTGATCTTAGTGGCTCAATAGGGGCAAATGCTTCTCGTAAAGCGGTTTTTGGTTAGACTACAGTCCACGTAATTAGCAACTCATTGGTTTTAGAAGTTATGCCAAAAACAACTCAATATGCATCGCGAGAATCTGACGGTAGCGGCCATATCGCCTGGTCGACAGAAGAAAACCAAATCTGGTCAGAGCTTTATTCAAGACAAATACCCTTGGTAAAAGAGCGCGCGTGTGATGAATATATCGAGGGTTTGAGATTGCTTAACTTGAGCGAAAACTGCATTCCTCAATTACCCGATATTAACCGTGTATTGCTCGAGAGAACCGGCTGGCAAACCGCAGAGGTACCTGCGTTGATTCCATTTGGTGAGTTTTTTCGTCTGCTAGCAAATAAGCAGTTTCCTGTGGCCACGTTTATTCGCTCACGTGAAGAGTTCGACTACCTGCAAGAGCCGGATATTTTTCACGAAGTATTCGGGCATTGTCCACTACTGACTAACCCTGCGTTTGCGCACTTTACGCATACTTACGGAAAATTAGGGCTGGCAGCGAGTAAAGAAGATAGAATTTATTTAGCGCGCCTTTACTGGTTTACCGTAGAGTTTGGCTTGGTGAAAGCCAAGAACGAGCTGAAGATTTACGGCGGTGGCATTCTCTCATCTCCGGGTGAAACTATTTATTCGCTAGACAGCGACGTACCAGTAAGAAAGCCACTAACCGCTACCGACGCGTTAAGAACCCCTTATCGCATCGATATCATGCAGCCACTGTATTACATTTTGCCAGAGTTTGATCATCTGTTTGAATTAGCGGAAATGGATATCATGGCGTTAGTAGAAAAAGCCAAATCTCTTGGTTTGTTCGCACCCTTGTTCGAACCAAAAGAGAAAAAAGCTGGCTAGTTTTTGTGAACGGTCACACAAAAGCGAAAAAGTATACTTAACAAAAAAGCATAAAAAAAATACTGAATAAAAATTATATCAGGCAGAAAGGAGACGACTCAGTCTCCTTTTTTATTTGCACCATGTTGTATCCCATTGCTTACAAACTCACAGCTTTTTAATCTTTAGTAACAATTATCTTGTTATCTTTTTGTAAAAGTGTGATATCTTGTACATAAATCTTTACAAAAATATACATACCCTATGCGCCTAGAAATCAGTTGTCAGGACCGCCTTGGTATCGCCCAAGATGTTCTGGATATTCTCGTGACTAAAGAAATAGACCTTCGGGGAATCGAAATAGACCCTGTAGGCAAAATCTTTCTCAATTTTCCTAATATAGAATTTGAAGACTTCCAGCATCTCATGCCTCAAATTCGTCGAATTGACGGTATAGACGACGTCAAGACTACGCTTTTTATGCCAGGGGAAAGAGAGAAGAATCAGCTTTCAGCAATACTACGCACGCTACCAGACCCTGTTTTCTCTGTGGATGCCAAAGGCAATATCTTACTGTGTAATGAAGCAGTAAGTGCTGGGTTAGAGCTTCCTGCCAGTGAAATAAACACAATGGAGATTACTGAGGTTGTTAAAGGGTTTAACTTTACGAAGTGGATGGATGGAAAAAGTCCGGGCCCCCAATCTTCAAAAGTGAAGTTTATTCAGCAGGATTATCTAGCCGACATGCTGCCTATTACGGTAGCGGACGGAGAGAAGAAAAGTATCATGGCTGGCGCGGTGGTCATTTTAAAATCCGAAATGCGCCTTGGTCAGCAGTTCACGGCATTTCACCAGTCGCCCACAGACAGTTTCGACCGTTTTGTAACAGAGTCATCCTTTATGAAACGCGCGGTTCACGAAGCCAAAAGAGTAGCGGACTTAGACGCACCTATCCTCATATTCGGTGAAACTGGCACAGGTAAAGAGATGATCGCGCGAGCTTGCCATCAATCAAGTCGTCGCAGTGAAGGGGCATTTTTAGCATTAAACTGTGCCTCGTTACCCGACAGTGTTGCAGAAACTGAGCTTTTCGGTTGTGCAGCAGGAACTTACAACCAGTCTAGCGGCAAAGTGGGCTTGCTCGAGCAAGCAAAAGGCGGCACCTTACTACTTGATGAAATTGCTGATATGTCGTCGCAACTGCAAGCAAAACTATTAAGAGTGCTTGAAGACGGTGAGTTCAGAAGAGTAGGGGATGTGGAGCCTGTCTCTGTAGATGTACGCTTTATTTGTACTACTTGCCGCGACTTAGGCCAACTGGTAGAAGAGGGGCGCTTTAGAAAAGAGCTGTATTATCGCTTAAACGTGTTAAGCCTGGTAATGCCGTCGCTAAAAGATAGGCGTCAAGACATTGTTCCTCTGGCAGAGTCTTTTATCTTGCAGCACAGTACCAAGCTGGGTCGACGACCTGCTAAGTTAAGTAAATCCTGCGTCGACTTTTTGCAGCAATATCCTTGGCCAGGAAACGTGAGGCAGCTGCAAAACGCCCTTTATCGTGCGCTTTCCTTGCTCGATGGCAAAGAAATAACCAAAGAAGATATTCAGCTTCCAAGCTGCGCCCCAAGTGTTACCTATATTGATGAGAATTTTGAGGGTACGCTGGATGAAGAAGTGAAGAAGTTCGAGAAAGATTTATTAAAGCGTCTGTACCCGTTCTATCCCAGTACCAGGCAGCTTGCTAAAAAATTGGGCCTTAGTCATACCGCCATTGCTAATAAGCTGCGTGAATATGGCATTAATAAGGCGACAGTTAAACTGTAGAGCGCTCACTTTTCGCTGCTGCAAGGCTGTTGTGATAAGTTTACAACACCCTTGCAGCTAGCGTCGGCAGGCAATTGCCAGCAATTCTCCCTTACTCCCCGTACATCCTTTCTTACAGCTTATTAAAACTTGTGGCTGTGCACACTTCTCTTTCCCCTACATGTAATGGCATAACTGTACTTATACTTAAGCAAACGTGCCCTAATCTACTTAGTGCTTATCGAGGAAAAAAGAATGAAGCTTGCTACATATAAAAATGAAACCCGCGATGGGATCCTTATGTTGGTATCACGAGATTTGTCTAGAGCGTGTGACGTGTTAGACATAGCGCCAACAATGCAATATGCCCTCGATAACTGGCAAGAAGTTGCGCCGCAGCTACAGAGTCGGTATGAACAGTTAAATGATAATGCCGGTGACAGTGTGCAATTCGACTCAACTCGCTGTGAATCCCCATTGCCGAGAGCGTTTCAATGGGCAGACGGCAGTGCTTATGTGAATCATGTTGAGCTGGTAAGAAAAGCACGGGGTGCTGAGATACCGGAGAGTTTCTGGACCGATCCACTGATGTACCAAGGTGGTTCTGACGATTTCATTGGGCCAAATGACGATATCATTTTGCCTAGCGATGATTGGGGAATAGATTTTGAAGGCGAAGTTGCCGTAGTTACCGACGACGTGCCTATGGCATGTACACCAGAGCAAGGCGCTGAGCGTATTCGTTTAATTATGTTGGTAAATGATGTGTCTCTTCGCGGGTTAATTCCCGGTGAGTTAGCCAAAGGGTTTGGTTTTTTCCAATCTAAACCAGCTTCTAGCTTTTCTCCAGTAGCAGTAACGCCCGATGAACTCGGTGATGCATGGCAGGATAATAAAGTGCACTTACCACTGCGTTCAACCTACAACGGTGAGCTATTCGGCAAGCCTGAAGCAGGACAAGACATGACCTTTGATTTTGGTCAGCTTGTTGCCCACGCCGCTAAAAGCCGTAATTTAGGTGCAGGTGCAATCATCGGCTCGGGAACGGTATCAAACAAGCAAGGCACCGAACATGGATCAGCAATCAGCGAAGGCGGTGTAGGTTATTCCTGTATTGCTGAAGTGAGAATGATTGAGACTATACGAGATGGCAAGCCAACCACCCCGTTTATGCAGTTTGGCGACCGTATTCGTATGGAAATGCTTGATGAGAGCGGCGTAAGTATTTTTGGTGCAATCGAGCAACAAGTTAAGCCGTTGCGCTAAATGTGTAGGTCTAACAATCTTTAACAGCTGTAGGAAACAAAAAGATGAGTATTAAACTTCACGGCTACTGGCGTTCTACCGCTACTTATCGTGTGCGTATTGCGCTCAATTTAAAGGGTGTCGACTACGAATATGTACCGGTTCACTTAGTTGTCAATGGTGGCGAGCAGCACAGCAAGGATTACGGCCGCTTAAATCCGGCTCATCTTGTTCCTACACTTGTGGATGAAGATGAAGATATTATTTTGAATCAGTCGTTAGCCATTATAGAGTATCTCGATGAGCGCTATGAGAGCGACTTTCGATTGATACCTGAGCATAAAACAGAACGAGCGCGAGTAAGGGCACTCGCACAGGATATTGCTTGTGATATTCAGCCTGTGGGAAACCTTCGCGTGTTAAATGCATTAAAGGGTGCGTTTAATGCCAGCCAAGATGATGTGTCTGTGTGGGCAGCCCATTGGATATCATTAGGTTTTGACGCAATAGAGAAACGACTGCAAACTCAGTCGGGTAAGTATTGCTTTGATTTTGACGTAACCATGGCCGACATATGTTTAGTGCCTCAAGTTTACAATGCGAAGCGTTTTAATATTGATATGGACCAATATCCTTTGATTAGCAAAATAGCGGACAACTGCAATGCCCTTGAAGCTTTTGAAAAGGCTAAACCAGAAAATCAAATCGACGCTAGTTAAATAGATGCCAGTAAATTAACTAGGGCCTGAAAATAGGTTTTGATTTGAAGCTAAACAAGGGGCGGTTTTTACTGCCCCTTTTTGTACCTACTGACGCTTAATAGGAAGTTCGGTGGTGTTTTTCACTTGCTTAAGTGCAAATGTAGAACTGAGGTGGTCAACTAACGGTAAATGTGTCAGTTTTGTTTTTAATAAAAACTCATATTCTTCGATACTTTCTACAATAACTTTAAGCAAATAATCCTTCTCGCCACTCGTAGTATGACACTCCACGATTTCATCAATATTCTGCACTGCCGTTTCAAAATCTGTCAGTGAGTCACCATCGTGATTTTTAAGCGTGACATAGATAAAAACAGACACACCAAGGTTAAGTTTTTTGCTATTTAGCAAGGTCACTTTTCCTAGGATAAAACCATCTGCTTCCATTCGCTTCACACGTCGCCAGCACGGAGTATGAGAGAGCCCGACTTGCTGGCTTAAATCAGCCATAGAGACGGTGGCATCTTGCTGTAGGACGCGTAAAATCTCACGGTCAAATTTATCTAATTTCATAAGAGTTATGTCCATCGTTTTTATGATGTGCATTATATAGTAAAAAAAATTATAGGATAGCTGTCCTAGTAAAATAGTGTTCATTTCTTTTCCGTTTCGGTTTGTAAAAACCACATGAGAAACTCGCAACGCTTGTCCTCAGCGTATTCAGCTAGACTAGTTGGATTAAACAGCAAATAAAAATAGGGAACGTATGTCAGTCTTCGATCATTCAGAATTTGATAATCACGAGCACGTGGCTTTTTATCACGACGAAAAAGCGGGCCTTAGTGCCATTATTGCAGTGCACAATACCAATCTTGGACCTGCACTTGGTGGTTGCCGCATGTGGCCATACGTGAACAGTAGTGAAGCACTTACGGATGTGCTTCGATTATCAAAGGGGATGACATACAAAGCAGCGCTTGCCAATTTAGAATTGGGCGGCGGCAAGTCAGTCATTATTGGCGATCCTAGAAAAGCAAAAACACCAGAGATGATGAAGGCAATGGGTAAATTTGTAGATTCTCTAGGCGGCAAGTATTTCACCGCAGAAGATTCTGGTATTGCTGTAACTGACTTACAAACAATGGCTGAAGAGTCTGACTATATTGCTGGTGTTAGCGCGAAATATCACTATGCAGGTGAAGTACCAAATGGCAACCCGGCCCCTTCTACAGCCTATGGCGTATACGTTGGCTTAAAGGCGTCTGTTGAGTTTGGATTAAAGCGCAGCCTAGATGGTGTTTCAGTGGCTATTCAAGGCATGGGGCATGTTGGCTACAGACTGGCTAAGCATTTACATGAACAGGGCGCAAAGCTTTATGTTGCAGATATCTTCCCTGAAGGCATAGAAAAAGCACAAAAAGAATTTGGCGCAACCGTAGTAGCGCCAGAAGATATTCTAAGTTTAGACGTAGACGTGCTCGCACCTTGTGCCTTAGGCGCTGCAATTAACGATCAAACGCTGCCAGATATAAAAGCGAAAGTCATTGCGGGCGCAGCAAATAACCAGCTAGCACGAGAAGAAATGGGCGAGTTACTAAGCAAGCGTGGCATTCTTTACGCACCTGACTACGTCATTAATGCCGGTGGTGTTATCGACATCTTCCATCAGCGCATGGCATCGAGCTCAAATGAAGCATTGCGTGCACACATTGAGCAAATTGGCGACACGCTTAAAGAAATATATGAGCGCGCGGAAAAGGAAAATACGGCGACTAACCGTATTGCTAATGTGATAGCTGAAGAGAGATTTTCTAATAAGGCTTGAAACTTAGCATTCAAATAGTCATAATGCGCCCCGCAATGAGGAGGGCGCAAGCTACTTCTTAATTGCAGTTTTCTATGGTGGGCTTTTGGTCCTCCCGCAATGATACTCTGTGAACTCGGTCAGGCCTGGAAGGGAGCAGCCGCAGCAGACGACTCATGTGCCGGGATGTGGCTGGAGGCCCGCCACCCAAACCTCCTCCAATATGTCACTGTCAATTTTCTTGTTTTAAGCTCTTTTGAAGCCACATTCTTTGTTTCACCATCTAATGCAAGCTCGCTGAATGTAAGCGCACTCAACAAAGCGTTTACGATTACGACGATAGAACTAAGCTAATCGTTTTTTAAGTCTTCAGCCGCTAAATTTAAAGCAGCTTCCATTTATATATTCTTAGATTCAGTATCTTCTGAGTCTGCCCCGTGTGGCTTTTCATTCTTCTCACCGTCGTTCAAAAAACGCAGCGCCTTGCTGATTGCATATTCTACGTTCATTTCCATTTGTCTACGTTCGCTTTGAGGTAGATAAAATGCCATGTCTACTTCAAAGCGGATATATCGCGGCGGTACTTGGTTTAACGCTAAGCAGCATAAGTCGGCCAAATAATCCGCTGTTTTGGTCTTATCAAGGCCAAGCTTCGCAATTCGCTCTAACACCAAATGCTCGTAATAGTTATGAATATCATCATCGAGTTTCATTTTACTTACCTCAAACACAGTGAGTATCGACGGTTGCAGGCGATACTTCTTTTAAATATTGGACATTATTCTATACGCACAACACTAACTGTGCGCTGTCACTATAAAGGTATAGCCTGTATTCTATATAAGTCGAGTAGGTGAGACTGAATCTCAAACCTTTAACTATCTCAAAAGCACGCAAAATAACTAAAAAAAGCAATTACAGAGAAGAACACGATGAAAAAGAATATCGAACCCTGCTACTACGGTGATTATTTACAACTGGATAAAATTCTTGGTGCACAAAAACTTCAAAGTGCGAAATATTCAGATGCGGCTCATGAAGAGATGCTGTTTATCATAGTGCACCAAGTTTACGAACTCTGGTTTAAACAAATATTGCACGAATTAAACGCAACCATAGATACCTTCAATCAAAAGGTAGTAAAAGACCAACAGCTTACACAAGTTGTCCACCGTCTTCAGCGAGTCATTACTATACAGCGATTAATGAACGATCAAATTGCTGTAATGGAAACTATGACACCACAGCAGTTCCTGTCATTCAGAGATTATCTTGTACCTGCGTCTGGCTTTCAAAGCATCCAATTTAAGCGCTTAGAAATATCGCTGGGGTTAAAGCGTGAGTTTCGGGTGGATTTTGATAAGCAAAGTTTCTATAGCCGATTAAGCGACGATGACAGAGCATTATTAGAAGGCTTAGAAGCAAAGCCAAGTTTATTTGACCTTGTAGATAAATGGCTATCGAGAATGCCGCTGCTAAAAACAGATGACTTTGACTTTTGGCACTATTACAAACAAGCCACCGATGAAATGCTAAGCGACGACCACGAGACGATATCTACCAACGATACGCTCTCGACAACAGATAAGCGCCAAGAGTTAAAAGACTGGCAGTCGACTAAAGAAAACTTTGATGCGCTTTTTGATCACGCAAAATTTGAAGCGCTTCGCAAAGAAGATAAGTTTAGGTTGAGTCACGAGGCGTTATTGTCTGCACTATTTATAAAGCAGTATTCAGAGGAGCCCGTTTTTAATCTTCCATTTCAACTTATCACTGCACTGACTGAAATTGATGAACAATTAACTATCTGGCGTTATCGCCATGCCATGATGGTACAGCGAATGCTCGGCACAAAAATTGGAACAGGTGGTTCGTCGGGACATCACTACTTAAAGCGAACAACCGAATCAAACCGCATTTTCCTCGACTTCTTCAACATGGCGACCTTTCTTTTGCCCAAAGATGCGTTGCCAGAGTTACCTGATGCCATCAAACGTAAACTCGGTTTTTACTTGAGTGAGTAAATAACAGAGTGCCAGCAAAAATAAGTAAATTTGCGCAAATGTAACAAAACGTGTCGTCAAAGTGCGAGAAGTTGAAAAGCAGTTGTATGAAAAATGTTCATTGCACTAAAACTATACAGTACTCTGAAAAAAATGTAATGAGTACCCTTTGTGTACTCTAGGCTTTACGTTTTCTAGCTTTGTTAAAAAATAAATTGAACTTTTCAGCATACACTTGTAACTGCATGTGTTGACCCCCGCTCTTTTTTTGTATTAAGTAAGGCACAGGGCAAAGCCCGTTCATAAAAAGTTCGTAAAAACGAAATAAAAAACACACAAATAAAGTAATAGGTCCAGGGAGACTTACATGTTTAAAAATTCTAAGTTGGCTACATCGGTCAAGTTAGCTTGCGTATTCGGATCTGCACTCGCAGTATCTGCAAGCAACCTTGCACTAGCACAAGAAACAACTGACGACGTAAACGCAGAAGAAGCAGTAGAGAAAATCACGGTCACAGGCTCACGTCTGCGTCGAGTTGAGGTGAGCGAAAGCGCTCCAATTTTTTCTTTTGGTAATGAAGACATTCAGGTTCGAGGTTTTACTAATGCCGCTGACCTTCTAAACCAATCTCCACTTTTTGGTGGTTCATTGACTCCAGAAGGTGATCAGTCCGCGGCAAACGCTGGTCAAAACCAAGCGAACATCTTCGACTTAGGTACACAGCGTACTCTGACGCTAGTGAACGGCCGTCGTATGGTTAGTTCTCAATCTGCTTCAATCGGCGGTGGTCAGGTAGATATCAACACTATCCCTGTTGCCCTTATCGACCGCATTGAAGTTGTTCCACTAACTGGTGCTGCGACTTACGGTGCGGATGCTATCGGTGGTACTGTTAACGTTATTCTTAAAGACGATTATGAAGGCTTCGAAGTTACTGCTCAGTACGGTGACAACGACGCTGGAAACGCACGAGAGTTCCAGTTTAGTATGGTGGGTGGCGGAAACTTCGACGATGGTCGCGGTAACATCACGTTTGGCGCCGAGTATACGCGTACCGATGGTCTTCTAGAATGTGAGCAAGACTTCCTTTGTGATAACAACCCGGGTTCTGGCGGTACGACAAATGAGTTTCTTGATCGTAATGGCGACGGTTCCATCGACGATGTTAATGGCGACGGTGTAATTGATGATGCCGATCTACAGTCTGTTTCTTTGTTCTATGATGAAGTAAACCTTCAGCTTTTCACAGATTTCGGTGCTGTTACCCCGGCTTTTGCTGGTTTTGCGCCTAGCGTTGGTCGTGGTGCATGGGCTGACGGTAACTTTTATGAGTTTACTCAAGACGGACAAATTCAGCAGTGTAATGCTGGTCCAACTCTTCCATCAGGTCGAGCTTTACTTGAAACCTATGACGATGGCCGCGGTAACATCTGTGGTATCGATTTCTTCGATAGCGTAAGTCAAATTCGCTCGCCTACCAGCCGTCACAACTTATACGCGTCATTTAACTATGACTTACTTGATAACCTTCGCTTCAAAAGCGATGTGGTTTATGCAAACACAAGTGGTACAGAGCTAGTCAACCAAGGTGGTTTCCAAACTGGTTTCTTCGGCGGTACTTCAGCTGCAATCACGTTACCTACATCAAATCCATTCTTGTCATCACAAGCATTAACTACAATGCAGGATGCGGGTCTTGAGGGCGATCAGTTCTCTGTTCACCGTTTCAACAATGACTTGGTTTCACTAGGTGGTAACTCTAATGAAACACATACATGGCGTATCAGTAATATTCTTGAAGGTGAATTTGAAGCCTTAGATAGAGATTTCTATTGGGATGTGTCTGTTGTACACGGTCGTTCAGACGTTAATATAAGAACAACGGGTATCGTTGATGGACGTTTCTTGAACGCCGTTGATGCTCGCAGCGTTGATGATGAAATGCTAGAAACTATCCGCCAAGAACGCGGTCTAGATACTCTTGATGATGCACTATTAGCGCTCCAAAATGCACGTTCAGCATTTACTGGCGGCTTCCAGCGCGGCGATATCATCTGTGGTGCTTACGCAGATCTAGCGGCAGGAACACTTGAAGGGTTTAATTCACGTGCTTCAGGGTCTGGTCTAACGGATGAAGATTTACCGTTCCTAGATGGTTGTCAACCTCTAAACCTGTTCGGTTCGCAAGCGTCTCCAGAGTCGCTAGACTTCATTACTGGCGGTTCGCAAATGTCTCAAGCGAGCAACATGCAAACTGTTTACACTGCCAACTTAGGTGGTACTGCGTTTGAACTTCCTGCAGGTCCTCTTGACTTTGTAGTTGGTGTAGAGCGTCGTATTGAAAAAAGTGAATACGAGCCAGCGGTAGGCGGAAGAGTGCCAATTACACGTAGTTCAATAGACCGCCCTGTAAACGGTGGCTACGACACTAACGAATGGTACGTAGAATTTGTAGCGCCAGTTATTTCTTCTGATATGGATATTCCGTTTGTTCAATACTTTGAGCTAAGCGGTGCGTATCGTAACCAAGAATTTAACACTAATGCTCCTGCTGGGTTTGCAGACCGTACGACTGAAGAAGATGTTGTACAAGCGAGTTTGAAGTGGTTGGTTAATGACGAAGTATCACTACGAGCTACTTATGCAACTGCATTCCGCAACCCGTCAATAAATGAACTTTTCCAACCTCTACAACAGTCGTTTATCTCTGGTGACGATCCATGTGATGCCCGTTATGTTGGCCTAGGTCCTAACCCGTCTGCACGTAAAGCAAACTGTGAATCATTAGGTATCGATACTGACACCTTCACATCAAGCATTTCAGATGGAACTATTTCAACAGGTTATGTGTCTGGTAACCCAGAGCTTGGCGCTGAAACCAGTAAGTCTTACACATATGGTTTAGCCTGGACACCTGAATACGTTGAAAATCTTCAAATTGGTTTAGATTATTATAATCTTGAAATTGAAGGTGCTATCAACGACGTAACGTTTGAAACACTAGCGGCTAACTGTTACGACTCGCCAGATTTCCCTAATGAGGCTGCGTGTGACACCTTTACTCGTGGTGATGATTTCCAAGTTGTTCGTGCCGGGAACCGTCCTGCAAACGTTGCGTTAGCAACATTTGAAGCTGTTTCATTGTCGATTTTTTATAGCTATGATTTAGGTGAGTACGGTCAGTTAAGATTCCAGTCTGCGACTCAACATAACATCACTAATGAGAACCAAGCGACAGCGACGTCAGAAGTTCAAGAAGATGTGGGTGATTTTGCAGATCCTAAGTGGACTGGTACGTTTGACATCAACTGGTTCTATGAAGATTGGTTCGTAAGTCATCGTGTTCGCTGGCAGAATGAGACGCTTATTGACGCACTAGAGCAACAGCTATATTCGTATAACTATGAGCGTCAAGAAGATGGTTCACTAACCGGTAACTTCACTAATGAAAACTCATCACGTTTCCTACACGACTTGAGCATCGGTTATACTGCAGGTACGTCTACTACGATTCAGTTAAATATACAGAATCTACTAGACAGAACTGCTGATGATCTAAGTGCAACGTCGTTCGGATTCAACCAATTTGGTTTAGATGAGCGTTTAGGCCGTCGATTCAGCCTACGTGTTAACCATAAGTTTTAAGTAAAAAAGATTAGTACTCATCAATAAGCATATTGAGGAGTATGAAAAGTAAACAAAGCCGCCTTTTTTCAAAGGGCGGCTTTTTTATTTTTTCACTTTTGAGGAAGAATTTAATAAATTGTGTAAGTTGTTAAATCTTATGGTTTTTTGTAAGTTGCGTATTTAAATTTGTACAAGTAATGCAAAAACATGAAAAAAAATTGAACTTTTCTTCTATTTCGATATGCATGCTGTGTTGACCGCTCGCTTGTGTTGTGGGTATTATCCGGCTCGAGGTTTCCACCTTAACTATAATAAATCGTTCTAAACGACTCATAACTACCTCAGACAGTAGGTAGCCCAGGGAGACATACATGTTTAAAAAATCTAAAATCGCCACTTCTATAAAGTTGGCGGGCGCACTTAGTTTTGCAGCTGCTGCAAGCATCAGTGCACCGGTTTTCGCTCAAGAAGACGCTCAAGTTGATGAAAAGAGCGTAGAGAAAGTTCAGGTTGTTGGTTCGCGTATCCGTAAAGTTGACTTCGTAAGTAACGCACCAGTAGCAACAGTTGGTATCGAGCAGTTCGAACTAACTAACTCAGTTAACACTGAAGCTCTTCTTAACACATTACCGCAAACTATCCCGGGTCTTGATCGTTCATCGAACAACCCAGGTGGCGGTATCGCTACTGTTGACCTTCGTGGTCTAGGTACAAACAGAACATTGGTTCTAATCGATGGTATCCGCGCTGTACCTAGTACTTCAGGCGGTACGGTTGATATCAACACTATCCCAGCTGCACTAATTGAGAATGTTGAAGTTCTTACTGGTGGTGCATCAGCGGTATACGGTTCTGACGCGGTAGCCGGTGTTGTTAACTTCTCGCTTAAGAAAAACTTTGAAGGTGTAGATTTCAACACGAGTTTTGAAACCACTGAAGAAGGCGATGCTGAAATTTGGAATGGTTCATTAACGCTTGGCGGAAACTTCGCTGATGATCGTGGTAACGTTGTAGTAAGCATGCAGTACACTGAGCGTTCAGCTCTTTTTGCTGACTCACGTGCTATTTCAAATGTTGCACTAACTGATGCAACAGACGAAAACGGTAACCTTTTCCTTGAACCATTTGGTTCATCAGGTGTTCCAGGAACGTCTATCTTTACAGCGGGCCTTCCAGATTCATTCAATAGCGGTGCAATCTTTAACCAAGACGGTACAATTCGTCCATTCGTTCAAGGCGGCGCTTCTAACGACTTCTATAACTTTGCTCCAGTTAACTACCTTCAGTTACCTCAGCAACGTCATAACATTACAGCAATGGGTCACTTCGAAGTAAGTGATACAGCTGAACTTTACATGCGTGGTAGCTTTGCAAACAGTGATGTTCCACAGCAACTTGCTGCGACACCTATCTTCCAAACGTCTACTTTTACACTAGATGGCAACCCGTTCATCGACCCAACTGCACAGCAGATTTTATCTGATGCGGTAGGTGGTGACGTTGACACTGATGGCGACGGCATTGCTGATGAAGGTACTGCGTTCCTACGTCGTCGTCTTCTAGAAGTTGGTCCACGTATTGTTGAAGATGATAATACAATGTTCTCAATGCTTGGCGGACTTCGTGGTTCTTTCGGTGATTCAGCATGGACGTATGACGCGTACTTCCAAACTGGCCGTGTAAACCAAAACTCTATCCAACTTGGTAACGTTAACCGCGGTCGTTTCGACCAAGCGCTTCTATTAGCAACTGATGATAATGGCGACGTTATCCTAGATGCAAACGGCAACCCAAGCTGTGCAGATTCAGGCGCGAATGGTTCACTTGTAGGTTGTGCACCGATGAACTTGTTTGGTGAAGGTAACATTTCTGCTGATGCAGCAGACTTCCTTCGCACACGTGTTAACTCTACGTCAGAGTACGAGCAAAAGCTTTACGGCTTTAACATCAGCGGCGACACGATGGATTTCTTTGAACTTCCAGGCGGTCCAGTTGGTTTAGCATTTGGTTTTGAACGCCGTGAAGAGAGCTTCTCTTTTGACCCGTCTCAAGATTTAGCCGCAGGTACAATTGCAGGCTTTAACGGTTCTGCTCCAGTATCTGGTGAGTTTGACGTAAACGAATACTTCATTGAAGCATACGTACCGCTTGTAGAAGGTCTTGAGTTTGCTGAACTTATCGACTTAGAGCTAGCCTATCGTTACGCTGACTGGTCAACAGTTGGTGGTGTAGACGCATTTAAAGTAGCCGGTTCATGGACAATTAACGACGTAGTTCGTGTACGTTCAAGCTTTAACCGTGCTGTACGTGCGCCTAACATTGGTGAATTGTTCTCTCCTCAGAACGAAGGTTTCCCTTCTGCTGAAGATCCATGTTCATCTAAAGCGACTGACCAATCAGCTGCAGTAAGTGCAATTTGTACAGCCACTGGTGTTCCAGCAGGTGCAGTATTTACTCCAACATTGGACGCAGTATCTGGCCAGACCCGTCAGGTGAGTGGTGGTAACCCTAACCTTCAAGAAGAATCTGCTGATACAATGTCACTTGGTTTAGTTATTACTCCAATGGACGACCTAAACGTATCAATCGATTACTTCGACATTGAAATTGAAGACGCGGTATTCGGCTTCGGTGGTGGTACTAACAACGTACTACAAACATGTTATGACCCAGAAAACGAACTAGGCGGTGCAGGCTCTGCATTCTGTGACGTTGTAAACCGTCGCCCTGATGGTTCTATCGATTTCGTAGAAATTCTTAGCCAGAATGTTGGTTCAATCAAATTGACAGGTATAGACGTAGTTGCTGACTATGCAATGGAAGTTGCTGGCGGCGATATGCGTGTTAACTACCTAGCAACATACACTACTGAAAGTTCATTCCAGTCATTTGCTGGTTCTGACGTTGTAGATTGTGCTGGTACGTTTGGTAATACGTGTGGCGAGCCTACTCCTGAATACGTACACCGTATGACAGTTAGCTGGGGCATGGACGACTTCGACGCTCAACTATTATGGCGCTTTATCGGTGCTACAGAAGATGACGCAGAAGCAACGACATACTTCCAAGAAGACACTGGTTCATACAGCTACTTCGACCTTTCTGGTACATACCACTTAGGCGAAAACTATCGCTTGAATGCAGGTATCCGTAACTTGTTCGACCGTGAAGCTCCACGTTTTGGTGGTAATGCTGAGCAGTCAAACACTTACCCTGCAACATACGATGTGTTCGGTAGAACTTACTTCGTAGGTGTTACTGCTAGCTTCTAAGCTTAGTTGTTAGACAAAAAGGTGGGCATTATTGCCCACCTTTTTTTTTACGTAAAAGGTAGATAATGAACTCAGTAGAAGAGTGGAACCAATATTGGAACAGTGCCAGTGCAACTCAATCCGATGCCTTGTTTACAGATGCTGAAGGTAAAGCGATAAAGGATTTTGTTGTCTTTTGGGAAGACTGCTTTAGCAACAGTGATAAAGACTCCCACATCCTCGATGTAGCATGTGGTTCTGGTGCGTTATTCAAAAGCTTATCCCACTTACCCTCAAGTAATATCGCGGGGCTTGATTGTAGCGAGCATGCACTAGCGCTTTTTAAAGAAGCCTTTCCTCACTCCCGCACTATTCTAAATTCATCTGAACAGCTTCCTAACGACGTAATAGGCACCTTTGATAAGGTTGTCAGCCAGTTCGGTATTGAATACTTGGGTAAAGAGACGTTAGCCAAATTGCCGTTGCAGCTAAAGAAAGGCGCAGAATTCGTCGCGCTTTGTCATTATCAGGATGGACACATTCACAGCCGCTATGCCGCTGAAAAAAATGCGCTGGTGTTGCTGTCTGAATTAAGGGTAGTTGAACAAGCAAGACAACTGGCAACTGGCTTATTTGTGAACCCAGACAGTGCGTTGCCGTCGATGTCATCTTACTTCAAAACGCTTGAGGCTAATAAGGTGCATTGGAATGCGGGTGCGTTGCATTTTATTCAAGGCGCGTATCAACTGCTTGGAAACTATAAGCAATACAATAAGAGTGATATTGTGAATTGGATAGAGGGGATGGATAAGCAGCTGCAGCTCGCTTTTCAGAGAGTATCGGCCATATGCGACGTTGCGTTTTCAAAGCAAGATGTAGACGATATTATTGCTTTTTCCAATCAAGACCATCAATGTTGGACAGCCAAGCCCTTTTATATGGCTAGCAGCAAACTTCCCGTAGCATGGGAACTAAGATTCAAAAAAGTGTAGCAACTATGTACGACCTACAAAAAACCTTGAGCCTGCATCAAGAGGGTAAATTAGATATCGCGGCAAAGAGTTACCAGGCTTTGCTCGCAAAGGCCCCTAATGATATCAATGTCAATTTTCTGTATGGAAAGCTGCTCAATGATACACAGCAGCCCAAAAGGGCAGAGGCATTATTGCGTAAAGCATATAGTGCGGTGTCGACAAATGTGAGCATTTTAACAGAGTATGCAAAATGCATGTTGTCGTTAGGTAAAGGCGAGGACGTCATTGGCATACTGTCGAATCATTGTAAAACATCGGTAGAGCTGTCAAAGCTCTTTCTTAAAGCGCAGCACCTTGTGTGTAATACCGCCGAACTTACCGAGCATTATCATAAACAATTATCTTACTGGAATGACTCAAGCAGCCTGATGCTAACGATGGCTCAGCTTTGTGATCATAGGGGAGAGCTCACTGCTTCATGTGATATCTACCTTAAGATACTCAATAAAGACCCTAACAATATATTAGCCCTCCATAATTTAGCCACAATCAAGAGACGGATAGAGATGCCTAATGACGCTCTTGTGTTACTTAAGCGAGCACAAACTCTGGGCCTCGACTCTTTTCAGTTGCACCATAATTTGGGTAATGCTTTTTCTGATCTCAATGATATCGATAGTGCAATAGCCGCATATTCAAAGGCGATATCGCTTAACCCCTATTATATTGATAGCTACAAAAATTTAGCCGCACTTTACAGTGAATCAGGCGAGATTTGCTCTGCAATTTCGCTGTATGAAAACGCTATATCTGCCAATACGCGATCTAAAGATATTGTTCTAGAACTGATTAGAAACTATTTACGTGTGGGAAACACTGAAAAAGCAAAACTGCTGAATTCAAAATATTTTGCTGCTAGAAAGGGCTTTTCAAAAGACAGTGTTGATTTATACGACAATGTCGATTTATACGATAATGACGAAGACATTGCGCTGGTTAATGCCGAAATAAAATATCTAGAAAATGATATTTCAGGTGCTTTTGATGCGCTATTTGGCACACTAAGGGATATAAAATCAGGCAAGGTCATGCTTCAGTGCGTAAAGTATGCAATTCAAACTAATAATACGTCTTTTGTTTTAGAGCACATGCCTGAACTCACCAATAAAAGAGACAGTGCAGTGATGGCAAAAGCCTATCTCACTCTTGCCGAGCGTTTGACAGGCCAAAACGCCCATAGGCAAAGTTACTGTCACTATGAAAGCCTAGTTAAGACCTTTGAACTTCCCGATACTATATCTCATGATGGCGCTGCCGATTTTTGTAAAAAGCTTAGTGCCTATCTATCCACTCAACACACAGCCACATCAGCGCCTTTGCATCAGACACTAAACGGCGGCACTCAGACTAGGGGCAATATATTTTCTCAGTCAGACAATAAGCTTATAGGATGTTTAAAAGCTTTTTGCGAACAGTCAATTAAAGACTATATAAGCGAACTTGATAAAGTCGCGCAGCCTCATCCATATCTACCTGCGTTGTCCAACGACATAAAATTTGTCGGTGCCTGGTCAGTAAATTTGAGCAATAAGGGTTACCACACAAACCACGTGCATCCAGAAGGCGGCTTGAGTGCAGTGTTTTACGTAGATATACCTAATAATCTTAATGAAAGCGATGAAGAGGGGCATCTCGTGTTCGGCAAGCCTAACTTTGATTTGCCAATAGATTTAACCCATGAATTTTCAGTCATGCCAAAAGTAGGCAAGCTGGTTGTGTTTCCCTCTTACTTTTGGCACGGAACAATCCCTTTTCATTCATCAGAAAAACGACTGACTGTCGCCTTCGATGTTTCATCTTAATCAACCTACTTCAAATCATTGACGAGTAACTAATGAATACCCCTTTTAACAATGACATAGACCTGAGTGAATTTAAAAACACCTTCGCTGAAAACGGCAAAGTAAGAGTTAACGATATATTGCCCTTCGAAAACGCTGCGCATTTATATCAAGCACTGAGTGAACGATTCGTATTTGATAATGCTATGGCGATAGATGGACAAAATATTGTTGTGTCGCCAGATGAGTGGAAGGCGCTTAAAGACGAGCAGAAAAAGCAGACCTACTTCAAATTAATGGAAAACGCGGCAAAAGTAAATGGATTCTCCTACGGAAGAAAATATATTACCTCCGATGAGCCCGACGACCTTATAAGGTCCTTTTATACGGTGTTAAACAGTGAAGATGTTCTCAATGTGATGAGCGACCTCACTGGTGTTGGAGAACTCAATTATGCCAGCATGCAAGTAACGCGCTTTATACCCGGACAGTTTCTTACTCGTCATAAAGATGTTGTAGATGCTGAGGGACGTAAATTGGCCTATGTATTTAACCTATCTCCCGAGTGGCATCCAGATTGGGGAGGACTGCTTCAATTCTTTAATGAAGATGGTACTACCAGTGAAAGTTGGACGCCAAACTTTAATACGCTCAGTCTGTTTACCGTTGAAAATATTCACAGCGTGACGTATCTAACTCCGTTTGCTAAAAAACCAAGGTTTTCAATAACAGGCTGGTTTGGCAAGCGATGACGGTTTGGTTAGGCGCTTATTCGCAGACTTTATTTACAAACTAACAATACACAAAATGCATTGTTGGCATAACGTTTGTTTTTTAGTCAGACAACGCCTCATTTCCTGTCTCTTATACACATCTCCGAGCCCACGAGACCAGAGAGGA
>OJFG01000036.1_pt1 | contig 103961 bp, 80 predicted proteins | sample 1594071 | NCBI WGS metagenome assembly OJFG01 (sample SAMN05416818, study PRJEB24817) | seawater metagenome | isolation source: Sea water | place: Canada:Atlantic | collected 2013-07 | reverse complement strand
AACGAATAAAGAGAAAAATTTATACAACACGTGAACATGCAAGAGCCGACATATTTGATTACATCGAAATGTTTTATAACTCTAGACGCAAGCATGGTGAAGCGAATAATATGCCTCCACTGGCTTATGAAAAGCTAGAAGAATTCAAACGAAAATCTGTCTAGTAAAGTCTGGTCGATTCATATTGCGTGTTACGGATATTTTTTATCAATCAAAGTAGATAAAGCTAATTTGATAACTACTCTGTTCATACACATTAAGGTTATAGGAAAGATGGTGGCCGTTACTTGCCACCTATAGAAATAGTCGCTGCGTTTTGCCTGGAAGACTGGGTTTCTAGTAAGTCAACGCGCAAGGTTGGACTTCCATTAAGTTAATGCAATACGCTGACTTTCTTGAATAATTAAGTGTAGACGGTGTTTTTGAAGTACGTGCATAGAAAGCACATGAGCTTTTTATCAGTAACACATGTTACCTATTACAAAAAACAGTAGTGACCGCCCTACTTTCTTCATTACTATATGACTGGTTACTGGTTACTGGTTACTGGTTACTGGTTACTGGTTATTATTTTTTCGGGACGTGTTTTTCTACAATCCATTTTTCGAATGCGCAAACTCAATATTAGGTATTAGGTTCATTAACTTTTCTCAACCATCTAGCCGCTAATGCCAAAAAGCACTAATTTTTAGTTCGCTAATTTCTAAGCACTAATTTTAAGGCGTTAATTCTTAACCGTTAATATTTGGCCGCTAGGCCTAATCCTTTACAGGTTTAGAGTAAGACTTTTTAAGCAGGCCGACTCCGAATACCGCCATTGTCACCGCCACAATACCGTTTAGGTAATTGAAAAATGCGTATGGTGCATAAGATAAAACGTCGACTTCAAGGGTTGCGGCATAAAACGCACCTGCCGTAGTCCAAGGTATAAGGGCAGTCGTCATTGTGGACCCTTCTTCCACTGAGCGTGAAAGTATGGCGCTGTCTAATTGCTGTTGTTCATATTTTGGCTTAAAAAGTTGGCAACTAAGAATAATTGAGATGTAGGCTTCTCCCATCGCCACATTACCCACTAAGCCAGACACGATAGTGGTAGCAACGAGACTTGCCGTTCGTTTTACTCTAGCAATACTGCCAGCAAGAAGCGAACTTAAAAAACCGGCTCCGTGTAAAACGCCGCCTAATGCAATAGCCATTAAGGCAAGCAATAGTGTCCAGCTCATGCTGGTGATACCGCCGCGACCGAGTAAGGCGTCTAAGTTTTCAATGCCTGTGGATTCTGGTTTATTTTCCCAAAGCGCGTTTAACACGCTAATAAAGCTCTCGCCTTGATACACGATGGCAATAAACACGGCTAATAAAATACTGAATGACATGGTGACTTCTGCAGGCACTTTTTTAATGCTTAAGGTGGCCAATAATATAAGAGGAAGCAAGGTCACGATGGGTGTAAGGCTATAGGTGTTTGCTAGTGCATCTTGAATTAATGCTACTTCACTCAGGTTGAGGTTTTGGCCTTTATAGCTTACCCCTATAACAACAAAAATAACGAGGGTGATAATAAACGTTGGTAGCGTGGTAAAAAACATTGAGTAGATGTGGCGAAACAGTGTGCTTCCTGCACTCATTGCTGCAAGGTTAGTGGTATCTGAAATAGGTGACATTTTATCGCCAAAGGTAGCACCACAAACAATCATACCCGCCACCAATGGAAGTGGAATGTTCATGGTGCTTCCTATGCCTATTAATACAACGCCCAGTGTACCCACCGTACCCCATGACGTGCCGGTAGCAACAGACATAATGGCGCACAGTATCATGCCAACAGCTAGGAATAAGCTAGGGCTTAACCAGCTCAGCCCGTAGTACATTAGCGTCGCGATGGTACCGCTGTGCATAAAACTAGAAATTACCATGCCGATCAAAATGAAAATGTAGATGGCAGGCATGGCGCGGGCCAGTGAATTTGTCATTAGCTCGCGAATTTGCAGGTAGTTGTGTCCAAGTAAATAAGCGTTTGCACCCGCCCATATTAAACACAAAAACATCAGTGCATGCAGACTAATACCAAGCCCGAAAATACCGCCAGCTAAGGCAAAAACAATCACGCTAAAGCAAATGAAAGACTGCAGGAATGAAGGCGTGCGTAATGGCGATATAGTGGATTTGGACATAAGTAGTAAGATTGCCTTTTAGCGACTAAATAGTGGATTAAAGCGCATTATTCATTATGGGTGCTTTTCGTTAGTGGCGCTATTCGTTATTGGTGCTACTTGTTATTAGTTCTACTTGTTTTTAGTTCTACCTATCATTGGCGCTTTGGGAATTACCGCGGTAGATTTTTTCTAATCGCGTTTTATCTTGTTCAAAACAAAGTTGCTGTTCACTGCGTTTAAAGCTTTGTGTGGCAAAGTCATTCGCCACGTTTGAAAAATCAGACGCTAATTCGCTACCGGTGTCTTTTTTGAGTTTCTCGAAACACGCAGATAACGTTTGTAATGACTTTTGAATTCTAATGGCAACTTCAATGTTGCCAGCGCCATCCCTTGCGATACTTGTATATGCATCATCAAAGATATCGTGTATTGAAATTTTAGGTACGGAAATGCGGTCGTACTTTGGTTTCTCATAATGCGGATTGTCATGATGCGGTTTCTCATCATGCGGTTCTTCATGATTCGGTTGTTCACACGTATTGTCGTCTGAGCTCTTTGCTGCTTTATTATGGTTGGAGGCGCGGCCTTCGTTATTATCAGCGCTCTTGTTTGATTTTGACCACAACAGCATTAAACGGGTAATACTACTAACAATGCCGATTGCAGTTCCGTGGTCGTTTACCGATGGAGACAACGCACGTGACGCTATCTCTGCTAACACAATAAAACCAAAGCGTGGATCGGCTTCAAAGGAGCGCGACGAACGTATACTAAACGCTGAAATTAACCCTTCACAGTCAATATTTTTATTCACGTAAGCGATGTTCTTTTCCGGCGTAACAAACTCCCCAGGCAGCATGGCAATGTTAACAAATAGATCGTTGTTGTTTGCCCACTCTTGAATCTTGGCAAGGTCTATTAACTGGATGTACCCAACCTCAGAGGTTTGTACCGCAAAACTCCCCTGCTCTTTAATATCGCTTGCTGGTATAGCGCCCAAACAGGGGGTTTTAATTCGCTGCTCAATGGCGCGCTGCGTCGCTTCTTCAACTTTTAGTGTGGTTGATTCAACTCGACCCAAGCGCGCTACACTGTCGACCCATCGAATAAAAGTTAATATTACTATGGCAAAAGCCAAACAGGTAATGCAGAAAAGAAGAAATACCCCCGCCTGTGCATAAAATTCCTGGCTCATTGCAGTAAGCGCGACTGCGCTGTATATAAACGCGCCAACAAAAATTGATAGCGCGTTTTGCGATACATCATCTGAAATAATGAGACCTAGTGAGCGAGGTGTTGATGACTGACTTGCAGAAGCATATGCATTTACCATGGCACCGGCGGAAAACGTGGCAATCACCATCATGCTTGATGCCATAATAGAGAGTAGAGTTTTAACCGAATCAGGTTCAATTTTTGGTAGGTGTTCAGCAAGAGAAGTGCCGTCTACTATCTTTGCAGCGAAAACCGCGAGTAGCGAAAGCAGGCAGAAACCTAAAGGTTTAATCCATAATTTTTCTTTAAAACTGAATAGCAAAAACCGTACTTTATCTACCGACAATGGCGCGTCCATACCTTTACTCCTGTTGGTTTTTACTTGTTAGTATTGTTGTCTAGTGCTTACTTATATTCGGCGGGGGTATAAATAGCAAGGGCGAATGTAGGCTCGCCTTTTCACCTAAGTTACCAATTAACCTGTTGGTGTCTTGTTTTATTGCCAGCGCACCGTTTAGAACAGTAACGAACGTGCTCCCAATCTCTTTCCCATTTTTTACGCCAGCTAAATGGCCTGTTACATACTGGGCACATTTTGGTAGGTAGATCAGACTTCTTCATTTTTCGTTATCTTCGTTAAAAACTTGGCGGCATCCTCTTTCATCGCATTAATATTGTCCTCTTTCATTCGGCCATAGGTCTTAAGGATCATAGCCATGCGATGATTGTTACTGAGCTTTTTCTTGTTCTTATCAATGAAATGCCAATATAAGTAGTTAAATGGACAGGCTTTTGGCCCCGTCTTTTTCGACACTTGATAGCCACAATTTTTGCAATAGTTAGACATTTTATTGATGTAGCTACCGCTTGCCACATAAGGCTTGCTGGCTAAATTTCCGCCGTCACTATACAAGATCATGCCCGCCACATTAGGTAGTTCTACCCACTCATAGGCATCAGCATACACCGCGAGATACCAGGCCTGCACTTGTTCAGGGCTAAGTTCGGTAAGCAAACTGAAGTTTCCAATCACCATAAGCCGCTGTATATGGTGGGCGTAGGCATTTTGCTTCGTTTCTTTAATGCATTGACGCATGCAGTTCATATTGGTTTGCGCGTCCCAAAAGAACTCAGGCACATTTCTGTCATTATTAAAGTAGTTGTCCGTTTTAAGCTGCGGCATAAAGTGCCAATAAAACCCTCGAATGTACTCGCGCCACCCTAGAATTTGACGAATAAAGCCTTCGGCGGAATTAAGGGGAACTTGCCCGCTGTGATAAGCTTGCTCCGCGGCGCTTATTGCTTCTTTGGGTGTCAGCATGCCGCAGTTTAAATAAAATCCAATATGTGAATGATACATCCACGGCTTGCCTTCAACCATTGCGTCTTGATACTGACCAAAGTTAGGCAGGCGTTCCTCAATAAACGTATTCAATACCTTAAGGGCATCTTTACGGGTGACAGCAAAGAAGAAGTTGTCTAGGTCGCCAAAATGATCGGCAAACTCGCTTTCAACAAGCTCAATGACCTCTTGAGTTATATCGTCAACTTCAAAGGTGCTGTGTTTTGGTACTTTATGATCATCTGGCATCGATTCGCGATTTTGTGCATCATAATTCCATTTGCCGCCAACAGGATCTTTTCCTTCCATGAGTACGTTATGCTTTCGACGCATCTCACGGTAAAAGAATTCCATGCGTAGCTGCTTTTTCCCTTCGGCCCAGTCACTAAATTCCTGAGGCGTTGCAAGAAAGCGATTATCTTCTGAGATTTTAACGGGCGTTTTTAGCGTGTTTTCCCATTGCTGTATGCTACTTAGCAGACGGTGCTCGCCAGGAGAGGTAACAACCACTTGGTCAAAGTCGCCAGCGCTTAATGCTGCTTCAACCTGAGCCAATAAGCTGCCCTTGTTGCGCTCATCAGTGTAGGTTACGTAATCTACGTTGTAGTTGTTATCTTTTAGTTCTTGTGCAAAGTGGCGCATAGCACTGAACAAAAACGCAATTTTCTTTTTATGGTGCTTTACATAGGTTGCTTCTTCCCTTACCTCTGCCATTAAAATGGTGTCTTGCGTCTTTGTTGCATTCGCAATGGCCGGCAGGTTATCGGTAAGCTGATCGCCTAAAACAAGAATGAGTGACGCCATCTGTTATCCTTTAATCTCTTGGAAAGCATCAAGAGCACGCTGCCTAGAGGCTTTTAAATCTACAATGGGTTCGGGGTAACTTTTACCTAACTCTAGCTTGGCGTCTTTGGCTATTACGCCCGGTGTTTCCCAGGGCTTATGAATGTACTTATCGGGAAGATCTTTTAATTCAGGGCAGTATTTACGTACGTATTTACCTTTCTTATCAAACTTCTCACCCTGCAAAATCGGGTTAAATATTCTAAAATACGGCGATGCATCGGCGCCTGAGCCAGCCACCCATTGCCAACCTGCGCTATTACTTGCTAAATCTGCATCTAACAAGGTATCCCAAAACCATCTTTCACCTTCGTGCCAACTTAAAAGTAAGTTTTTAACAAGGAACGAGCCAACAATCATACGTACTCTGTTGTGCATATAGCCGGTTTGCCACAGTTCGCGCATGCCAGCGTCTACAATCGGAATACCTGTATTACCGGTTTGCCACGCTTTCAATGCTTTGGCATCTTTGCGCCATGGGAACTTATCGAACTTGTCGTTGAAGTTTTTATTCGGCAATGTGGGGAAATGAAACAGCAGGTAATAGCTAAACTCTCTCCAGCCAAGTTCACTCAAGTAGGTGTCGATACTCTTATCTTCTGTGGCGCCGAATTTATCTTTTATCGCATACCACACCTGATTAGGAGACACTTCACCAAAGTGAAGATGAGGAGAGAGTCTCGACGTTCCTTTCATGGAAGGAATGTCTCTGCCGTCTTTGTACTGTCTAGCCGCGTGTTGTATAAATTCTGACAGGTTGTCCGCCGCACCTTCTTCACCGGGCTTCCACATCTTGCTAATGGTAGAGTCCCATTTAATCTCAGGAAGCAGGTTTAGCGCATCAAGTCCGTCATCTTTATACTCATCATCTGCGTAGGTAATCCGCGCTGGAGGCGCCTTGGGATAGCGTGGCTCTTCAATCTTTAAGCATCCATTTCGATAGTAAGGTGTGTACACTTTGTAAGGTGTTCCATCTTTTTTTAATACCTTCATCGGCTCCCAGAGCAAGCTGCCGTTACTGCTGTAAGCTTCAAATTCACTATCAATAAGCTGTTTTTTAATTTCTTTGTCACGATTTATTTGCCAGGGTTCGTAGCAGCGATTCCAAAAGATGGCCTTAGCCTTGATCGATTCCATAATCTTTGGAATAAGTACTTTCGGGTCACCCTTAAAGATTTTTAAGTGGCCGTTTAGCCTGTCATTAAGCGACGTAAGCGAGTGATGCAACCACCATTGACTCGCGCTGCCGGGCGCCCTCCCATCGGGAGTAGTATCGTCATAAATGTAAATGGGGAGAATTTTACCCATGTCACAGGCTGCGTTAAGTGCTGGGTTGTCATTCACTCTGAGGTCTTGTCTAAACCACATAATACTTACGGGAACGGTCACTTTTTTTCCTTAATGTGTTGCTCTAATCTTTGATTACTAACGTAATTGAACTTGTACGAAAATCGGCGGGTTCAGGATCCGTTGTGATTACAAAAGTGATATAAAAATAAATCTGAGAATTACTATGTCAAATCAAAACCTTAGCAGTGACAATACAACATCAAAACAACGCGGAGTCTTTTGGTTTAGACACGATTTACGGCTTCATGACCAAGTCGCACTGTCCTCGCTGTGTAAGCAAGTAGACGAAATTTCTTTTATTTACATCTTTGATGAGAGCTATTTTTCACCCACCAAATACGGGTTAAAACAGATTGGTGATAATCGCTATCAGTTTTTACTGGAAACCCTCAGCGACCTCAAAGCGTCGTTAGAAAAGAAAGGACATGAACTCACGGTTCTTAAGGGCAGTATTTCAGAATGTTTGTCTAATATACTGAAGCAAGGTCAATTTACCCATCTTGGAGTAAGTAAACATTGTGGTTTTCATGAGCAAGAACAAGTAGAGGAACTTGCTCGGTGCTATCCAAACATGTCTATTGTTGAGGGTGAGTCGCTAACACTGTTTAATGAATCTGACTTACCCTTTTCAATTGAAGAGATGCCTGATGTGTTTAGTCCGTTTCGCCGTAAGGTGGAAAAAAAGCTTAACCCTAGAGAAGTTTGCAGCCCCGTTGACACTTTTCCTACTGCATTTGTGCTTGAGCATCTCTCTGCCGATTCGTTAATTATTGAAGGCGAACTTGCCAAGCAAAGCCAACGCAATGACTTTAAAGGTGGTGAAAGTGCAGCCCTTGAGCACCTAAACGAATACCTATTTGAGTGGCATGCTGCAGCCACCTACAAAGAAACGAGAAACGCCTTGGACAGTTGGCGTGATAGCACAAAGTTTTCACCGTGGCTTGCAGTAGGCGCACTGTCGCCAAGAGAGGTAGTACGCCAAGTTACCTTGTTTGAAGAGCAGGTTGAGAAAAATGAATCCACTTATTGGATTTATTTTGAACTGTTGTGGCGTGAGTTCTTTCATTGGCTTCAGGCAAAGTACGGTGAAAAATGGTTTAAATTTGATGGTATTCAACAAAAAGTGCCGGGCACAGAGCATAACCCCAAAGTGTTTGTTGATTGGTGCAATGGCAATACCGGTTACCCCATCATCGATGCCTGCATGAAACAGCTAAAAGCGACAGGCTATATGTCTAATCGCGGAAGGCAATTAGTAGCGAGCTGCTTTGTACATGAGTTGCAGCAAGACTGGCGCTACGGCGCTGCATGGTTTGAAAATCAGTTACTCGATTTTGATGTGGGCAGCAATTGGGGCAATTGGCTTTATCTTGCCGGCGTGGGAAGCGACCCTCGTGGACACAGACAGTTTAACCTAGATAAACAAACGACCACCTACGACCGCGACGGTGCATTTCGCAATAAATGGTTAACCTAGATGTTTAATATAAGTGCTTTTGAGAACGAAATGTTTAAGAAAATGAACTGCAAGCAGGTAAACATAGAAATATGACTCAACAAGCCGTTTCTGTAATTTGGCTTAAGCGCGACCTCAGGCTTCGAGACCATCAGCCGCTGTTTGATGCTGTCAATAACGGTGACAACATCCTTTTACTCTATTGTTGGGAGCCGTCCCTGCTTGCCGACCCTCATATGGATGTTCGTCATTGGCGATTTGTAGAGCAGAGTCTTGCCGATATCAACGCCCAATTACCCAGCGGGATTCGAGTATTGCAGATGCACATGGAGGTGCATGAGGCTCTATCGCAGATTCAGGAATATTTCACCATATCCTCCCTAAGAAGCTACCAAGAAATTGGGCTTTTGGTTACGTATAACCGCGACAAGGCAATAGCAACCTATTGTATTAAAAGCAAAATGCCATTTTTAGAGTGTAATACAGGCGCAGTGATAAGGGGCTTGCCTAACCGTGCGCGTTGGCAGAAAAATTGGGAGGCGCACTTTAATTCCGCAACTTATGATTTCGATATTCACCTGGCAAAGTGGGTAAATTGGACTGAGCATGCGCTTTTAGCTGATAGTGATACCACCTACTCGGCTTTTTCGCTTTCTGGCTCAGTTTCATGCGCGCGTCGAAACCCATTAGTATCAGGTGGCGCATCAGCATCAAGTAGCGCAACAGAGGACTCAGCCGAACACTCATCTGATGAAGACAGAAGCCAAATGCAACAAGGAGGAGAGAAACGAGCGTGGCACGTAATGAAGCATTTCTTCGAGGAGCGAGGAAAGTATTATCACAAGCATATATCTCGCCCTTTTGATGCTCGTCGTTCCTGTTCGCGATTAAGCCCCTATCTTGCTTGGGGAAATATCTCCATCAGGCAAGTTTATCATTTTGTAGAAAATGAAAAGCAAATAAAGAAAGCGTCCGCCGGTAAAGACAAAGCACTGTGGTCGCGAGCACTGTCGGCATTAACATCTCGGCTGCATTGGCACTGTCATTTCATTCAAAAGTTTGAAAGTGAGCATACTATTGAATGGCGACCGATGAATGCTGCCTATGAAAAATTTCCGTTTATTGATGGCCCCGAGGCAGAGCGACGGTTTCATCATTGGAAAAGAGGGACTACCGGCTACCCATTGGTTGATGCCTGTATGCGGGCTCTCGCCCAAACGGGTTATATTAATTTTCGAATGAGGGCTATGGTAACGAGCTTTTTGTGTCATCACCTTAATGTACATTGGCTAAAGGCGGCGCACTATTTGGCGACACAATTTTTAGACTTTGAGCCTGGTATTCATTACCCGCAAATACAAATGCAGGCCAGCGTAACAGGCATTCATACAGTGCGTTTATACAATCCACACACCCAATCTATGAAATTGGATCCAGAGGGGGTGTTTATTAGAAAGTGGGTACCAGAGCTTGCCGAATTGCCTGGTGACACTGTGCATGCGCCCTACGCCATGCCGCCTTTAGAAGCGATTATGCTGAATTTCGACGTTGAAAAAGATTATGTGTTGCCAATTGTGGATATTGGCAGTATGGCTAGAAAGACTGGGGAAAGATTGTGGCAGTATAGAGAACGCGATGACGTCTTACGCGAAGCTCGACGAATAGTGCACCGTCACACCATGCAAAACAGCCCGAGTAGACAATGGCTAAAAAAGAAAGTCTAGTTTCAGTTATCACCAACTTTGATTTCACGCCACCTGTTAACGATTGTTCTTTCTGAGCCACTCGGTAAGAAGCTTAATTTGCCCGCATTTGTACGATGCATACATGAGGCGCATAGCATTTGACATGGCCTCGCTATCTGTCCACCCTGTCTTCTCGCGAATTTCGTCATAACACGCTTTGGCCTCTGGAGACACATAGCCGCGCACGAGTTTTTTACCGGCTTCTTTTTGACGTTCTCTAAAGCGTCTCTGTTTATCGGCATTTGCTTTCGCTTTATCGCTGCTATTTTTTTGAAGCGCTGTTTTTGATTGTTTTTCTGTCATATTGTTCACGTACCTTTTGAAGAATTTAGTGTACCACGCGTTTTTCTTTATAAAAATGACTGTTCGGAGTTGTTTAGCGCACAACTGTTCGCTAAATTAGCACTGAAATTTAAAACAATACGAGTTGGGAATGTCTGAGAGAAAAAATAGCTTTACTAGAGACGACTTACTAGCGTGTAGTCGTGGGGAAATGTTTGGACCAGGTAACAGCCAACTTCCTGCTCCTAATATGCTAATGATGGACCGTGTGGTTTCAATTACAGAAGATGGTGGAGAACACGGTAAAGGTGAAATTATCGCTGAGTTAGATATATCACCAGACCTATGGTTTTTTGATTGTCACTTTCCTGGCGATCCGGTAATGCCCGGCTGCTTAGGTTTAGATGCTATGTGGCAGCTTGTCGGTTTTTTCCTAGGCTGGAGCGGCGGTCCGGGTAAAGGAAGAGCATTAGGCGTAGGTGAAGTTAAATTTACTGGCCAAATTTTACCAACAGCAAAGAAAGTCACTTACAAACTCACTATGAAACGTGTGATCAAACGCAAACTCTTCATGGGTATGGCTGATGGCACAGTTGAAGTTGATGGTAGAGAAATTTATGCGGCGAAAGATCTCAAAGTAGGTCTGTTTCAAGATACATCGAATTTCTAATTTTTCCGCAAGTACAAAAAAAGCCCCTTACTTAGGGGCTTTTCCTTTTCCATAATCAGTATAAAAGAGAATGTGTTATTTTACAGTTAGTCCTAAGTGCCTATCTTCTACCGCCTCACGCCATCCACCTAACCACTGTGAACGGGTTTCGTTCTGCTGAAATGGACAATTTTCCTTCGCACGACCACTAATACCAGCTTGATAGCCTTTAGAATGTGCACGTGTCATTTTATCTCTTTTTTGTCTTTTCATTGACTAGCCTCTTCTGTTTGTTGAAAGTACAACAACGTCAGTTCGCGGGCGCTCTACATCATATTTATTAAAAGTGCCGGAAAATCTTTTGCGTACATTACTTAGATAGTGCACTTAGCCAATTGGTTCAAGAGAATTTTGAAATTAAAATTCTTGACATTTAATAAATGGATGAAGTTTATATGAAATTATTTTTACAGTTTTATGAATTTTTTCGCACGTATTTTTTGTGAATGAGTGAGCGTTTGATTTATGAACAGATACAAAAAAGGCCACTCAACAAGAGTAGCCTTTAACATCATTCACTTTCAAGGAAATGCACAGCTAGGTGCGAATTATTTCGTGTGAAAGCTAATTAGTAATAAATAAAAACCTTAGCGTTTTACTCTGCGTCTAAATAATCCAGCCAACAATATACCACCTAATGCTAAGAATCCCGTCGACGCGGCCTGTCTTTCATAGGGCTGCTCATCTTCAGGCACTTCGCAGTCGTCTATTGTACCGTTTGATAGCGGTGATAATTTAACCGCAACAATTGAATCTACGGCGTTAGTTTCCCCGGCGCTGTCTAAAATTTCCACGCCAGTAATATACTTACTGGTGGTTCTTAAGCGTGCGTTAGCAATTATTTCATTGTTCTCGTTAATATCTACGGCTTCAACAAGCTCGTAGGTGTTATCACAAGACACCAAATCGTTTAAATCAATTAACTCTTCAGTTTCAATGTTGTACATGAAAGCCGTGGTTTGACGCTGGGTTTCATTCGTCGCTGTTACATCTGCGCTACCCACAACAATATTATTGTTGCTAATTGCATTTGGCGTTACGCCACCACTAGTGAAAAATCCCTCTGGGTATACTTTCTCTTCAGTTTCTAAGTTGTAGACAAAAAGACGAGAGCGAGAAGCTGTGTCTGATGGCGGCAGTACTGCACCCGTTACCCAGTTGTTGTCGTTAATACCAATGGCTTGGCTGATAATGTTTTCATCACGAGGCAATAACTCAATAGTTTCACCGTCTCTAAACACGGTTGCTACGCGTTCACTTTCCGCTCTTGCCGATGAATTGGGGCGAGTAATAGCAACAAAATCCCCGGTTAAGCTTTCACCTACTGCGATACCCTGCTCATTAATATCGAAAGCATAGGTGTACAGATAAAAAGTATTGTCCTCGGCAGGCTCTTCTACTAGTGGATACGTCTGCGTGTCAATGACATCGCCGTTAACATCAAGTTGCCAAATAGTGGCATTAACTTCTGACAGACTTACAAAAGCTGGAACCGTAGTATTTTGTGTAGTTAAAAAGTACGTGGATACGCGAGGGGCAGTAAATTCACCCGTGTATAAATTGAATAGACAGCGATCAACAGAAATATCACCGCGCTCCTCGTCATCGTCACAGCGACCTACCGCATCATCAACAGCAGTTTGAAAGCTTACTGTACTAAATCCAGCGACTTGTAGGTTATTGTTGATAGCTCGGGCTGAACCAAAACCGCCAAGGGTATCATCTACAGGAGGAAGTACTTTCGTCTCCCCCGACACTTGCACAAACGCCTGCTGTGAAGATTCCGGATAAGTATAGTTGATAATGTCGCCGTCGGCGTTTTCATAGGGGTCTAAAACAACTAAGCCGCCCGAGTCACCAACAATATAATTACCGCTAAGGCTGTCTCTGCCTGATACTCGAACTGACTGAGTGTAATCGTCAAACTTGTCGGTAATTTCATCTAACCCAGGTACTAATTCCGCATCTACTGTATCGGTAATGTAAGTTCTAAACTGTGTCAGCTTTTGAATCTGAGGAAACGTTTGGTTGCTAATTATATAGCTGACAATAGTGGAGTAATCTGAGTCAGTGAACACCCCTTCTCTCGCACTATCTTCATCTTCCAGCGAAGGACCAAAAGTTTCGAAGAAAACGGTACCATCGATTAGTTGGTCAACGTCGATGGGAGGATTGTATTCAAGCTGCGCTATCGTTAGCATTTGTCCTGCTTCATCAATAGAGCGACCAAAATTGCTTCTTGCAGAATCCTGTAGCGGAAGAGGTGTCACTGAATAAGTCGCGGCAAAAGCCGAAACACTTCCTGTTGCCAACAGAACGGCGGCGGCAAGCTGAGTTCGTTTCATCTAAAATCCTATTTACTGCTGATTATCTTCCAGCATACTTTCTAATTCATCCCAGCGCGCATATTTCTGGGACAACAATAATTCTTGGTCTGCCAAAAGCGCTAAGGCTTTTGCAGTAGTGTCACTGTCTTTTTTGAAGAATTCAGGATCATTTACCTGTTCTTGCATTACTTCTAGCTCGGCCTCAAGACTTTCTAGCTCTGCGGGAAGTGATTCCAGTTCACGTTGGTCTTTGTATGATAACTTTTTCGCCTTGCGGGGTGAAGGCTTAGCACTAGGACTATCTGAACTTGAATTAGTTTCATTCCTAGACTTAGCTTTTTCTTCTTTTTCAATCTGAAGGCGTTTTTCCTGCTGCCCTTTATACCAGCTTTCAACGTCAGTGAAACCCCCAATAAATTCTCGGAGTCTTCCCTCACCTTCAAATACTAAACTGCTATTTGCTACATTATCCACAAATTCCCTATCGTGGCTCACAAGTAACACGGTACCTGTATATTCGTTTAGCAGGGTTTCTAACATTTCCAGTGTTTCAACATCCAGATCGTTAGTCGGTTCATCGAGAACCAACAGGTTGCTGGGTTTAAGCATAAGCTTAGCCAGCATAAGGCGATTTTTTTCTCCGCCAGAAAGTGACTTCACCGGCGCGTTTACGCGCTCTGGCGAAAAGAGATAATCCTGCAGATAACTGATCACATGTCTGGGGTGGCCGTTAACCATTAAATCTCGTTTACCATCGCCTACAGCGTCAATCACGGTCTGCTCTAAGTCAAGACCACGCCTGTGCTGGTCGAAGTACGCGACCTCTAAATTGGTACCTCGCTTGCAGCTACCGCTGTTTACTTCTAGCTCACCTAGCAGCAGTTTGATGAGCGTACTTTTGCCACTGCCGTTAGGGCCGATAAGCGCTAGCTTGTCACCTCTCAGTACATTCAGGCTTAAATCTTTAACAATGCAAAGCTCACCGATGTTGTATGAAAGGTTTTCAACTTCAAAAACTACTTTTCCAGAGCGAGCCCCTTGATGTTGACTTACCACTGCGCTTCCTTGCACTGCGCGGCGCGCCTTGCGTTCATCACGTAATTTTTTAAGTGCCCTTACGCGACCTTCATTCCTTGTGCGACGGGCTTTAATGCCCTGTCGTATCCACACTTCTTCTTGAGCCAGTTTTTTATCAAACTCTGCGTTTTGCGAAGCTTCGACTTCAAGGTCGTGCTGTTTCTTCTCTAAATAGGTTTCGTAATTGCCTGGATAGCTGGTGATGCCGCCACGATCTAAGTCAATAATACGGGTGGCCATAGAACGAATAAATGCCCGGTCATGACTGACAAACACAATCGCACCATTGTAATTACTCAGGCTTGACTCTAGCCACTTGATCATTTCAATGTCTAAGTGGTTTGTCGGTTCATCAAGAAGCAAAAGATCTGGCGAACGTACAAGTGCTCTGGCCAGCGCCGCTTTTCTTCTCCAACCACCGGAAAGCGTCGATAACGACGTTTCGGGCTCAAGTTTAAGCATGGTAAGAGTTTGTTCAATTTGTTGTTCAAACTGCCAGGCATCACGTGCTTCTAAGGTTTCTTGTAGACGCTGTAATTTGTTGAGATTGGCTTCGCTGGGATCTTCACCAACCAATCGGGTTTGATGAAAATAGTCTTTCAGCGTCTCGCCAATGTCAGATAATCCCTCTGCCACGTAATCAAACAAGGTGACGTCTGTGGTTTGCGGCGGGTCTTGCTCTAAACGAGCGATTACTGTGTTGTTCTCAATAATTCGCTGGCCATCGTCAGCAATGATGTCACCAGAGATAACCTTCATTAACGTTGATTTCCCACTGCCATTTCGACCCACGAGGCACACCCTTTCCTTCGGCTGTACAACAAGTTCGATACCGTCTAATAGCGGCGGGTTTCCATAAATAACCGTAATATTTTTTAACTGCAAAATACTCACTGCAGAAATGCCTCCAGGTCGGCACTGTCAAAAGGCCAACCGATTTCTTTGTTTGTGTCTTCCCTTTTTAATACGGGAATGCGTGCACCATAGTGATGATAAAGGTCGGTGCTGTCTCTTATATTTACTTTCTCTACTGTTAGCGACGAAAACACGCTGGTTTTCGCAAGCTCGACGTCAGCTAAGTCACATAAACTGCACTGGGGGCCGGTATAAAACACTATCTTCACGACTGTAATGTCCAGCACTGATGAATTTTACCCTTTCTGGCAAAGTCTTCAGGAATGGTCTTTGCCGTAATATTTTCAATACCAAAACCAAGGGCTTCAAGGGCTTGGGTATCAAGTTTAAACCCGCGCTTATTATTGGAAAAAATAACTGTGCCGTTGTCATTTAAGCAAGCTTTTGCCCGTGTCAGCATATCTACATGGTCGCGCTGAACGTCCCATGTATTGCTCATGCGCTTGGAATTAGAAAACGAGGGTGGGTCGATAAATATCAGGTCGTATTTGCCTTTGTGGTCGGCCAACCAGGTTGTACAGTCAGCCTGAACAAACGCATGAGGCCCATCAAGCTTATTAAGCGATACATTTTTCTTCGCCCAATCTAAATAGGTATTCGACATATCCACGGTGGTGACTGATTTAGCGCCGCCTTTTGCCGCAAATACAGACACGCTGCCCGTGTAAGAAAACAGATTAAGCACGTCTTTGCCCTTGGCCATATTCATCACAATCTGGCGGGTATCGCGGTGGTCTAAGAACAAACCGGTATCTAAGTAATCCGTCAGGTTGACTAAGAAACGTGCGCCGTTCTCATACACTTCCATCATATCGCCAGACTGATTAAATTTTTCGTATTGCTTGGTGCCTTTTTGCTGGCTACGCACTTTTAACACTATGTTTTTAGGCGCAATGCCTGTTACTGCGGGTAAATGCAATAGCACTTCTTGAAGGCGTCTGCGCGCCTTGTCTTCTGACACTGTCTTAGGGGGAGCGTACTCTTGTACCACTAACCAATCGCCATACTTATCCACGGCCACGTTGTAGTCAGGCAAGTCAGCGTCATAAATGCGATAGCAGTTTGTATCTGCGTTCTTTAACCAAGGTTTGAGCTTTTTAAGATTTTTCTTAAGGCGATTAGCAAATTCATGGTTACCGGTGTCTTCGCTAAACTGAACGGTATTTTCTTCGTTTAATACATAATTAGCTAAACGACACTCTAGCTTACCGTTATTCATTGCGTAGTCTTTGCTCGCGCGCAGCTTAAGTACTCGCAAAAGATCTCGGTTACTGCTTAAAAGGGATACATGCCAGCCTTTCCACGCTTCTTTAAAGCGCTTGCCCCATTCACTGAATAACGGAATGAGTGACGTCAGTTCTCCTAATCGCTCACCGTATGGCGGGTTTGACACAATGTATCCTGGTGTAGCGATAGGTGGTGATGATTTAGTGGCATCTTGCTGACTAAAGCCGATATCGTTATAAACACCCGCAAAATCAGCATTGGCTTTTGCGATTGAAATCATTTTCCGGCTAAAATCGGCAGCGTAGATACCGCTAGTTGAAGGCTTTTGATTGTCTAAGGCATCATCAACAAGGTTGTCCCACGTGCTCTCTTCGTGACCTAACCACTTGGTGAAACCCCAGTATGAACGCTTAATCCCCGGAGCGATATTACGCGCAATGTAAGCGGCCTCAATGGCGATAGTGCCCGAGCCACACATTAAATCAACCAATGGTGCGTCGGTGTTTTCAGTCCATCCGCTTCGCATCAGCATGGCGCAAGCAATATGCTCTTTAAGTGGCGCATCACCCGCTTCTTGGCGGTAAGCACGTTGATGCAAGCTCGCCCCTGCTAAATCTATTCCGATAATCACATTGTCGCGTTGCAAGCGTGCATAAACAGAAATATCAGGGTGTCTGCGCTCAACAGACGGCCTTGCTAGCCCTTCTTCAACGAACGTATCAACGATAGCATCTTTAATACGAACAGCCCCAAACTGAGTGTTTTTGATCGCAAAGTTGGTTCCTACAAATTGAACAGATAGCGTATGCCTAGAGTCCATTTGCATCTGCCAATCTACGGTCATTGCCGTATCGTAAAGGCTTTCGGCGTTATTCGCTTTACCCGATGCCAAAACCCAAATTACTCGGTTAGCCAGTCGCGACCATAAGCAAAGTTTATAGGCGTCTTCTTTAGAGCCCTCGAACTGGAGCATACCAGGAGCCTGCTTTATTTGTGCCTCAGGGCACAAAGTGAGCACTTCTTGTTTAAGTAGTTCGTCGAGACCGCGGCTGGTTGTAACCAGAATTGTATTCATTCATTTACCTGTAACTGGCGCACGACATTAGCACGTGCGCACTTTATGAGAGATCGGGGGTATTATAACGCGTTTACGATACGTTTAACGAGCGATGGACCTTGATAAATAAAGGCCGAATATAATTGAACCAATGATGCACCAGCATCTAAACGTGCCTGGGCTGACTCAGGAGAGTCTATGCCTCCAACGCCGATAATGGGCATAGATTTGTCTAAAGCTTTATCTAATTTCTTCGTCACTTGTAAACTCATGTCAGTCATCACTGAACCGCTGAGGCCACCCATTTCATCAGCATGGGCTAAACCTTGCACCGCATCACGAGAAAGTGTTGTATTAGTGGCAATGACGCCATCCATTTTGCTGTTCATCAAAGACACCGCAATACTGCTTATTTCATCATCGCTTAAATCAGGGGCGATTTTAATGAACATGGGCACGTATTTACTGTGTGTTTGCGTTAGCGTTTCTTGAGCGGCTTTAAGACCTACAAGCAATGAGTCTAATGCTTCGCCGTACTGTAGATTTCGTAGTCCTGGTGTATTAGGCGACGAGATATTGATAGTGATATAGCTGGCGTACGGATAAACCTTGTTCAGGCAAATAAGATAATCTTCTAGAGCCTTGGCGTCTTCGGTATCTTTATTTTTACCAATATTGATGCCGATGGGCCCTTTGAATTTCGCTTCTTTCACTTGTTCAACAAGGTGGTCAACACCTTTGTTGTTAAAACCCATGCGATTGATAATGGCTTGCTTTTCAGGCAGACGAAACAAGCGTGGCTTAGGGTTGCCCGGCTGTGGACGAGGCGTAACGGTGCCAATCTCAACAAAGCCAAAGCCCATGCTTGAGAATGCATCTATACAATCACCATTTTTGTCTAACCCTGCAGCTAGACCCACTGGGTTATCAAACTTAATTCCTGCTACCGTCACTGGTTTTGCAATAGGCGTGGTGCTGTACATCCATTTCAGCGGTGTATGTTGCGTTTTATTCAGCCAGTTAATAGTAAAATCGTGGCTTTTTTCAGGTTCACACTGAAGTAACAGCTTTTGCACTAAAGATTGCATGGGTATTCTAACGCTCGCTAATATAAAAAAGCCCTGATGAACAGGGCTTAAATCATTAAGGTGCGTGTATTCTAATGGTTAGACTTCACGCTTAAAAGCATCAATTCACGTAAAGCGACAGAAAACTTCGCAAATTCGTGCGTTGTGCTTGTTTTGAACTCAGACATCATGTGATACCAGCGCTTTAACAACACTTGGTTGCTGTCTATCCAGTCGTCGAGGATTTGATCGGCATCTGCAACATCGGTGCGTGACTGCAGCAAGTTAGCTGCTATAGAGCGCTGCTGCCAATCCAACTCTTCTCTGTACGATGCACGCGCGAGTGCCTGCCAATGGTTGCTTACCGCCTGATTATTTATTTGGTCAAGGAACCAATGCAGTTCCAGTCTCGAACCAAGTTGATAATAAAGCTTAGCGACCACATCGGTCTCATGTTTATCAGCGTCAACAATTTGCGCCAAATCAAAGCTGGAGAACATGTTTGAGAAGCTTGCCACTTGATAGGCAATATCATGAGGTACGTCTTGCTCGATATATTTCTGCGTAGCTGCCTCAAGTTGCGAATATTCACTTTCAACTAAGTAATGCTGAAGGTTCTTCGACAACAAATCGAAGGTACCGCGATAGCTTTCGATGGCGTCTTCAATAGAATGTGCTTTGTTGCCATGTCGAATATACCAACGGGCGCCTCTGCGCATAATGCGCCTTGCCTCATCAAGCATGGTTAGCTGTAATTTGGCACAAATGACATTGTCTAAATCTTCAATACGGCCCCATAGGTTGTCCATATTAAAGATGCCGTGAACAATTGCATAGGCGTCAGCAATTTCGCTCACGCTGGCACCGGTTTCTTCCTGTAAGCGGAAAACGAAATTCAAACCCATGTCATTAACCATATTATTGGTTAATTTGGTGGCAATAATTTCACCGCGCAGTGGATGCTGCTGCATATATTCGTTAAAGCGACTGCGAAGGACTTCTGGGAATGCTTCTAACAACAGGCGAGCATGATAGGGGTTTTCAGTGATCTCAGGAATATTAAGCGCATCTTTCATCACCATTTTGCCGTAGGCAATTAGCACACTCAATTCTGGTCGCGTTAAACCTTGGTCTGTGGCAACGCGATCTGAAATTTCATCATCACTTGGAATAAACTCCAGCTCTCTGTTTAACTGCCCTTCTCTTTCTAAACCATGGATAAAGCGCAGCTGCTCTTTCAGCTGTTTTACACCAGCTAATTCAGTAATCGAGATGGACTGAGTTTGACGATAGCAGTCTTTAAGCACAATGGCAGACACATCGTCAGTCATGTCATAAAGCAGCTTGTTGCGTTGCTTGATTGTAAGCTCGCCGTCGTTAACTAGGCTATTAAGCAGTATTTTGATGTTAACCTCATTATCAGAGCAATCAACACCGCCCACATTGTCGATAAAGTCAGTGTTGACTCTGCCGCCGTTAGCAGCGTATTCAATACGACCTAGTTGAGTAACACCGAGATTTCCCCCCTCTCCGACAATTTTCGCCTGAACGTCTTTACCGTTTACCCGTAAATCGTCATTAGCGCGATCGCCCACCGCAGAATGCGATTCCTTAGAGCTCTTAATGTAAGTACCGATACCGCCATTCCACATTAAATCCACAGGCATCTTCAATACATTATGAATAAGCTCGTTGGGTGTCATGGTTTGTTGTCTAGTGCCTAACCATTTTTTCATTTCTGGGGTTAGCTTAATGGACTTAGCCGAGCGGCTAAACACACCACCGCCTTTTGAAATCAATTTGCTGTCGTAGTCTTCCCACGACAACCTTGGGTTTTCAAACAAGCGCTGACGCTCTTTATAGCTGTCTGCTGCATTTGGATTAGGGTCGAAGAATATATGCAGGTGGTTAAATGCACAGATAAGCTTTGTATGCTCAGATAACAACATACCGTTACCAAATACATCACCCGCCATGTCACCCACACCGATACAGGTGAAATCGGTAGTTTGACAATTCACGCCCATTTCGCGGAAGTGACGCTTAACAGATTCCCAACCGCCTCTGGCTGTAATACCCATTTTCTTATGGTCGTAGCCAATGCTGCCACCTGAGGCAAACGCGTCGCCTAACCAAAAGTTAAACTCTTCTGCTATGCCATTGGCAATGTCAGAGAAAGTGGCAGTTCCTTTATCTGCGGCAACAACAAGATAAGGGTCGTCGTCATCCAATCGCACTACATCTTTGGGCGGAACGATTTCTCCGTTCACGATGTTGTCAGTAATATCCAGCAAGCTGGTTATGAAGGTGCGGTAGCACGCTTGTCCTTCTGCTTGGATAGCCTCCCGGCCTTGCTCTACAGGGGCCTTCTTACAAACAAAGCCCCCTTTTGCACCAACGGGAACAATAACCGTGTTTTTAACTTGCTGGGCTTTAACTAAACCAAGCACTTCTGTACGGAAATCTTCTTGACGGTCTGACCAGCGCAAACCACCACGGGCTACTTTACCGCCTCTAAGGTGCACACCTTCAACCCGAGGGCTGTATACAAAAATTTCGTACTTAGGCAGCGGAAGCGGCATGTCAGGAATAAGCTCAGGGAGCATTTTGAACGACACGTAAGACTTTTCGTTATCCGACTCATCAAGTTGATAGAAGTTAGTGCGCAGTGTGGCAGACATCATGTCTAAATAACGACGGATAATTCTGTCATCATCAAGGTTGCTCACACCGTCTAGCTGAGATTTAATATCGGCAAGTATTGCGTCTTCTTTTTTCTTGTTACGCTTTTTCTTCGGATTAAAGCGCTGGTCAAAGAAGTCTACCAACAAGCGAGCTATGTCGGTGTAGTTGGCCAGCGTATTTGCAATGTAATCGTGGCTAAATGAGCTGCCTGTTTGACGCATGTATTTTGCATAGGCACGCAAAATAGTCACTCGGCGTCCGGTGAGGTTTGCACCGAGAATTAAGCGGTTAAACGCATCGTCTTCTAGGGTGTTGTACCACACTTTAGCAAACGCATCTTGGAACAGTATTTGGGCGTTTTCCATGTCGAAATGCTGCCCGCTTTTGTGCAGCATTTTGAAATCCATGATCCAGTTATGCTCACCACCTGAACACGTTATTTTATATGGGCTCTCATCAATTACGCGTAACCCAAAGTTTTCCAGCATTGGCAGTACATCCGACAAATGAATGGGCTCTGCACGATGGAACAATTTAAGTTTAACAATTTGACTCTCAGAGTCTTCTTCTTGGGGGCGATAGAACAACATATCTAAGGTATGTTTATCGTCTAGCATCTCCAATTTACCCATGTCTACCAACGCTGCTGATGGCAGGTTGTGTTCCATGTAACTGCGAGAGAATGCATTGCTATATTTACGCTCTAATGACTTTCCAGACGCCTCGCCGTGAGATGCTGAAATAGCTGATGCAAGCCTGTCATTCCATGTTTTGGTTAGCTCGATGATATTTTGTTCTATTTCCTTCACATCAAATTCCGCATTGTTATCGTTAACTCGCGCTATGTAGTGTGTTCTTGCATAAACAGATTCAGAGAAGAAGGTTGTAAACTCCACCTCTTCTGATGCGTTAAGCGACACCTTTAATAGCTCTTGCGTCTCTTTACGCAATTGCGTGTTATAGCGCTCTCTTGGTACAAACACCATGCACGAGAAAAAGCGACCAAAGGTATCTTTGCGTATGAATAAGCGAGAAATTCCTCGCTCCTGCATTTGGAAAATACCCATTACAATTTGAGCTAACTCCTGTGCTGGAGTTTGCAATAGCTCATCTCTTGGGTAGGTTTCTACGATGTTGACAAACGCTTTGTATGCGTGAGTACCCGGCTCGAAGCCTGATAAAGCACAGATAAGCTGAATCTTTTCACTTAAAATTGGCAATTCAATAACGCTTTGGTTATAAAACGATGCCGAATATAACCCTAGGAAGCGGTGCTCACCGACCACTTGACCATTATCGTTGAAAACTTTGACGCCAATATAGTCCATATATGCAGGGCGATGAACGCGAGCCCGAGTATTGGTCTTGGTTAAAATAAGGGGGTTTTCACTTAACGCTTCACTGCGTGCTGAGGCTGGCAGCTTCGATAAAAGACGCTCGCGGTTATTAACGGAGTTCTTTAGTAAACCTAGGCTGCTATCGTTTTTAGGGATCCAGCGATGGTCACCTTCTATGGCTTTTACATCGTAATAACGGTAGCCCATCATGGTAAAGTTATGATCGCCCAACCAGTTTAGAAAGCGATTTACCTGGTCTTTTTGCTCACCGGACACGGGCCAGTTAAACGATTCGCTGGTTTTAATTACCGTGTGCAGTGTGCTGGTCATATCTTGCCAATCAGCCACGGCAAGTGATACTTCATCGACCACTGAGTGAAGCTCTTTTGTCAGTATGTCGATATCTTTTTTGGAAGTTTGACGGTCAACTTCTATAAAAATAACGGTTTCTTTTTTCGCACCTTCCAGGGTTTTGCCCTGCTCAGAAAAGCTTTCCACCTTGTTGCTGGTGTCACGCTTAATACCTATAGGGCTATGCAAAAATAAATGTGCGGTTATGTTCAGTCTATTCAGCGACATTCGAACCGAATCAACGAGGAACGGCATGTCAGACACAATCACTTCAACAATAGTGTGGCTTGAGTGCCAACCGTGTTTTGCAATTTCTGGATTAAAGACGCGTATGTGGGGCGCAGAGTTATCGAATCGAGAGAGTGCATTCCATAAACTCAGAGTTGCACCGTAAAGATCGCTGTCGTTGCGATTTTCTAAATCATCGCTTGATATGTTTTTATACAACAGACGTCCGAATTGCTGCACAAGAGACTTCTGCTTCGTATCTACTTTTTTATCGATAAGTGCGAATACATTATCTAGCAGTACTGAGTGTCGCTGTGAGGTGACTGTCATTTGTTAACCTTTTAGTAATATCGTAAGTGCTGAAAACCTTTGTATTTTCTCTAATAAAGCGGCTTATTAAAAGCCCCTTTTTAACCTTATATTAACAGCATAGATAACTATGCAGAAAACACCTAAAAAAAGGGCCTAAAGGCCCTTTTTTTTGATTAGCTATGCAAAAATAATTTATGCACCAGGGTCATTTTTGTTCCACCAGAGGAACCTAGCCAACGCTGGTAGTACAATTATTGCACCAAGCATGTTAACAACGAACATAAACGTCAGCAATATTCCCATATCCATTTGGAATTTGAGCGATGAGAATACCCATGTGCTGACGCCAATTGCTAACGTTACCCCGGTAAAGAGCACCGCACTGCCGCGCTCTTTAAGCGCTGCAAAATAGGCTTCTTGTACCGTTGCACCCTGCTTCAACATTAGGCTCTTGGTCGATAGAATATAAATACCATAGTCCACCCCTATTCCCACACCCAGTGCGATAACTGGTAAGGTGGAGACGGTGAGACCAATTTGAAGATAGGTCATCAATGCTTGGGCCAGCACAGACACTACGTAAAGCGGTATAACAACCACTAATGTAGCGCGTATTGAACGGAAGCTAATTAAGCATAAAGCGATGACTGCACCGAATACATAGAGCATCATTGGATCTTGCGCTTCGCTAACCGCTTCGTTCGTTGCCGCCATAACACCTACCGGGCCAGACGCTAAGCTAAACTTCATATCGTCAGTTTCATATTCTGTACGATAATCTTTAACCGCATCAACAACGCGAGAGATAGTTTCTGCCTTGTGATCTTCCATAAATAGAATGATAGGCATTACAGAACAATCGCCGTTTAAAAGACCTGATGATGTAGGTACACGAGATATAGCTTGAACCAATGTTTGTTGGTTTCGTGGAATAACCTGCCACTTCACATTGCCTTCGTTGTAACCCGCATTCACAATTTTAGCGACTGACGCAAGGGATACTGCAGACTGAACGCCTTTGGTATTCTCCATTTTCCACTGGAAGTCGTCCATGGCTTTCATGACGTTGTGTGATGTACACGCTTCAGGCGTGGTTTCTACCAAAATAGAAATATAGTCAACGGTCACTTCGTACTTATCGGTAATTAAGAAGGTGTCTTGGTTATACCGAGAGTCTTCGTGAAGCGCTGGTGCGCCGGCATGCAAATCACCTATTTTCATTTTTTGTGCTTGGAAGTGACCAAACACAAATAAGATAGCGGTGATAGTTAATATAATTGCAGCGGGTTTCTTACGTGAACAAGCAGCAACCATATCCCAGAACTTACTGTTCGCCTTTTCCTTGCCTGCAAATTTTTCTACGTAGCGTTCGTCAAGCTTCAAGAAGCTCATTAATACAGGAAGTAACAGTAAGTTAGTTAAAATAATAACCGCTACACCCATACTCGCCGTAATCGCTAGCTCTCGGATGATACCAATATCGATAACCAGTAGAGTCATAAAGCCAACGGTGTCAGAGAGCAATGCAATACCGCCTGGCACAAGTAAGCTTCTAAATGCTGCCATAGATGCTTTCTTAGCACCAATACCCGTTACCGCCTGCTTCTCTACCGCATTTATCATTTGCACACCGTGGCTTACGCCGATGGCAAACACTAAAAACGGGACAAGTATAGACATCGGATCCATACCAAAGCCGATAGAGGTAAGTAGCCCCAGCTGCCAGATAACGGCAATCACAGAACACAGTAATGGCAATACCGTTAACATTATGCTGCGTGAGAAGAAGTACACCATAATGGCAGTTATACCAATGGCGATAGCAAAGAATATCAGTACGTCTTTGGCACCATCGGCTACGTCACCAATCATTTTGGCAAAGCCAATGATATGAATTGACGTTTCTTCGTTTTCATATTGGCCGCGAAGCTGCTCTTCTAACTCTGCCGCAAGGGCTAGTGTATCAAGTGGTTCGCCGGTTTGAGGGTCGATATCTAGCAGCTGCGCAGTTACCATTGCACAGCTGTAATCGCTTGCAACCTGTCGCCCAACAATATTGGCTTTTTCAATGTTTGCCGCAACCAGCTCCAACGCTTCTGGATTAGACGAGTTAAAGTCTGCAGGAATAACCGGCCCGCCAGCAAATCCGCCCTCAACGATTTCGGTAAATCGAGTGGACGGTGAAAACAGTGAGATGACCAATGAGCGATTGACGCCGTTGATAAAGAAAAGTTGGTCGTGCACATTTTTCAATGTGTCGAAAAAATTCTTGTTAAAAATATCATCGTTTTTGTCACATACAGACACAAGGATATTGTTAGCACCACCAAAATCTTGGCGATGTTCAATATAGGTCTGCATGTATTCATGATTAAGAGGAATGTTTTTTTCAAAACCAGCGTCTAAACGCATTTGAGAAGCTTGATAGCCCAGAAACACCGTTGCGATAGCGAATAGTGCTACCACAAGCTTTCGGTTACTGAAGACTAATTTTTCGAGAAAATGGGTCATTGCTTTTATTCTGCCCTATTTTAAATTCAACGTTTTAACGCCATTCGCTGATACCGCGAGATTCAGACCTTTGAACTGCTTAGCATTAAGAATTGCAGCTTTATCTTCAATCTGAGACACCGAAATACCTTCCCCTGGCTTACAATCAACAGGATTTGCATAAGGGTCGCGCATACTTGTAGGTATTGGTCTGTTGGCCTTCACCATTTTGCCGTTATTGCCAAGGGCATAAACAACAGAGTCTGAGCCAATAAGAATTGAATTTAGCGTACTGTTTGAACACGTTTGAATATATTCCCAAGACGATTCATTGTGATTAATGAACATGTTGCCGCGCAAACCAACCGCGAGCACTGAATTATCGTCTAGTGGCTTGATATCAAAAAACGAACCGGTGTAATCAACGCTGTAACGTTCCCACGACTTGCCCATGTCGGTGCTTTTAGCCAATAGACCGGCTTCACCAGCAAGATACAGGGTATTACCATCAAGCGTGATGCGATTGATATGGGGAAGAATAGATTCTAACTCTTGTTGATAAAAGGCTTCGTCTTCTTTTCGGATGTCTTCCAAATATTCTCTATCGTATGGGTCTAGCAAGGTTGCATGGCGTTCTGCATTCCACGTTTTCCCGCCATCTTCAGTGCGGTAAAACAAGCCATATGCCCCTGCGGCGACGCCCTGCATTTCGTCAAAAAAGAGCACGTCGAGAAAAGGACGCTGTAAATCAGGTTGGTACTGCTGCACCTCCCACGATTCACCTTTATCTGATGAATGAATAATAACGGCGTCGTGACCTACCGCCCATATATTGTCACCGACCACAGTAGTAGCGGTAAGCGTTGACTGAGTTGGCACTCTTTTTTGTTCGAAAACGTCTCCGTTTTCAGAAATAAGTACATGACCACGTTCACCGACAATAACAACAAACTGATCAGCGTCAATATCGAGCAAAACAGACTGTTCTACCAATGGTGCCATGAATACTTCTTCAGCGATTGCAGTGCTTACGTTATTGACTGCAAAGGCGGCGGCAATGCACGCTGCAATGTTTTTTTTCATATTGAACCATTCCCCCTAATAATAATTGTCTGCAAACAAAAACGGTTGGCAAGTGCCAACCGTTTGGTGTGTAAGCCGATTAGCGCATACCTTCTCGTCGCAATGCTTGCGGCGTAAACTCAACATCTCGAGGACGTACAGTAAAGTCGTACATTTGCTCTTCGTTGTCTAAGCCGATGGCTAGGTATCTACGAGAGTTCAAGTCATGGTACGAGTCAAGTGTAGACCATTGAGTTGGTACTTCGTAGTAGTTTACACCATACGCTACAGCAACACGATACAGTTCGCCACGATTATCATACATATCAGCAACTTGAATCTGCCAGCTGTCTTCATCAATGAAGAATACACGTTTTTGATAGATATGGCGGAAACCTTCTTTCAATGTGGCTTCAACCACCCAAACACGGTGCTTTTCCCAGCGCGTCAAATCAGGGTTCACGTGATTTGGCGTAAGAATGTTGTCATAACTTGCGTTGTCAGAGTGCAATGCATAGTTGTTATACGCTACGTACATTTCTTGCTTACCAACCAACTTCCAGTCGTAGCGGTTTGGTGAACCGTTAAACATATCGAAATCATCGGTGGTACGCAGGCCATCGGCCGCCGTTCCCGGTGTATCGTAAGCAATGTTTGGTGCTAGACGAACGCGGCGCTGTCCGGTGTTATACGTCCACGCTTTACGGGGTTCTTTAACTTGGTCAACGGTTTCGTGAACGAGCAAGGCTGTTCCAGCCAAACGTGCTGGCTGAGTGACTTTTTGCTTGAACATAAATAACACGTTGTCTTCTGTTAGTTGCTCTGGCGTGGCGTTATCTTCTGCGTATTTAATAAGCAACTGCTCATCAAATCCGATAACGTTATAGTCACCACCGGTAGTAACCGCCGCTTGTCCACCGTTACGCTGAACCGCAGCACCACGATAACGCAGAATGTGGTTCCAGATTGCCTCTAAACCATTTTGTGGAATAGGAAATGGAATACCAATCGCTGCACCCTTAATACCATTACCACCGTCTAAAAGTTCTGCACGAGTCGCATTTGCTTTAGTCGCGTCATAAATATTCTGCGGGTTTGAAGCAGAGCGTCGTGTCGGGTAAACCGGCATGCGGAACGTCTCTGGATATGTTTCAAACATTTTCATCTGCCCTTCAGACAAATGCTCAGCGTACTCTTTGTAGTTTTTGGCAGTAATCTCAAATAACACTTTGTCATCTGGGAACGGATCCGGGTGATGGTCGCCCACTGAGTATCCTGCTGGCGCAGAGGTAATACCGCCTGTCCACGCTGGAATACTGCCGTCTGCATTTGCGGCAACCTCACCACCGAGGGGTGTCAATTCTTTACCCAGTTTACCGGCTTCGGCATCTGAGACTTTCGCCATGACGCTTGCACCAGACAACGCTAGTGACAAGGCGGCTGCAATAATTCCTACTTTTCTAATCATAAATACCACTCTTTAGATTGCATATTTGATGTTAAATGACAAAAAGTCTCTGTCTGCAAGAGCATTCGTTGTACCAATGCCTCCCCAGAACGCGCTGTATGACGCCGTAGCAGACCACTTACTCAAGTAGTCAAATGTCATTGATAAAGCAGCAGACTTAACATCTTCTGTGAAAAGGAATAGAGGATCAGGCGTGGTGCCCTCTACATCATGTGAAAACGTTGCACGAACACGCAGGTTCATACCGGCATAAATTGAATTATAATCGGCAACTGCAAGTAGTCGATAGCCCCATGCATCATCAGTGGCGAACGGGTTGGTTTCCGGTCCGTCTGACAAACCTAGGTGAAGACCTTGGCGAGGATTACCCGTTGCCGTTGGCTCCAATGATGGTGTTCTTGCCGTACCAGGTGCGTTCAGTCTCACTACGTTTGGATCTGGCATATCAACAATGTTGACGTAACCGGCTTCACCTAGCAACACAAAGTTATCTGCACCAAATTTAGGGCCAAATACGTGAGACGCAGTAAACTGCATCTGCCATGTATCAGAGAAAATAAAGCCTTGAGCTGTTTCACCAGGGCCTACTGCTCTTCCGATATTATTTAGCTGAGAAATACCTTCAAGGTCAGGACGTAAACCTGCATTTGCAAGCTGCTCTGGCATACCCATGTAAAGTAATTCAACGTCGTCTATCTGAAGCGGCTCATCAACACGATAAGCAAATTCACCGGCTAATGCCGTTGTGCCAATGTTCGTGTTGAAGCTCATACCATAAAGCTTGATGTCTTCAGGGTAGAAAAACTCTGATTTTGTAAACGCACGTAAGTCAGTGATGTTATCGCGCGTTACTTCATTACCCGCAAGAAACGCAAGGTCAGCACCAATACCAGCTTGTGTAAAGTCTGACGTAATACCTGAAATAAGTGGACGCTGACTGTGGTAGTTGATGTGATAGAAACTGAATTCAGTTTCGTTAATCTCTGGTGAAAACACGGTTAAACGCAAGCCGTACTGGCCTTGGTCATCTGCTTCGTTGTGCGGGTCATCGCCAAAACCACGCACAGCAACCTTAGTTGGGTACGCTAAATAGGCTTGAGAGATATCAGCAGCATCTGCGCCAGAACGCAACAAATCGCCATAGCCGTTTAATGCTGTTAGCAAGTGCTCTAAATCAATGTCTGGGTTGCCGCTGAAACCTAGTTGGATATTCTGGCGTTGACCGCCGTCTCCCGCAAAGTCGTTACCGGCAAAATAACTGCCTGAAACAGGAAGCCAACTGCGTTGGAACTCGTATTGATAGTAGCCCGATACACTTACATCAGGTGTTAAACCTAATGACGCGTACACCATACCAACAGGTAAGAATACTTCTCTTAACTCGGCGCCAGGTGCGCGAGCACGCGTTACGTCAACAGGGTTGGTGGTGTTTATACCATGCTGGATAAAAGTACTTTCACCCCAACTGATTACCTGACGTCCAACACGCAAGGTAAGTGGCTTATCGCCTACCCACCAATCGCCGTAGAAAAAGGCATCGTATAAACGTACGTCAGTACACAGTAAATCTTCTGCTTCTGGGTCCTGACATAGGTCGTACTGGTTACCCGTGATAGGGTTTGAATATGGGCGGTCACCGTCCATTTGCTCAAAATCATAAAACCAAAATCCGCGAGCAAAGAAGCCGTAGTCACCGAAGTTTATGTCAAGTTCGTGAGTACCTGAAATCTGTGTTGCGAATGCGTCGCCTGGATCGTGTGCTAAGTTACCTAAATCACCATTGGTAGAGTAACCACCATCGGCTAAGCCCCATACATCACCGCTAGAATAAAGTGGGTTGAATGCAGCGTGGTAACCAGTCCAGTTAAATTGAGGATGATTACTGTTACCGATTAAATCATAATCTCTAGCTTCAGTACGAATACTTGTTGCAAGCGAGAACGTTGAATCTAACGTAATGCTTACATCACCTACTTGCCAATTAGCGGCGTGAGCAGGTACTGCAGCAGCACCTAGCAGAGTGAGAACCCCTGCAGCAATTGGTGATATTTTAAAAGCGCTAGGCCTGTTTTTCATATTTTTATACTCCCAAGTCGACGCGTGTGCATGCCCGACATCATGACCAACCATAACGATTAACAAAATCATTACATCATTTTACCAGAACCGCAAGAACTAATCCTACCAGTTAACAACTTTTACAACATTAATCGTATCAAATAGTTATTGCATTATGATGAGTATAAAAGCCATTTATGCGGTTGTACAAAATTCAGCTTGAAAGTGCGCAAAAATCGCTCACTTGTGAGTGTTTTGTGGTAGCGGGGTTATGCTACCTCGCTTATTTCCCTTAATTAATTACCTAAGGCGTTCTATCGCCCTTATTTTATTGTGCTGATCTACAATCATACGAAAGCGCCCTTTCACCCCGTCTGAGGTGATAAACTGGCGCAAACGATTGGTGGGAACCTGCACCCGAACGCTAGATTCTGCCATCATGACAACGCTCGGTACAGCAGGCGAATATAATGCCTCACACTGGGTGTAAGGCACACTTATAGAGAAATAAAATATGCTATCTGTTGGTTCAATCTGCGCCATAAGCAAGGCTCTTGCTCACTTTTTCAAACACATCCTTGCTCAGTCCTTTGTGGTTAAGTAAGCGACCTAGCTGTTCTTTCATTAGCGTTTGATGTTCAACTGCAAAGCCCTGCCACTGGGTTAATGGCGTTACGATGCGAGCAGCAACTTGTGGATTCAATGTATCGAGTTTAAGTAAATAATCAGTAACAAACTTATAGCCACTACCGTCTAGTGCATGGAACATCTCGCTATTATAGAACGCGAAGCTACCAATGACTGAGCGAACTCGATTGGGGTTACTCATCGTAAACTGAGGATGTTCACACAACATCGTTATTGTGGCAAAGATATCCTTAGATGCTTGCGTAGCATGTAGCGCAAACCATTTGTCCAATACAAGCGGGTCGTTACTCCACTTTTGCTCGAACTTTGCCATGAGCGAATCAAAGGTGTCACGCTGACAAAACTGTGCGCATCTTAACGCTCCCAGCGTGTCGGTCATGTTATCTGCTTGTTCAAATTGCTTAATAACAAGGCTTTCATGCTGTGGTAACCGCGCCAAGTGTGCAAGAACAACATTCTTACAACGTCGCTGATTCACTGCATTCTGGTTGTAAGCATACGGTGCACTTTCAATGCTATTAAATACGTCAAGCAATGATGACTCGAGATGTTGTGCAAATTGAGAACAAAAAGCCTTTCGTGCGGCACTCAAAGTTTGAACATTTATCGATGTTCTAGACTGGCAGAGCGTTTCAAATGAAGGAATAATCAGACATTCGCCGAGTAGCTCAACATTATCCTGCTCACGTACAATGGCTTCTCTTATGCCCGCCCAAATATCGTTATCGATAGCTTCGCCTGGCGCACGTTCTAATTCACTGATACAGCGATTGTAGATAGACTGCATTGCATCCCAGCGATTAAATGCATCTTTGCCATATTTGAAAATGGTTAATAACGAGGTAGTTGGTAACTCGTTATTCACTTTTGCAGGGGCTGAAAAATTGCCTAATACCACCGGAGTCAATGTTTTGTTTGGCGCATCGATGGTGAAGGACACCGACTCTTTATCTAAAATGACCATTCCATCATTAATGATGGCTTCATTGTCGGTGTACTGAACTCCGTCTTCGTCCATAACTTCCATTTTGATGGGCATGTATAACGGATGCTTTTCACTCTGTTCAGAGGTGGCCGGCGTATGCTGAGATAATGTAATGGTATGTTTGCCATCGTCGAGCTTACTCTGCTTTACACTGATAATGGGAGTACCAGATTGACTATACCAACGTGCAAACTGGCTGAGATCTAACGACGTTGCCGATTGCATAGCAGAGACGAAGTCATCACAGGTTACAGCTTGCCCATCATGGCGTTTAAAGTATTCATCCATACCTTTTCTAAACCCATCTAGGCCAAGCAGTGTGTGGAACATACGAATAACTTCAGCACCTTTGTCGTACACCGTTACCGTGTAGAAATTGTTCATCTCTATCACTTCATCGGGTCGTATGGGATGGCTCATTGCACTTGCGTCTTCGGCGAACTGGTGTTCGCGCATCACGCGCACATGCTTAATACGATTGCTCAGTTCTGACGTCATATCAGCGCTAAACTGCTGATCTCTAAATACCGTAAGCCCCTCTTTCAAACTAAGCTGAAACCAATCTCGACAGGTGACTCGGTTCCCGGTCCAGTTATGAAAATATTCATGGGCAATAACCGCTTCCACATTAAAGAAGTCATCGTCGGTAGCCGTGTTTTGGTCGGCCAAAACAAACTTACTGTTAAATACATTGAGACCCTTGTTTTCCATGGCTCCCATATTGAAAAAGTCTACTGCCACTATCATGTAAATATCGAGGTCGTATTCTAGACCGAAGACCTCTTCATCCCATTTCATCGCGCGTTTTAACGACTCAAGTGCAAACGTACCTTGGCCTTGCTTTCCCTTATCCACATAAAGTTCTAGCGCAACTTCTTTACCGCTAGCTGTGGTAAACGTATCAGAGAGCATGTCAAAATCGCCAGCCACTAAGGCAAAGAGATAACACGGCTTCGGATGGGGGTCGTGCCATTTAACAAAATGTTGGCCGTTAGTTAACTGCCCTTTGTCTATGGGGTTACCGTTGGAAAGTAACATAGGAAACGATGTATCCCCCACCACGGTTACCGTATAAACCGAGAGCACATCAGGGCGGTCCATAAAGAAGGTAATACGCCTGAACCCTTCTGCCTCACACTGCGTGCAGTAAGCACCGCCAGAATGATATAAGCCTTCTAATGCTTTGTTGCGACTAGGGGCTATAGTGGTTTCAATCTCGAGTGTAAATTCATCGCTCTCAACAGGAATTGTCAGAGAGGATTCGTCAAGTACGTAGCCTGGGCTGTTATCGCTTTTACGTGACAGTTCAATACCGTCAATGGAGATTTTGTTGACAGGAAGGTTGTCGCCGTCTAATACCAAGGCGTCTTGATGACTGCCCTGTCTTTTTATACGCAATGAACTGAATACACGAGTTTCAGTTGGATGAAGTGTGATGTGTAAGTCGACGGTAGAGATAGCAAAGGCCGGCGGCATGTAATCCGCTCGGCGTTTAATTTGAACTGACATAGAACTCCTTAATGAAGCGTCTATATAATGTTTATACGGACCCTTCGCTTTTCGTTTCAAATGTTGGCGGCGTTATACGCAAAATTTTGATTCCCAAATAGGCGTAAACGATAGCAAGAAATGGATTAATTAAATTAAAGAACGCGTAGAAAATGTAATCAAAAGGATTCACTAGCAGCACGCTATGCATATAGGCCCCGCAAGTGTTCCAAGGAATAAGTGGCGACGTAAGCGTACCGCCATCTTCTAAACTGCGCGATAGGTTAAGTTGGTCTAAGCCTCGTTTAGCATATTCTTCTTTATACATGCGGCCAGGCATTACAATAGCAATATACTGGTCGGCAGTGACTAAGTTTGTCGCGAAGCACGTCATAATGGTTCGACTTACCATATCACCAGCAGATTTTGCGCCTAGCAAAATAGTGGCTACAGCACGCTTGAGAAGCCCGACTCGCTCTAACACAGCGCCAAAAGACATGGCACATATTATCAGCCATATTGTATTAAGCATTGAGGACATGCCGCCTCGAGATAATAAGCTATTTAAATTCTCATCAGGTGTTGAAAAGCTCACTCCATCAAACAAAGCTGTCCATACCACTTTTAATGCACCGATACTTGCAGTGTCATTAGCGCTTGCCATTGCAGCGACGACATCCCATTGGAATATAACGGCCCAAATACCGCCGAGTAACGCGCCGATAAAAACGGCTGGAAATGCCGGCATTTTTTTAATTGCTAAAGTAAGGAGCACAACAAGCGGCACAAGAAGGTGCCATCCAAGATTAAAAGACTCACTGAGAAGTTGCTGCATTTGCTCAATGCGCTCGGCCTTCGCATCACCTACTTCACTAAATCCGATAACAGTAAACAGAATAAGCGCAATAACAAAGCTTGGGATTGTGGTCCAGAGCATGTAGCGAATGTGGTCGAAAAGATCGGTACCCGCTACTGCTGGCGCTAAATTAGTGGTTTCAGATAGTGGCGAAATTTTATCACCAAAATAGGCACCAGACACCACTGCCCCCGCGGTAATAGCCGCTGACATTTCCATACCTGCTGAAACGCCCATTAGCGCAACACCCACTGTGGCTGCTGTCGTCCACGAACTGCCTATGCTCATGGCAACTACTGCGCAAATTAAACACGTCGCGGCGTAGAAAAACGAAGGATTAAGAAGTTCGAGGCCAAAATAAATCAACGTAGGCACAGTTCCAGACAGCATCCACGTGCCAATTAAGGAGCCAACCGCAAGCAATATAAGACATGCTCCCAATGACATTGAAATGCCATCGACTATGCCTTTTTCTATTGTTTTCCAGCTGTAGCCGTTTTTCATTCCAATAATGGCTGCCATACCCATTGCCAACAACAAGGCTATTTGATTAGGGCCGTATGACGAATTATCTTCAAACAGATAAACGGCAGTTCCCATCATAAGAACCAGTGCAACAATAGGAATTAAGGCATCTAAAAGTGACGGTGTTTTGAACTCTTTATTAGTCATTGTTATTATTTTATAAAACCTTTTTTTGAAAGCTATTTATTTTTTTGAGCTACTTAAATGCTGCTTCTTGAATCAAGAGCTTCTTGAATTGAGCGCTTTTAAAATTGAGAGCACTGAATTTAAGAGCTGCTTACATTCAAACGAGTCGCTGAAGAATTAGCGTTTACGATTATCTAAAAAACAGAGCGATAGAACATGAGCGCGATAATAACAGGGCAAACAAAGCGCACATACCACGGCCAAATTTTCCAGAATAGTCCGTGTTCTACGTTTTCGTTGCCCTCTTTAAGCTCAGTAAGTATGGCATCTCTGCGCCACACCCATCCAGCGAAAATACACAGCACTAAACCTAGCAGTGGCTGGCTGTATTCTGTGGTTAACGCAATAACGAAACCAAACAGCATATCGAAGTTAAGAATTATGATGCAGCTGAGAATGAAGATTAACGCAGCCATAAATACCACGGCCTTGCCACGCTGCAAGCCTTTACTCTCTACCATGAACGCGACCGGTACTTCTAACATGGAAATAGAAGAGGTCACCGCCGCAATGGCCATTAGCGCAAAGAAAGTGAACGACACGAAAACACCTACAGTGCCAATAGTATCAAACAATGCGGGAAGTACTTTGAAGATAAGTGTATCACCTTGAATTAAGGCACCCTCTGGGGTGAATATTTCTACGCCGTTGTTCAATGCGACGTACATCGACGGAATGATAAGCATACCTGCAATTACCGCGACACCAATATCAACCAGTGCCACCGAGGCTCCAATTGTTGGCAGGTTTTCTTTTTTACTCAAGTATGAGCCATACACTAACATTGTGCCCACACCCAAAGACATTGAGAAGAAAGCTTGCCCCATAGCATTAATTAACAAATCAGGGTCGAGTACTCGTGAGAAATCAGGGACTAAATACGCACTCCACCCTTCACCTGCACCAGGTTGCATACTGACATATACGATAAGCGCTAGTATGAGAATGACTAAGGTTGGCATCAATCTAACTGACCATTTTTCAATACCGGCTTTAACACCACCGACTACGATAAATGCAGTTAACATCATGAATAAAGCGCAGAAAATAACGTTACGCGTAACGGAAGAGGTAAGAAGCCAATCGCTTGCAGACTGCAGTCCTACTAGTCTTACCGCTGAGTCAGCAAAGTAGACCAGCATCCAGCCACCGACGATGGCATAGAAGGCTAAAATGAGAGAAACAGTAACACAGCCCCAAATGCCGGTTGCTCTACCTACATAACTACCTGATATTTTGCCAAGCGCGTCGACCATATTTGAGCGTGTACTACGACCAATGATCAACTCGGCCATTAGGACAGGATAAGCTAGGACAAAGGCCAGTAATAGATAAACGAGTACAAATGCAGCACCGCCGTTACTTGCTACTTTTGTGGGGAACCCCCAGATATTTCCAAGCCCAACCGCTGAGCCTGCAGCCGCCAGCACGAATCCTATTCGAGAAGAAAACTCGCCTCGTATCGCCATGTTATTTGCCTTTATTATTGTTGTAATATTTGTATAGACACAAAAAAAGGGCTGGCCCTAGACCAGCCCTTTTCCGACAGCGCTTAATGTGTAGTGATAGCGTATCGGCCTGTTTCAATCATATCGAAAGTAATATTAGCCGCTTCGTCTAAAAACGGATCTAACTCTTCCATGTCTTCTGGAAGGTCATCAAGCGTCGTTACCGGCTCTAAGCCTAGGCGCTGCAGTCGTTCGTTAGCGCGTGCTAATGATTTTACCTCAGCTTCTTTTTTCTTGGCTTCTCTTTCAGCCTTTACCAGTGATATGAAATCTTTGTCTTTATTCTTTTTGTATTCCTCGATGTCATCATTAATGTATGAAAACTCGGGGTTTTGCATAATTCGTTTACTGTGCTTCGCCGATAATACGTCTAACGCAGATTGGCCGTCAGCAAACGTAGTGTAGTTGGCCCTGTTAATACTATCCCATGGAAGTGCGTTATCAGCCTGACTTTCGCCCCACTCTGCAGGTTCAATAGCCGAGGGATATAAAATATCGGGAATAACACCTTTATGCTGTGTGCTGCCGCCATCAATTCGATAAAACTTAGCAATAGTAAACTGCACGCTGCCTAACGGATTATCGTACAGGTCGTAAATTTTACCTAGGCCACGATGCTGCTGAACCGTACCTTTACCGAAGGTTTGCTCACCAACAATCAAGGCGCGATTATAGTCTTGCATTGCCGCGGCAAAAATTTCTGAGGCTGATGCGCTGTAACGGTCAACAAGCACAGTCAGTGGGCCGTCATAAGACACTTTCCCATCGGTGTCACGATTAACGCTAATCTTAGACTGTCCGTATCGAATTTGAACCACGGGACCTTTTTCAATGAAAAGTCCAGACAGTAATGTTGCTTCTGTTAACGAGCCGCCGCCATTACCACGTAGATCGACAATAACGCCTTTCACGTTTTGTGACTTAAGTGCTTCAATTTCTTTTGCAACATCAACACTTAGGTTGTTGTAAAAACTGGGAATGGTAATAACGCCTAAGGGCTGCCCTGAATGCGGACCTTCGTCAGGTACATACACTTCAGACTTTGCCGCTCTATCTTCCAGTTTTATCTTATCTCGGGTTAGCTTTACGACTGATGTTGTTTTTGATTCTGTTGCGCCCTTTTCTACTTGCAAGCGCACCATGCTGCCCTTTGGACCTTTAATCAACTCGACAACTTCGTCGAGTCTCCATCCAATGACATCAACAAACTCTTCATCGTCTTGAGCCACGCCAACAATTTTGTCTTCTGGCTTGATTGCCCCAGACTGGTCTGCTGGACCACCTGGCACTACACTCTTGATAATGGTGTAGTCATCTTCGCTTTGCAGTACCGCACCTATACCCTCAAATGATAGATTCATTTCCATTTGGAAACGGTCTGCATTTCGAGGAGAAAGGTAACTTGTATGTGCTTCGATAGTTCTTGCAAACGCGTTCATGGCAGTTTGAAAAACATCTTCGCTTTTCGCCTGCTTTGTGCGTTTTATTGCACGGGTATAACGCTTGGTAAGTAGCTCTTTCGCTTCTTCCCACGTTTTATCCGCCAATATAAGATTCAGCGCATCGTACTTAACTCGCTGACGCCAAATTTCGTCAAGTTCCGCAGTGTCTTTCGCCCAATCAGCGTCTTCTCTGTCGTAATAGAACTTGTCGTTTTCTTTAGCAAAATCAAAAGGTCCATCTTCGAGCAATGCAAGTGCATATTCATAACGCTCGACCCTGCGCTTAGCAGTAACATTGTACATGTCATAAGCAATGGATAAATTACCTTTGCCCAACGCATCGTCAAACAAATCACGGTACTTTTCAAAGCTTACGACATCGTCTAATAAAAGCACCTGTTTGTTGTGATCAAGTGACTCTATGAAACGTTGATAAACGCGGGCTGAAAGAAGATTATCCAACGAAATTTCTTTGTAGTGGGCGCGAGTGAATAATGCACTTACTCTTTTAGCTGCCACACTGTGCTGAGATTCCTGTTGAAGAATAGGAAGCTCATCAACGTCTGGTGTTGACGTAACTGCACCAGCGCCAACGCCTACCGTCAAAAATGCGCTAGCAATAGAAATTCGAAGGATATCTTTCATATTTACGACCTCTTGGAACGTGCCAAACGTAAAGCATCTGCTTTTACTTTTACCACCATGCCTGTATCAAGCTGAACATGAATACCGTCTTTAGCAATCTCGGTGATAGCCGCTGGCATAGGTTCTTTACCCAGCTTAACGGTAACGCGAGTGCCTTGCTTCATGTCGTCTTCAGTTAACTTAGCAGGTGGCGTAGTATTTGGTCTGTTATTCTTCGGTTTAGTTCCGCGCTTCGCCTCAGGTTGCGCAGAATTAGTCGGTTTTTCGCCTTTAGGACGATTAAACTGACGCTTTTCTGAACGCTTAGGCTGCTGTGCTAGCTTTGCCTTACGTTTTTCTGCAGCCTTAGCTTTACTCTCTTCGAGTTGTTTTTGCGCGTGGTCTGAATGTTCTTTCTCAATTGCTTCGCCCTTTTCACCATCAAGATCAACGCGGTGAGCGCCTTCTTTAATGCTGTATAGGTAACGCCAACTGTTTGTGTAATGACGAAGAGTTGAGCGCAATAGCGTTTTACTCACGCGCTCTTCATCGTCTAACCGTTGAGCAAGATCTTGAAAAATACCAATCTTAAGTGGGAGGGCCTCGCCTTCAATGCTAAAACATTTTGGAAAGGTCTCTGCAAGGAAAGCAATAACTTCCTTACTCGTAGTAAACTTCTCTGTTGATTCCATTAACTTTCTAAATTATTCAGGAGATTTCATCGTTATTTGCATCATCCCAAGTTGCCAGCGTGTGGTCAACCCAATCGAGCAATTCGTCGTCATCAATTTCTAATAAATGTGCATCTTGTTGCCAAGACTCCCAAGCGTAGTGCAAAATTTGCTCTAAACGCTGTGTTTCTATATCCTCTTCAGCAGCATCATATATCCCGTGAAGAATGAAGTTTAAACGTTCAGATGCCTCATCTGGGTCATCATGAACGTCTTCCATGTCCTCGAATGTAGATAATACTACATGAATATCGACGTTTGATTTCATAGTGCTTGCTGAGATTCAATCAATATATTCGCAATTTCGACAAGGCCATCCTCATCATCTTGCGTGAAGCGAGCGTGATTTGGACTGTCTATATCCAATACACCGATTAATGCGTTGTTAACCACAATGGGTACAACAATTTCAGAATTTGACGCCGCATCGCATGCAATGTGACCATCGAACCCGTGGACATCGTCAATTCGCTGAACCGTTTGTGTTGACGCACTGGTACCACACACGCCTTTTCCCATTGGAATTCGAATACAAGCAGGCTGACCCTGAAAAGGCCCAAGAACCAGCTGTTCGTCTTTGTACAGGTAAAAACCAGCCCAGTTTACATCTTCGAGACCATTAAACAGCAGTGCACTTATGTTTGCCATATTGGCAATTAAGTCCTGCTCGCCCGATACCAAGCTTTTCGCTTGGCTTATTAGCTGGCTATATTGTTGTTGTTTCAAACGGTAACCCTGTTATTGATTAATGTTAAACGTGACATTCACACGGGCGTTCACGCTCTCTTGTCCTGGCAAAGACAGCGACATTTCTTTGGAAAACGTGTCGGCGCGCATGACTGGTATCGGCATATTGCCACCAGATTCAGATATTGCAACCACTTCACCCACTTCCACACCTAATTCTTTTGCTAGCAACTGTGCTCTATTCTTTGCATCAGCGACCGCTGTTACCAACGCTTTTTGATAGACAGAGGCCTCACCCATGTTTACAAAATTGAATTGTTGGATACGATCAACACCCCTTTTGAGCACGCCATCAAGCACACGATCGTAATTCTCTAAATCTGTTGAGGTAATGGCGATTTCTCTAGACAGTGTAAAACCATCTTGTTTTCTACCCTGCGGCGTATTGTTGTATCGGGGGGAAAGACGTACTTGCATACTTTGAATGTAACGCTCTTCGATACCCTCTTCTAATAAGAAACTAACAATAGAGGTCAAATCGTTTTCAAGCTGCCCACTGAGCTTGGATACCGTTGTGCCTTGTTCTTCAACGATAAAGGTTACGGAGTAAGCATTAGGTGTAACATCAATGGCCCCTACTCCTTGTACGCTAATTGTCCCTAATGACCTTTCATTGGCTTGCGACTCTTTTTCCTTAACAGCATCCTTACTCGCCTCAGTATGTGCATAGCTTTGTGCAGTGTATAAAGGCGCGGTAAACACGGTAAGAAGTATAAGTGTCTTGGTAAATGTAAGCACGTTTTGCATATCAGTTCCTTTAATCGATATTAAGGTTAATTATAGCGCGTCCAGTCTATGCCATCCTATATGAACCCTGAGTGAACAAATAATATGGCTTTGGTTTTAAAAAAAAAAGCTGGCTGCATATTTATGCCTCCAGCTTTAGGTTAATCTCTATTTGTAATTTAGTATTTGTAGTGTAATTACTTAAGTACAGTCTTAAGCGACGCGATACAGTGGTCGATATTGCGCTGTTTACAGGCATATCCCATAAGACCAATACGCCATACCTTTCCAGCATGTTCTCCTAAACCAGCACCAATTTCTAAATTAAACTCATTAAGTAACTGACTGCGCACCGCGGCGTCATCAACACCATCGGGAATTTGTACAACGTTGAGCTGAGGTAATCTAAAGTCGCTATTTACCGTTAGCTTTAGACCTATTTCTTCAAGGCCTTGTGCTAACTTTGCATGTCCGCTTGCGTGTCTGTCCCAAGCATTCTCAAGGCCTTCCTCTTTCAATACGAGAAGCGATTCGTACATCGCGTACATACTGTTAACGGGTGCAGTATGGTGATACGCACGTTTAGCGCCCTTGCCCCAATACCCTACGATCAAATTCATATCCAGAAACCAGCTTTGCACTTTCGTTTTTCTGTTTTGAATTACCGACACGGCTTTATCACTGAAAGACACTGGCGCAATACCGGGAACACAGCTTAAACATTTTTGCGAACCAGAATAAATAGCGTCTATACCCCAGCCGTCCACATCAAGTTCGATACCGCCAAGAGAGGTAACAGCATCAACAATAGTTAAACAATTGTGTTTTTGCGCAAGCTCACAAAGCAATTTTGCTTCGTTTCTCACCCCTGTTGAGGTTTCTGCATGCACAAATGCCACTACTTTTACATCTCGATTGGCGTTCAACGCATCTTCCACTGCATTAAGGTCGGTCTGCTCTCCCCACGTGTTGTGGATAGTAATGGCAGTGCCGCCGCAGCGTTCTACATTTTCAACCATGCGCAAACCGAAAACACCGTTAACGCAAACAATGACCTTATCTCCAGGTTCAACAAGATTCACAAAGCAGGCTTCCATACCGGCAGAACCAGGGGCAGATATTGGCATTGTTAGCGCATTTTCAGTCTTAAACGCGTATTGAAGTAAGTTTTTGGTTTCATCCATCAATTCAATGAACAAAGGGTCGAGGTGTCCTAGTGTAGGACGCGCCATGGCGTTAAGAATACGAGGACTTACATCAGAGGGGCCCGGTCCCATTAACGTGCGCTCTGGTGGAATAAATGTTGATAATGATTTTGTAAATGCTGTTGTAGATGCTTTCATATTAGCCCCTCTTACATTCAGGAGTTTTAATTCATAGCCACATACTACAAGGTTCGTCATGGGGTACAACCATCTGTACTCAACATAAATTTTATGAATGGGGTTTTAGTTAAACATTTTCAAAATATGGCGGTGTTTCAGGCTTAATGGAGGAAGATTTTGACAATACCTAATGAGATTTCTATACATTACACATTGATAATTTGGCGGGTGGTGTGCAAAAAATAGGAATAATTTAATGGTCGAACCAGAGGTGTTGGGTCGTAAAGTATTGTTACAGTTAAATAAGTTTTTAAAATAACGGTGTCACAAAAAATTAACCGTTAATTTGTTTATAAAATGCACAAAGCTATTCTATACTTATCGTTCAACGTTAATCATACATTATCTCTCCCTGTAAAAGTTAGCGCACGGCTCAGAGATGAGCCATTCCCCTAGGCCCAGAACGATTGTTCTGGGCGTTTTTTATTTGGGCTAATTGTTTATGGATTTAAATCTTTATGCGTCTAAGTTGGTGAAGACCTAAATTTTATAAACCATGTCTTTTATCAAGATGAACTTAAACAGCGGGAACTGAGCGGCATCACAAAGCAGTTAGGTGCTTCAAATAGTGTTGCGCATTGCCTCGATAGTGAGCTGCGGAAGCTTCTAGCTTTGACGCGACGCTTTCATCAAGTGTTTTCACCACTTTTCCCGGCGAACCGACTACCAAGCTATAATCTGGTATCTCCATGTTCTCGGTGATTAAAGCGTTTGCACCAATAATGCAATATTTTCCAATTTTTGCCCCATTTAAAACAACCGCATTGATACCAATTAACGAATAGTCACCAATGGTGCAACCATGAAGCATCACTTTATGACCAACGGTAACACCTGTGCCAAGAGTAAGAGGAACACCAGCATCAGTGTGCAGGACACTACCATCTTGAATGTTGGTATCTTCTCCTACCGTAATTGTATCCATATCGCCACGAATAACCGCGTTAAACCACACGCTGCTTCCCTGGTGAAGATTCACATTACCGATGACATGAGCGCCGGGTGCGATATACGCACTTTCGTCAACCGTTGGCGTTAATTCGCCTAATGAATAGTGCATGTAGTTCTCCTTCAAGTGTCCTTTTAATGCCATTTGAATACCCTTTTAAGGCCAAGCATTCTTCAAAAAAGGCTTTGTTCTTCTTTTATTGTGTCGATTGACTCATAGACGATACGCAAATAGTGATGTGATTTTGCCTTACAAAATTACACGTCTACTTGACGCATCAACCCTTCCTGAGATGTTGAGGCGACAAGCTCGCCTTGCTGCGTAAAAATTTGACCTCTTACTAAGCCACGAGCACCACCACTAAAAGGGCTGTCCATGGCATAAAGTAACCATTCATTTAAGTTCACAGGACGGTGAAACCACATTGCATGATCAATGGTTGCCATTCGTAGAGATTTGTCGGTTACCGCGACGCCATGCGGTTGTAGTGAAGTACTTAAAAAATGGTAGTCAGACGCGTAAGCAACAGCAGCTTGATGAACGGACAAAGACCCTACAAGGGGATCCCTCGCCTTCATCCATATATAGCGCGTTGGGTCACGCTTTACTGGTTGATAAGAGTTAGCCGCATTAATAGTGCGTATATCTACCGGTTTGTGATAGCTCAGAGCCTCTCTCATTGGCCTCGCTATTTTACTAAAATTCTCTTGGTAAAAATCGATGTCTGACTGCACCTCTTCAGGTGGCGGCACGTCAGGCATTTCGGGCGCCTGATGATGCATGCCTTCTTGAGGCACTTGAAATGATGCCGTCATATAAAAAATGTTTCGACCGTCTTGAATAGCCTTCACCCTTCTCGCAGAGAAGCTGCGGCCATCACGGACAATTTCAACATCATAAACTACCGGTTTTTTCGCATCGCCAGGTAATAAAAAATAGGTGTGAAACGAATGGGCAACGCGGTCTTTATCAACAGTTTCATAGGCTGCTGCAAGGGCCTGACCAAGCACTTGGCCACCAAAAAGCGCTCTAAATCCTAGGTCCCAGCTTTGTCCTCGGTAAAGGCCTGCTTCTACAGTTTCTAACTCAAATAGCGAGGATAGTTTTATGTCAGACATGTTGTTCTTTCTCTTGATTTAATGCTTTGGGATTTCTTGGATAATACTTTTCAGGCAATGATGCCTTATGCTCAAAAAAGCGAGTATCTTTATAGGGTAACTTCATAAACCCCGAAATACCTAACCCTTTTATAAGCGGAATTTGCGCCACTAAGTTTTCAAGAAGTGCTTTAAACGTATCTTCTTGACTGTGATCGAGTAGCGTATAGTAATTATGAATTTTCAAATGCATGGGCAAGGCTTCAAAAATAATGCACCCCGTATGATGAATTGCATTGAGAGCCTTGATAGTGTCGATAATTGTTTCAGGCAGCTTAAGCAACTCATCGGGATCATCGCCATCTTCGAAATAAGAATGGGTTCTACTGTCGTCTTTTGACAATGACACTTTTGATAACTCGTAAGGAATGTGTAGGGCCTTTGACGGAATAAAGTCTTGTTGCTCATTATCACGTTCAATGTGTACGGTGTTTTTCGCATTGAACATACAGCATTTAAATACTGCTGGTTTGTGAATGGCCCTCGCTAAAGTAATTACATTATTGACGGCTTGTTCAAATGCACGGCGTAAACTTGGGTCGTGCAGGTTCAAACTAGAGTCTACATAGATACCCTCTGGTTCCCATCTGACAGCCATTCCCCCAACCACGGGATAGCGACCTAAACGACTGATAGCAGAAACAAATGCTTTTTCGGTATCTCCCATACCTTGAAGGTAGTTTTTGTAATATCGATCAAACTGGGCGTCATCAATATATCGTAACTCTTCACTTTCAAGCGCCGCCTGCTGACGAAGGTATGATTTTCTTGAGCTGTAAACCACAGTCTCAATATCTTGGCTCGTTTGGTGGACCCAGGTTGGAATAAGCGCCGTGTAAGCAGTATCTTTATCCTCTGAAAACACCAAATTTTTCAGCACATGAAGATACTTAAAAAAATAGTCTCCCCCCTGCCTTCTTTTGGTCGCATCTTCATCTAACATGTAGGTGAGTATATCAGCCAGCATTTTGGGCAGGCCTAACGATGAAGGTGTAATGACTTTACTGCCATAACGGCAAGATTGCCCAGATGCCAGTGCATATAGCGTACTGGCTAGTCCCTGCTCATCAAATCGAGGAGTGGATAAAGCGCCGTTAAGTTGCTCTTCACCGATAAAATACACATCGCCAAGACGAGCGTTAGTTTGTTGAAGCTCCCCCGACATTAAATCCATAACGTTATTGGTAATGAATTGCCCTAACGCGTCAGTTTGCGCGAACACCGACGAGCCCCAGTCGATAAGACCAATACACTCGTTTTCGGCGTCCCATACTAAGTTTGACGGCTTAATGTCGCCATGTACGATAGGTTTTTCCAGCCCCTTGTCGACGAAATGCTTTAAATGAAACAGTAGCTGACCAACTTGCACCGCAATTTTAACAATCACTCGCGGCGGTAAGGGGCCTAATCGAAGGCTCACCTTTTCAAGGTCCTCTCCTGGTGCTTGTGCCATAACCAGAATGGACTGTTTTTTAATTTGCTGATATTCAATAAAGCGAGGGACATATTCGTGCTCTACATGAGACAGCATGAACGCTTCTTCTTCTAACCGCTCTCGAATATGTTGAGGAAGTGTGATTCGTGAGAATTTAAATACCCGTTGTTCGCCATTGGGCGATGTACCAGAGAAGGCAAAACCAAAGGCACCTTTCCCTAGCAGTTCAATATTGATATAACCTAGGCTCTTAAGCTCGGCCATACACAGACTCACCCAGTCTTTTAACTTTTTAGCGTCTGCGTGGGACAGCAAGTAAATAGACTGCTCGTCGGGTATATAAAAATGCTTAAGACCTTTGAGTTGGGACATGATTAATTATCTTCGTTAACCCAAACAAGTCTACATGTGCTGTTTTCACCAATGTAACCTGTTACCTCATTCATAGCCACACTCAGTGTGGTATCAAGCTGCCATGGTGGGTTTATCACCATGACCCCCGAACCATACATACCTGCATCATGGGTATTTTCAGCTACCTGCATTTCAGCTTTAAAACAAGGTGCTCCCAATGCACTGAGTGCTTCGCACATACGTTCACTGGCACCGTGTTTTGCCCCTGCACGCTCAGACAGTAGCGGATACCACACCACTATTTGGGCTTGTTGCCATCGCTTTAAAACGCCCTCGATACCACTTACCACATCGTCGTATTCATTGGCTCTTTCGTAAGGCGGGTCTATTAATATCGCCCCTCTGTTTGGCTTTGGGGGAGTAAGCGCTATTAGGCCTTCGAAACCATCTCGCTTGTGACAATGTGAATGATGCCCTGCATAGGCAGCAAAATTAGCCTCTAGCTTGGCATACTCACCAGGATGAAGTTCCATAGCATGAAGTACGTCGTGATCCCGCTTTAATTCAACGCTGATGATGGGAGAGCCGGGGTAGGCATCTTTGTCTACAAACCGTTGGCATAGCGTAATGTAATCATTGAGTAGTTCACAACTTGCTGACACATTGCTTAAACTCGACACGCCAGTTTCGTACTCTTTATTCTTCGCAGATAGCGAATCGGTAAAGTCATATAAACCGGCACCTGCATGGGAGTCATAGAGGGTAAAGGGCTTGTCTTTTTTCTTAAGCGCTTTTATTACGCCCAACCAGCACAAGTGTTTAATAACGTCGGCGTGATTGCCCGCGTGAAATGCATGTTGATAACTTAACACAAAACCTCTACATCGATTTTTTATAACTCTGTAACGCCATAATAACCTCTCGTGTTAATCGAGTACATTCCTAAGCCAGTGGGGACTAGAAAAAAAAGGGCAATAAAAAAGGGCCAATTGACGTACCAATTAGCCCTTAAAAGGCGCTACTTTCTGAGCGCTCAATTAGTCACGCTGTCGCAGCGCTTTATAACGACAGCTATTTCAAACGATGCTTATTTCAAATGCATGAGCATTTTTTCAGGAGAAGTAAGGTAGCTCATCCATAGGTTATTGAAACGAACCATGGTTGCGCCATCAATTATGCGATGATCCCCTGACCAATTAACCGCCATAATATGCTGAGCAATCACGTTATCGTCGGCATCAAATCGTGGCAATTTTTGCGTTTTGCCCAAGGCAACAATGGCTGCTTCCGGTTTGTTAATCACAGGAGTTGCAGTGATCCCACCAATCGCACCGATATTTGAGATACTGATGGTACCTCCTTTAAGGTGCTCACCGGATACTCGCCCTGCTCTTGCTTGGTCAATAATATCCTGCATTTGCACAGCAATATCGAGTAGCGACAGATGCTGAACCCCTTTGATATTTGGCACTAACAGCCCTATTTTGGAGTCCACCGCAAATCCAATATTGTGGTCATCGAAATACGTAAGCTCAGTACCTTCATCATTGAGCTGACTGTTGATGACTGGAAACTCGGTAAGCGCAAGCGACATGGCCTTGACGAAAAACGGCATGAAGCTAAGTTTAACCTCTTTTTTCTCAAACTCGGGCTTGAAATTTTTGCGAAGTGCAATGAGGTTATCCATTACCACCTCATCACTTACCGTAAAGTGTGGAATGGTATAAACAGAGGCCGCCATTTGTTTAGCCATTGCAGATTGGATACCGCGCACTTTTTCCACGCGAGTTGTGCCTGTAACAGTGCTTTGAGCTGCGCTCGTTGAAGTCTTGTTCGCTGGCGCTTCTGTAGACGTAGTATCTTTACCAGACACCGATTGGCCTCGCTCAGAAGAAGACGCAGAAGCTGATGTAGACCCAAGAACGTCAGATTTTAAAATACGTCCCTTTTTCCCCGAACCCGATACATTAAGCAAATCAATATCGTTTTCTCTTGCGATACGACGTACCGCAGGACTCGCTAGCACTTTGCCTGGAATAGAAATAGGTGGTTCAAAGTCGCCGTCTTTCCACTTGGAATTGTTTTCCCGTTCGACTGCTTTACTGCTACTTTGTGTATTAGCATTCGAAGACGTCGATTTGGCGCTAGCTGCACTGTTAGAGTCTGTCGCTTTGGCGTCGGCTGGTGCTTGCTCTTGTCCTTCAGCACCCTCCACAGAAAGCGCGAAAAGTGGGCTGTGTACTTCAGCAATTTCGCCCTGTGCATAATAAAGTTTGTGAACGATACCCGCATTTTTGGCAGGAATTTCCACTACAGCTTTATCGGTCATCACCTCAACAACGGCCTGATCTTCTTCAATGCTGTCGCCTTCTTGCACATTCCATTTAACAATTTCACATTCAACGATCCCCTCACCAATATCGGGAAGAATAAAGTCTTCGATAGTCGATGAATTAGATGACACATCTGAAGTTGTTGAATTGCTACTGTTAGTCTGAGATGCGTCTGGTTCAGCCGTATCTGTTTCAGCTACTTCTGAAATGGATGCTTCTGCATCAGAAGCGTCTGGCTTCATAGAGAATAGCGGCTCGTGCACTTTTGCTATTTCGCCAACAGCATAGTGCAACTTCTCTACCACGCCAGCATGCATAGCAGGAATTTGTACTGTTGCCTTATCGGTCATCACTTCTGCTACTGGCTGGTCTTCTTCAATGTGTTCGCCTTCGCTAACCAACCACTCCAACAATTCGCATTCAACGATGCCTTCACCAATGTCGGGTAAAATAAATTCAATTGTCATTGCTACTTCTCCCGTCATTAATAATGAAGCGTACGCTTGATGGCTTCGTACGTTTTAGTTTCGTCTGGCATATATTCTTTTTCATGAGCCAGTGGATATGGCGTATCTAAACCACACACCCGTGCAATGGGCGCTTCAAGATATAAAAAACAACGCTCTTGAATACTTGCCGCAATTTCACTGGCAAAACCGCCCGTCAATGGTGCTTCGTGGTTAATCAGCAAACGTCCCGTCTTCATGACTGACTGCATGACGGTTTCTACATCCCACGGCAATATACTTCTTAAGTCAACAATTTCACATGACACACCATCTTCTAGTGCCATATCTGCCGCTTTTTGCAAAATCTCTATTTGAGCACCCCATCCTAGCAACGTTATGTCGTTACCTTCTTGCACAATATCGGCTTTACCAAGAGGCAGTTCATAATCTTCTTCAGGAACATCGGCCACAGACGCCCTGTAAAGGCGCTTCGGCTCCATAAACAGAACCGGATTTTTATCTCTTATAGAGGCAAGCAGTAACCCTTTTGCATGGTAAGGGTCTCTTGGTACCACAATTTTAAGGCCTGGGCAGTGGGCAAAAAACGCTTCCGGAGATTGACTATGATACAGGCCGCCTGCAATGCCGCCGCCGTAGGGAGTACGAATGGTTAACGAACCAACATCGAACTGGCTACCTGAGCGGTATCGCCACTTCGCGGTTTCATTTACAATTTGATCGAATGCGGGAAAAATATAATCGCCGAATTGAATTTCGGCTACTGGTACTGAGCCCTGCGACGCTAATCCATTCGCAAATCCAATAATCCCTTGCTCGGTCAATGGCGTGTTAAAGCATCTACCTTTACCAAACTTTTCTTGTAAGTGGCTTGTCGCGCGAAAAACACCGCCAAAATGGCCAACATCTTCACCAAACACCATTACTTTTTCATCTTCGGTCATGGCAGTAATGAGGGCGTTATTGATTGCTTGTAATAAATTCATTTTAGCCATTACTTCACTCTCCCCGCTGTTTTAGGGTATCTCTGAGGGTATTTCTTTATGTGTGCCTTTAGTGAGGCTAACTGTTCTTTCAGATGCCAAGGTGGGGTGTCGTATACATCTTCGATGATGTCGTCGATATCACATACATCTGTTTTTTCACACGCCTTCATGGCTGCAAGCACGTCTTGTCTGGCTTTTTCCACGCGCTTATCATTTTCTTTCTCATCAAACCATCCCTTTCCTTCAAGCCAATTGGCCATTCGGGTAATTGGGTCTTTGGCGCGCCATTTATCTTCTTCGTCTCTTGAGCGATAACCCGTTGGGTCGTCAGACGTAGAGTGTGCAGCAAGGCGATATGTCATAGCTTCAATAAGTACTGGACATTTCTCTGCAATAGCAAGGGCTCTGGCTTCTTTTGTTGCAGCGTAAACTGCCAGCGGATCGTTACCATCAACGCGAATAGTTTTAATACCGTAACCAAGACCACGAGACGCTATTCCGTCACCTGCAAATTGCTCTTCAGCAGGCGTCGATATGGCGTATCCATTATTCCGGCAGAAAAATATAACTGGACAGTTTAATACCGCAGCCATATTCAAACCGGCATGGAAATCACCCTCAGATGCAGCACCTTCACCAAAATAGCAGATGGTAACAACGTCTTTTCCAGACATCTTTTGGCCGTAAGCATAACCCGATGCCTGTGGGATCTGGGTACCAAGGGGGGATGAGATAGTCATGAAGTTCAGCGCTTTGTCACCGTAATGAATGGGCATTTGACGGCCTTTGTTTGGGTCGTCTTTATTGCTGAACATTTGGTTCATGAATTGGTTTGTTGTGTAACCACGATAGGCTAATGCGCCCTGTTCTCTGTACTGCGACATGATCATATCGTCTGGCGACAGCGCTGCCGCACTTGCTACTGACGCAGCTTCCTCGCCGGTGCTGGCAAGATAAAAACTGATACGACCCTGGCGCTGCGCACCCACCATTCTTTCGTCTAAGACACGAATGTATTCCATCGTGTCATAAATTTTTAGTGATTCTTCTTTTGTCAGTGTGGGTTCCACTGCGCCATCAATGACACTTCCTTCAGCAGATAAGATCTGAAGCATTGGGATGTCGACCACACCATTTTTTATTATTTGTACGTTGGATACGGTTTTTACATCTGCGAGATGATTTCTATCTTTCACGATTTTTCCTCTTTTAGGTGAGGGTTTGTTGCGATTCTATTTAGAGGAATATGCTAGTGGAAATTTCGCAGGAGCGTCTTCTTAATAAACAGCCTTTTGGCCTATGAGTTAGTAAATCTATCCTACAAATACAGGCTCAAGCGAAATGGACGCCCCAACTTCGTAAATGCATTGTGAATTTGGTTAAAAATTCGGTTTTTATATCTTTATTTTCTGTTAATAGAAAGCGAGTTAGTCACTGATTAATGTATGTTCAATACAAAGTGTCATTTGTAGGGTGTTCAGCAGGCGCAAGATACATTATCCTTAGCTCAACGTTATCCAATTCGGCGAGCGAGTTTAATTCTCGGTAAACCTCTAAAAGCTGTTCGTTATCGTCTAAAGGAGCAATTTCTACAACGTCGTCTGCGAAAGGTGTAACTTTGAACCGGTCGTTCAATGTACTTATTACACTTTCATCATTTAAAGTAATGTAAATCGACCCCATTACCGTGCCAACTTCGTTAGTTACGGTGTTTAATACTTTGCTCCCACCTTGAAGAGTTTCAGAAAGCAACTTGTATTTTTCGCCGTTGACTACAAAAGTCTGCGGTTGTTGAAAGTTGACTTTTGTGTTTGAGGTGTATTTATCCATATAACTATCGCCGACCACGTTGCTTTGCATGCTAACAGGGGGGGCTAAATCGGATTTCTTACCGTCGAGGTCATTTTGTTTAGACCCACCACACCCATTAGTACTTACGCACAAGCTCAAGATAAAAAAATATTTAACAGCCTCTTGTAATTTCTCACTATGCGTCATTTCATAACTCTCTATTAATGTTAGTCGTAAAATAGTAATAGTAGATAATTGTAAGTAAATATTCATACTTATTTACAATTATCTAAACTTATAAAAAGCATTTTCACTTGCTTTTTTCATGTTTATAGCATTATTTTGAACGTTGGTCCTTAAAGAAAATGTAGTTAAAATAAACCATATACAATTTATAAAAGCAAAAACCTTGGCTACATTTGCTTAGCGAAATGGACTTGAGTTAGCTATATGGCCTTTAAAGGTCGAATTAAAAATAAAGATCAGGGAAACAATATGTCAAATATCAAACTCACTGCAGTGTCCGCAGCCGTTGCCGCCGTCCTAGCGAGCACTGCAGCAGATGCTGTTTCGTTCAACGGAAACAATTTAGCTAATAACAATGCAATCTCTAAAATAAATACTGTCAGTGCGACTAGTCACGATGAAGATTTTCAACGTCAACTAGCAGCGCGTCCAACTGTATCTGGCATGAGAAGCCAATTTGATAACAAGCTCGGTAAAGCAACATTTGTTTGGGCTCCACAGGATTCCACTGCACCAGGCCTCTCCGCGATAGCACCGGAGGCGCGTGTAGAATTTGCAGCTGACCACTACCTTAATGCGTTAACAGGCGTTAATCGAGCTAAATCAACAGTCAACAGCGCTGATCTTGTTTACATACACGACCTTGGGAAGGGAAGCCGTATAGCAAAATATCGTCAGAATATTTTAGGAGTAGAGGTCTTTAACCGAGAGTACAGCATAATGCTCAATGAGGAGTACTCTTTGGTGGCAGGCTCTGGCTACTTTTCTCAAAATCTCCTTCCCGATGGTCAAATTTCTCCGGATTTGAATTTTGGAAGCTCAAATACAGCCGTCTCGCTTGCGTTTAAAGAGTTAAGCACTGTAGATGTTGACGTTGCACTTGAACACCAATCGGAAAACGGTAAATACGAAATATTCAATGCAAAAGCACTGGACTCTGGGAAGGTAATTGACAGTAAGCCTCGAGCAAAAAAAGTTTATTTCGATAGTGTAAAAGGTTTAATACCAGCCTATTACGTAGAGGTCTCAGTCGCCGATGCCAATAGTGTAGAAAGCGAATATTTTGGGTTTGTTGTTGACGCCAACTCAGGAAAGGTTCTGCTAAAAAATGATCTTGTCGCACATTCTACAGAGTTCACTTATCGAGCATATGCGAAAGAGAATGGTTATCCGCTGCAGGGACCGCATGGCGATGTAATACCACAATTGACTGAGGGTGATGATCCTACAGAAATACTTAATGCACCACTGATAACACTTGCATATTTTGAAAGTCTGAGTACACAAGACCCTTGGCTTCCAGAAGATGCAACAATCACATCGGGCAATAACGCGTTCGCTTATGCAGATGTAATTCCTCCACAAGGTTTCAATAACGGGGATTTCACTGCTGAAACAACATCTCAAAATACTTTTGACTACGTACTTGACGGCGAAGAACGCGCTAACAGCTTTGACAATAGGAAAGCAGCGATAGTAAACCTCTTCTATATGACCAACTATCTCCATGACTATTATTATGATTATGGATTCGACGAGGCTTCAGGTAATGCGCAGTTTTCAAATTACGGTCGCGGTGGCTTCGAAGGTGATCCACTAGAACTTCAGGCACAAGATTACTCAGGATTAAACAATGCCAACATGGCTACTCCAGCGGACGGCTCAAGCCCGCGTATGCAACAGTATCTTTGGAACGATAAAGACGCTACTGTGGGTGAAGACTGGGGTACGGTTGTAACTAATGCCGACGAATTGGGTCTATTATCTTCAAGTCAGATAGCATCTTTCGGCCCTCAACAATATTCGGACGTGACTGGCAGGGTCGTGCGATTGGCCGATGGTGACTTAACGGCAGGCTCAGAAACAGATGGTTGTGAGCCTGCTATTAATGCTGAAGAGCTCTTTGGTAACATAGCCATTATTGACCGAGGGGGATGTGCGTTCACGCAAAAGGTCATTAACGCACAAAATGCCGGTGCTGTCGGTGCTCTCATTGTCAATAATACTGATGATGGTACGCCTGCACCTATGGGGGGGACTGATCCATTAGTATCTATTCCGAGCATGGGCCTTAACTTTGCCGATGGTAGTAACGTTTACGCTGAAATTGACAATGGAGTAGAACTCCAAGTAGAAATGTTCAGTAACTTTCCTCTAAAAGATTCGACTTTTGATAATGCAATCATCGCTCACGAATTTGGACATTATATTCAAAACCGTCTTGTGGGTAACTCAAGTGGTTTGATAAACTTTCAAGGACGTGCAATGGGTGAAGGTTGGTCTGACGTTCATGCATTACTGTTTGTTACGAAAGAGGAAGATTTAGCCCTTCCTGGCAACGATATGCTTCAAGCAAACTACGGCGTTGGTACGTTTGTGGCAGACTTCTTCCGCGGAATTCGTCGTGCACCATATTCGACAGATATGGCTATAAACCCGTTTACTTTTGAGCATATTTCAACGGGCGCTGGTCCTGATGGGTTCCCTGCGACCACTAATGCATCACCTCACGGAGCTGGGGAAATTTGGGCTGTATCGCTGTGGGAAATGTATGTAGCACTTGTTAATCAGCATGGATTTGACGAAGGCCGAGACCGTATGTCTCGTTACATTGTTGAAGGTTATAAGATGACGCCGGTGGCGCCAACTTACACCGAGGCTCGTGACGCTATCCTTGCCTCAGTATATGCGAATAACCCAGAAGACTTTGAGCTTTCCATAGCCGCATTTGCGAAGCGTGGTATGGGACTCGGTGCCGTAGCTCCAGATAGATTTGACGAAAACCTTACCAATGTAGTTGAATCCAATGCTGTTGAACTGGCCTCATTTACGGGAACGGCTTTTTCACTGAATGGTAATTATGATAGTGAAACTGTCGGTTTCTGTAGTGCAGATGGCATTTTGGACAAAGGTGAGACGGGCACGCTTTCAGTCACTGTAAGTAATAGTGGTAGTGAGACCCTCACTAACATAACAGGCCAAATTGTTGTCATCAGTGACCATGATGTCGTTATTGAGAATGATGGGGTTGTGGAATTTGGCGAAATGACTCCATTTAGCGCTTCAACGGTCGACGGAATTGAAGTAACTTTAAATGATGCAGATACTGCAGATGAGATTGAACTCGAGATTCAATTTCCAGAGCAAGCTGAGGGCGATGAAATACTAGAAGCACAGCCTCTTACTCTAACAGCAGTCGTTAACTTCGACTTTGCCAAAGCGGAGCCTGTTGGAGGTGAGTCAACGAGCGATATGGAGACTTTGACGCTGTTTGAAGATTTCCAAGAGAATGTAATCGCAGGTGACGGGCGCGCAGTTGGAACACGCGTCATAGATACTGTGAACACTCCTTTCTTCCAATCTCTTAACCCAGGCGTTAACCTGGGTGCGCAAACTATGCTCATTAGGAATAACGCATTTATCTCTGATGTTGCATACGAAACTGATGCTATCGAAGTTGGTTACAATGGTAACCTTACAGTATCATTTTGGCATGCATACCTAATTGAGAGTGGATTTGACGGTGGCGTTATTGAAATCAGCTTGAATGGTGGTGAATGGCAGGACGCAACTAACTTTGGCCAATTTACAAACGGGGGATACAACCAGGTTCTTGGTGAAATCGCTGACCAGCCACTTAGTGGGCGCTCTGTGTTTAGTGGCCGTAATTTAGCTCCAGATTTCAGCACAGCGGGTAATACGGAGTCACTTGTGTTCGATAGTGTCCTAAATGGTAATGTTGTTAAGTTGCGCTTCCGCATGGCCTCTGACTCAGCTGTTAGTGACTTTGGTTGGTTCATCGATAACGTAACTTTCAGTAATATCGATAGCGCGGTATTTAATCAAATCGTTGCTGGCGATACAGGAGGCTGTGATAACGCTCTTCCTCGTGTAATAGTTCCTGATGAAATAGATGTAACAGAGGGGGATACAGGTACAGTTGAAGCAGTCGCTAGTGACCGTAACGGTGACACCTTGTCATATTCATGGGTCCAAACCGCAGGTCAATCTGTTGAACTGACCAATGCCGATACCGCAACTTTAACTTTCGGTACACCATCCATTTCGAGTGATACAACTCTAGAGTTCGAAGTAACAGTTAGTGACGGACAAAGTTCTGTGTCAGAAACAACCATTGTGAATGTGGCTAACGTTACACCTCCACCACCGCCCGCGCCTCCAGCACCAGAGCCACGCACTTCTGGTGGCGGTTCAACGGGTTGGTTGAGTTTGTTACTTCTACCAGCAATTTACCTACGTAGACGCTTTAAGTAGTCTTAAGTAGCTGAAATTACAAAGCCCCTTATTTAAGGGGCTTTTTTATTGACGCAAACTCTACAAGCAAAAGTACAAATACAAATACAGATCAATGTTTGAGTTGGTGTTTAATGAGCACAAGCTTAATCCTGTTTATCGTCGCTAGATAAACCATGCTGGTTCACATCTAATCGCTTACTAGGCTGTACTCCCAACTCTCTAAAGTTTTCTATTTGGCGAACAATATTTCCTCTACCACGGGTTAGCTTATTCATTGCCTGTTCAAAGCTGCCTTGCGCACTGTCTAACGACTTGCCTACTTTTTCCATATCGTTAATAAAGCCTACAAATTTGTCGTAAAGCTTTCCAGCTTGCTCCGCTATTTTTTGCGCGTTTTGATTTTGATATTCGTACTGCCAAATATTGTTAATTGTACGCAGAGCAACGAGTAAATTAGTCGGACTGACCAACATGATATTGTGATTCAGCGCCAAAGTGACTAGCTCTGGCTCTTCTTCTACAGCCAATAAAAATGCGGGCTCAATAGGGATAAATAGCAGCACATAGTCAAGGGTTCTTAATCCTTTGAGGTTTTGATAGTCTTTTGCCCCTAACCCCTTAATGTGTCCTTTGATAGAAGTCACATGCTGGCTTAAATACAGCGCTTTTTGCGATTCATCCTCACAGTTGTAAAAACGCTCATAGGCCGCAAGACTGACTTTTGAATCTATGATGACATCTTTATCGTTAGGTAAATGGACGACAACATCCGGCTGTAAACGCCTGCCGCTATCAGATTTAGCAGTTACTTGGGTCTCAAATTCATGCCCCTCTCTAAGGCCCGACTCTTTTAATATACGCTCTAAGACCACTTCTCCCCAGTTACCTTGTTTCTTATTATCTCCTTTAAGTGCGCTTGTCAGCGCTGAAGCTTCTTCTGTTATTTTTTGATTAAGCTCTTTGAGGCTTAGTATCTCTGTTTTAAGAGAGGCTCGCTCTTGTCCTTCTCTTATATGCTGCTCTGATATCTGACGCTTGAAGCCTTCAAGTTCGTTCTTAAACGGTGCGAGCACTGCCTCAATATTTTGTTTGGTTTGCGTTGTGTAACGCTGCTGCTTTTCCTCAAAGATTCTATTGGCTAGATTTTCAAACTGGGCTTGAAGCCGTTGTTCAGAGGCAGCCATGTTAGCCAATTTTTCTTCATGGTTTTCATGAAGCGCATCTATTCGCCCTTGCTGGGCCTCGTTTTGCGCTTTCACTCTAGCTAGCGTAATGCGCTCTTCGTGAAGCGACTGCACAAGGGATTGATTCGTTATTTCGAGTTGCTCTACTCGTTCAGATTTTGCGCTAACCACGGCGAAGTGTTGTCTTAGCGATGTTAGTTCATTGGATAGCTCGTCATAACTGCTTTCTTTGCTTCGTAGTTGAGCGTTTAAATTTAAAGAACGAGTAACAAAGCCGACAAGAAGAACTAAGGTGATGACAGCAGTGATGAATAATACAAGGGAGTGTGAGGATAGGTATTGAATAAACATAATGCGCTTTTGTACTGTTATTTTGTACAGCACTATAAACAAAAACAGGCGCCATTGGCACCTGTTTTTTTCTAGTGACTACCCAACACTCATTATCTGTGTTGGGCATAGTCTAAAGTATCGTTTATTTACTTAGTGACGAATCTAAATCTTCGATTTTTGCCTTCCAAATAGCAGGTCCAGTTTTGTGGGCATTGGCACCTGTGCTATCAACCGCTACCGTTACCGGCATATCTTCAACGTCAAACTCGTAAATAGCCTCCATACCAAGTTCTTCAAAAGCCACAACTCGAGACTTCTTGATGGCTTTTGACACTAAGTAAGCAGCACCGCCCACAGCCATCAAATATACGGCTTTGTGTTTAGCGATTGAATCTACGGTAGCAGGACCGCGCTCAGCTTTACCAATCATGCCGATAAGGCCTGTTTTCTCAAGCATCATATCGGTGAACTTATCCATACGTGTGGCGGTTGTTGGGCCTGCTGGGCCAACCACTTCATCGCCAACCGCATCAACTGGTCCAACGTAATAAATGAATCGATTAGTTAGGTCAACGCCTTCTGGTAACCCTTCACCGTTATCCATCATGGTTTGAATGCGCTTATGGGCAGCATCTCGGCCTGTTAGCATTTTTCCAGAAAGTAATACGGTCTCGCCTACTTTCCAGTCTTGAATGTCTTCTTTGGTAACCTCGTCTAAGTTTACGCGGCGCGTATTTTCACCAACTTCCCAGGTCACTTCTGGCCAGTCTTCTAAACGGGGTGGCGTTAGTTCAGCAGGACCGGAACCATCAAGGTAAAAGTGAGCGTGGCGTGTGGCCGCGCAGTTAGGGATCATAGCAACTGGCTTAGATGCAGCGTGGGTAGGCAATGATTTAATCTTAACATCAACAACGGTAGTCAAACCGCCTAAGCCTTGCGCCCCAATACCTAGCTTATTAACTCGCTCAAAAATCTCAAGACGCAATTTTTCATCAGTATTTTGAGGACCGCGTTCAATCAGTTCCTGAATGTCCACAGGGTCCATCAAACTCTCTTTAGCTAATACTGCTGCTTTTTCAGCAGTACCGCCGATACCTATGCCAAGCATACCTGGCGGACACCAACCTGCACCCATAGTTGGCAATGTTTTTACTACCCAATCAGCAATGTCATCGCTAGGGTTAAGCATTACCATTTTTGATTTATTTTCAGAACCACCGCCTTTAGCAGCGATCATCACTTCAATTTTAGTACCCGGCACCATGTCGATATGGACAACTGCTGGTGTATTGTCTTTTGTATTCTGTCTTGCCCCTGCTGGGTCTGACACAATAGAGGCTCTAAGGGGGTTATCTGGGTTGAGATAGGCACGACGCGTCCCCTCATCTACCATTTCCTGTACTGTCATGTCGGTCTTATCCCAAGACACACCCATTCCTACTTTTACAAAACAGGTGACTATCCCAGTGTCTTGGCACAAGGGACGTTTGCCCTCTGCCGACATACGAGAATTAATAAGAATCTGAGCCATGGCGTCTTTGGCCGCTTGGCTTTGTTCTTTGTTATAGGCTTCCTCGACTGCTTTTACGTAGTCTAATGGATGGTAGTAAGAAATGAACTGCAGGGAATCTTCAATACTATCAATGAAGTCTTGTTGACGGATAACGGTCATGACATCCTCTTTTTATTTGGCTTTCGTGGTCTTAGCTAGCTAAAAGAGCGTATACTAGCGCATCTATTATCATCGCACCATGCAAAAGCGTGTGCCATGCAATTTTTATCATTATCAGACGCGTAATCAATGCATCATCCGCTCATATTAATGCAAAGAAGTGCAACGAATATGCCTAAAATAGAAAGAACAAAGCGCAAATAACATTTATGTCTTTTATTGCAGATATCACCAAGGTTTCCGTCACCCCGTTCACGCAGCAACACATTGCGCCTTTTTTGAGTGTAGATAACGCGGCTGCTTCAACCACATTTTTAAACCTGTTTAGTCAGGTGGCTCACTGTGAATGGTCTATTTTGCTCGACACTGCGGGCTCAAAGCAAAGTGATGGCCGTTTTAACATCATGGCGTGGAACCCGTCTTTGATGATTAGAGCGGCAAAAGGACAAACCGAACTCATTGATGCCATCAGTAATACCTCGTGTAAAGTGATAGAGGCCCCCTTCGTAGCAACTGAAAAGTATCTTCACAAGCAGGTTGCACACCTTGCCGATACGATTGACAGCCAATTTGCTCATTTGCCTTTTCTTATAGGGGTTGCTGGAATGGCAGGCTATGATGCAGGCAGGTTCTACGAAAGCCTACCTTCTAACGCGATAGATGACTACGATACGCCTGACTTTGCTGCAGGCTTATATTTGCAGTCTATTATTGAAGATACAGAAACGGGAATTTTCTATTATTGCTCGGCAAACGGCTCTACGCAGCCTGATTTTTTCCAGCCCGCCTTTTCCCAGACTGATTTTTCAGAAACGCATCCGTCAGAGTCAGTAGAATCAAACTCAGTCAATCAGATTTCCAGTGAACATGGCGAATATAGAAATCCTGATAAGCTTAAAAGTCACAATGATTTCACCCTAACCACGCCTTTTGCGTCGAACCTCACTAAAGAGGAATATTGTCAGCGACTTGCAAAAATCCACGAGTACCTTACTGCGGGTGACTGTTATCAAGTGAACATGGCGCAGCGTTTCACAGCGCAATTTAGTGGAGACTTTTGGACAGCATACTGTCGATTACGCGATACCAATCAAGCACCGTTTTCAGCGTATTTTCATTTACCCGAAGGGACAATAGCGAGCATTTCGCCTGAACGCTTTCTGAGCGTAAAGAATGGCATTGTAGAAACCAAGCCTATTAAGGGCACCCGCCCCCGCTTTACGGATAAACAGCGCGATGAAGAGAGTGCAAACTCGTTACTTAATGCAGAAAAAGATCGCTCTGAAAATTTGATGATTGTAGATTTGCTTCGCAATGACATTTCAAAACACTGTACTCCTGGAACAGTTAACGTTCCTGCCTTATTTGCGCTTGAAAGCTATGAGGCGGTGCACCACCTCGTAAGCACAGTTACAGGAAAGTTAGCGAGCGAATCAACACCACTAGACCTTTTGGCATCAGCATTCCCTGGGGGCTCAATAACAGGCGCTCCTAAAATTAGGGCGATGGAAATTATTGACGAATTAGAGCCCCATAGGCGCAACATTTATTGTGGTAGCGTATTTTACATGGGGTATCGTGAGGATATGGACTCAAGTATCTGTATACGCACGGTATTAGCAGAAAATAATAAGCTGCACTGCTGGGCTGGCGGTGGTATTGTTTTGGACTCACAGGCGCCAGAGGAATATCAAGAAACATTAGATAAAGTATCGAAAATAATCCCTGTTTTAGCTGCTTTTAACGAAGGTAATGAATGACAAAAGCCGAGTTTTTGAATCAGTTTCACCATTTGCGATTGCCGCATTTAGAGCCTGACTTTCCTCTTACTAAAACGGGACGGCCCGCGGCGGTTCTTATTCCTCTGATAGACTACGGTACATCACTTAATGTGCTCCTCACAGAGCGAGCACATCATTTACGCCATCACCCAGGGCAAATTAGTTTTCCTGGCGGTGCAGTAGAAGAATCCGATAACACCCTTTTTGATGCTGCAATGCGAGAAGCCGATGAGGAAATTGGATTGCCGCCAAGCCATGTGGATATAGTTGGTGTACTTCCACGATATCGCACCGTCAGTGGTTATGAAATTGCGCCCGTAGTAGGCTTTGTAAATCCAAGCTTTGAACTCAAGCTTGATCCCAATGAAGTTGAAAGTACTTTTGAAGTACCGTTAGCACACGTTTTAAACCGAAAGAATCATTTAATTCATAAAACCCATCTTAATAAACGGTCATTTCCCATTTATTTCATACCATGGCAAGAGCGTATGATTTGGGGTGCTACCGCAGCCATCCTACGTAATCTTTCACACCATATTCATCCGTAAGCAACTGAAAATTCAATGCATTTGAGTTTTCGAATACATAGGTTTGGCACTTTGGCCGCGTACTAGCCGTCAAGCCTATCAATTTATCTTTACAGTCTATTAGCAAAACTAATCACATTATTAGCAATTCTGTATTGTAGTTAATGTTTGCTGAATGCATGATCGTTGTCATTACTAAATAACATTTTGAAGTTTATGATAAGTGTATTTGACATGTTTAGCGTGGGTATTGGTCCTTCGAGCTCACATACTGTTGGTCCAATGAAAGCAGGTGCTGAATTTGCTGCTTTTTTAGCAAAATCCGGAGGCGCGAAATCAGAATCGCTTTTATCGAGCGTAGACACAATAAAGATTGAGCTTTTTGGTTCATTGGGCCAAACAGGTATAGGCCATGGAACGGGTAAAGCCGTTATCCTCGGTCTTTTAGGTCACACCCCTGAATTTGTCGACGTTGATAAAATTGACGCCATGCTTGAGCATGTGCGCTTAACAGAAACACTGTATTTAAACGGTGAAAAAGAAATCGCGTTCCCTAACAAGAACGCCATTGTCTTTCATCGAAGAAAGACGTTGCCTAAACACGCTAATGCATTAGCGTTTTTCGCCATGAATGGCACGACGGTGGTCGCTCAGCAAACCTATTACAGCATTGGTGGTGGTTTTATTATCAAAGACGAAGACTTTGATGAAACGAAAGCACACGCAGCGTCGCTTCAGGCTGAAGTTCCCCTACCCTTCAAAACCGCGGAAGAGCTGTTACTACTGTGTAAGAACAATGGTTTGAGCATCAGTTCGTTAATGCTCAACAATGAGTCGACATTCAGGCCTAAACATGAAGTAAAGCAAACTTTGTATAACATTTGGCTTGTCATGAAAGCATGTATCCAGCGCGGGATAGAAAGCGAAGGCATTTTACCTGGTGGGTTAAAAGTGGTGCGCCGGGCCCCGGGACTATACCGTCGACTTCAAACCGAACACACCACCGATCCTATGCAAACCATGGACTGGGTGAATTTATTTGCGCTGGCCGTTAACGAAGAAAATGCTGCGGGAGGCCGTGTAGTCACTGCACCGACCAATGGCGCCGCAGGCATCATTCCAGCGGTTTTACAATACGTTGATAAATTTATCCGACCTGTGGATGAAGAAGTAGCCAGTCGATTTCTACTTACCGCTGGCGCAATTGGCATACTTTATAAAGAAAACGCATCTATCTCTGGCGCCGAAGTGGGCTGTCAGGGTGAAGTTGGCGTGGCGTGTTCAATGGCAGCAGGCGCACTTGCAGAAATTATGGGCGGAACGGCTTCATCGGTAGAAAACGCAGCGGAAATTGGCATGGAGCACAACTTAGGACTTACCTGCGATCCCGTTGGCGGTTTAGTACAAGTGCCTTGCATTGAGCGTAATGCGATGGGTGCGATAAAAGCGATTAACGCCTCGAGGCTCGCTCTTCGCGGTACCGGCGAGCACAAGGTATCGTTAGACAAGGTGATTAAAACCATGCGCGATACTGGAAACGATATGAAAACGAAGTATAAAGAAACCGCTCGCGGTGGCTTAGCCGTTAACATTATTGAGTGTTAGCGCTGCATAAACGCTTTATTTAAGCAAAAGGGGCCAGCAGGCCCCTTTCTTGTTTGTATGCCTCAATTCGGTAACAGGCATCGCTTTTTTTGTTGAGATTTTATTTTACGGGCAGCGTAACGCCCTTAAACATCTTCTCAACTTCATCATTATTTTTTAGCATCATGGCTTTTTCGACCTTATCTTTTGTTAAATGGGGAGCAAAGCGCTCAATAAAGTCGTACATGTAACTGCGCAGGAATGAGCCTTTTCTAAAGCCGATTTTCGTGGTGCTATAATCGAATAAATGACTGGCATCAATTTTAACCAGGTCAGAATCTAACTCTTCATTTACCGCCATGGAAGCAATTACGCCAATACCAACACCAAGGCGCACGTAGGTCTTAATGACATCGGCATCGGTGGCGGTGAATACGATTTTAGGAGTAAGGCCTGCCCGTTCAAAGGCTTGGTCTAGTTCAGAACGCCCAGTAAATCCGAAAACGTAAGTCACAAGCGGATATTTCGCAATATCACTGATGTCGATTGAGCCCTTTTTCGACAGCGGATGGTCTTTGTTTACGATGACGCTTCTATTCCAGTGATAGCAAGGCAGCATAACGAGGTCGTTGTACAGATGAAGTGCTTCAGTTGCTATTGCAAAATCCGCTTCTCCTTTTGCCGCTAAATCACTTATTTGCGAAGGCGTACCTTGGTGCATATGCAGTGATACCTTAGGGTATTTTGTCATGAAGCCTTGAATAACATCAGGTAATGCATAGCGCGCTTGAGTGTGGGTTGTGGCTATGTTGAGTTTACCTTGGTCGGGCAATGTGTGTTCTCTAGCAACCGCTTTTATGCTTTCTACTTTGGCCAGTATTTCCCGAGCAATATTGATAACATCACCGCCGGCATCCGTTACGTGAGTAAGATGCTTTCCACTGCGACCAAAAATTTGAACGCCAAGCTCATCTTCCAACATACGAACCTGCTTGCTTATGCCAGGCTGAGAGGTGTACAAACTCTCTGCAGTTGCAGATACGTTAAGGTTATTGTTGACGACTTCTACTATGTATCGAAGTTGCTGTAGTTTCATTGGTTATACCGATTCATTGCTCTTTATATACACTATACTCCTATACTTATAACCAAAACTACAAATTTTTAAAGGTTGATATTACTAAATAGCCATAATACAGTTCAAATAGTGATTAAAATGAATAAAATTCAGAAACATGGGTTCATTTTGCTTTGTTTTATTCTACATTATGAATAGGTTGTCGCCGCCTTATTGACTGAGACACAATGACATCGAATAAACAAATTTCCACCAAAATCGACTTTTCTTCGGTGTTAGCCGCTGCTGTGCACGATATGAAAAACTCCTTGTTTTTACTTATTCAGTCAATTGAAGGGCTAAGAGACGCGTTGCCAAAAGAAAATAGCGGTGCCAGAGAGCAAGTCGCAAACGTGCATTACGAAGCTTCACGACTAAACACGAATTTGGTTCAAATACTTTCATTGTATCGTTCGGAATTAGAAAGTATTCCCATCAGTGCTGATGAGTGCTTTGTGGCTGATTTGATTGCCGATGTTGTGGGGTCAAATGCATTTTATATAGAACAAAAAAACATCGAACTCAGTGTGAATGTTGATGAAGATGTAAGTTGGTATTTAGACAGCGAACTTATTTATCTCTTAATAAACGATGTCATTGTCAATGCATTGCGCTACGGCACATCTCGCATCGCCATACAGGCAAGCATTACCGATGATTATCTGTTGATAAAAATTGAAGACGACGGGAATGGCTACCCAGAAGAAATGCTCACTAAAAGTCATTCAACCTTGAGTAACTTTGAACTGAGTCAGGGCCGAACGGGACTGGGGTTGTTTTTTGCTAAGTTGATAGCAGACGCTCATTCGCACAATGACAAAGCCGGTATTATTTCGCTGTCTAACGGCGGAAGTCTCGGCGGAAGTGTATTTGAAGTAAAAATACCGTAGTATTAGTGATTAACGTATTGAACGATATGAAAAGCACGAGGCAATATGGCAATTGAGCCCCTATTTTTTAAAAGACAGTGTTTTTAAGATAGCGTTTCTTAAATAGTGTATTTAAAAATGATGTTTCGAAGATAATGAACTGATGGAACCACACGCATGTACGTGATAATAATTATTCTAATTGTTGTATTGCTCATTGCCGCGATATTTATAAACGCCATTCAGCAACATAGACAAAAACAGGAAGCTGAGCGCAGAGCCGAATTAGCAAAGCAAAAAACCATTGTCGATGAAACGGAAAATGTGCTTTCGGCTTGCACCAACATGCCAGTTTCCTCACGAATTATCGGTATTTTGCATAATCGCATGGCAAACGCGCTTAAAGCGATTGACGGTATTGCCCCAACCCGCGATGTAAAGCAACGCATTGAAAGTAGCAAACAAGCTGCCGATGCGTCACTTCAAACCGACGGCAGTGATAATGTCGATTTTGTACTGCCGGACAATGACAAAACCATCATTCAATATATTCAAGCGGTTAAAAAGCTTCGTGTTTTGTTGCGCTCTGAACACAGCAAAGGCCAAGTGAGTTCAAAGCTTTTTTCTGAAGAAGACAAACAGTTAGAAAGACTGCAAGTTAAGGTGAATGTGGAGACTCTAATTAAGCGAGGGCGAACCGCTCAATCTTCAAATATGCTAGGCTCTGCCCGTCAATATTTCGAAAAAGCAAAAATCGCATTAGAGAATCAGACCAACCATGATGAATACGTTTCTTCAAAACTTGCCACGCTTAACGCATGGCTAAACGAAATTCAGTCTGACCTCAAAAGCGTTAACGAAAAAGACCGTGCGAGAAAGCAAGAGGAAGAACGGGACGAGCTTGACGAACTCTTTGCACCTAAGAAAAAATGGTAACGCTTTTCGTACATTTAGTACTGCCGTATGCTTAGCTTAATCACGGCCTATTCAGCAAACATCTTTTTTACTAGTATAGCGCTCTGTGGTTAGCTGCCACAGAGTTTGCGCTGATACAGATAGCCCCCGTCGCTCGTTTCTCAATAATCCCACTCGTTTACATAATGGTGCTTGGTCAGAGGGTGCTTTGTCAGAGGGTTCTTTATCACAGGGAAGTGTACCAGAAGACGCGTCTGAAAAAGGAAGCGCCATAAGACCCAACGCTTCCATCTGCTGTTGACAAATTGATGGCATAATAGAAATTCCCAAACCGCTTTTGATCAGTTTTCCCAACGTAGCCAACTGCCCGGTTTCTGCCACAATATTGGGTTCGCCATGCAGTAACAACTCTGCTTCAGTCCACTTTCTTACCGCTGAACCACGATTCATCATCACCAGAGGAAAATTCAGGCACTGCTGCCAGCTCGCCATATTATTGAATTTTGCAGCCTGTTCTACTGATGCTACTACCACAAAATGATCAGTGAACAAGCTCTCAAACTCTAAGCCTTCTTTATGTTCAGGTTCAAAGGTAAAGCCAATTTCTGCACGTCCGTTTCTTATTTCCTGAACGACTTGCTCCATCACTACGTCTACAACGCGAAGGTTAATATTGGGCGCTTTGTGATGAAATTCGCGCAGCAGACTCGGTAAATGTGACTCTGCGAATGACGGCATTGCGGCAATGGTAAGCTGACCTTTTGCCATTGCGAATAAATTCTGAATATCCGAAAACGTATTATCCCAGTCTCTACTTAAGCGAAGTGCGTTGGGTAGCAGAGCCTCTCCCTCGGGGGTTAAACTAACATTTCGTGTATTTCTCTTGAATAATCTTCCACCTAATTCAGCTTCCATTTTCTTTATTGAAGAAGACAGCGCAGGCTGAGTGAGGAAAAGCTTGGCAGCCGCCTCTGCAAACGTTGTAGAGTGAGCAACTTCGATGAATGCACGCAGGTGACGATAGGAAATGTTCATGGCAATTAATAACTTTATTTTATTAATAAGAAGATAAATTCAATTTTACATAAGTTGCTACAGAACAGATACTATTTGTTAACAATCCATTGGTGGAGAATTAAATGGCTGGATTTAATAAAGTAGTTAACACATATGAAGAGGCACTCTCGGGATTATCGGACTCAATGACGGTGATAGCCGGAGGATTTGGACTTTGTGGTATTCCTGAAGGTTTGATTGCACATATTAAAACCATGGGCGTAAAAGATCTTACTGTCGTATCGAACAACTGTGGCGTCGATGGATTCGGATTAGGCTTACTCCTAGAAGATAAGCAAATTTCTAAAATGGTGTCGTCTTATGTCGGCGAAAATGCATTATTTGAGAAACAGTTGTTAAACGGTGAACTCGAGGTAGAGCTGACGCCTCAAGGTACCCTGGCCGAGAAAATGCGCGCTGGTGGTGCGGGTATTCCAGCGTTCTATACCGCTACTGGCTATGGAACCCCTGTGGGCGAAGGCAAAGAAGTGAAAGAATTTGATGGCCGCCCCTATATATTAGAACACGCTATTACTGGCGATTTTGCCATTGTGAAAGCGTGGAAAGCCGACAAGTTTGGGAACTGTGTATTTAGACACACAGCGCAAAACTTTAACCCTATGGCAGCGACAGCAGGTAAAATTACGGTAGTGGAAGTAGAAGAGATCGTAGAGCCTGGAACCTTGTCACCTAGCGAAATTCATACGCCGGGGATCTACGTTAACCGCATTATTAAAGGCGAATTTGAAAAACGTATAGAGCGCCGTGTAGTAGCAAAGGAGGACGTGTAATGGCTTTAACTAGAGACCAAATTGCAATGCGAGTTGCACAAGAGTTTAAAGACGGTGACTACGTAAACCTCGGTATCGGCATTCCTACCCTTGCAGCCAATTATGTGCCTGCCGACATCAGCGTTATGCTTCAATCAGAAAACGGCTTATTGGGAATGGGACGTTACCCAACCGAGGCCGAAGTTGACGCAGACATGATTAATGCAGGTAAAGAGACCGTGACGGCGACCACTGGCGCATCAATATTTAACAGTGCAGAAAGTTTTGCCATGATCCGTGGTGGCCATGTGGACTTTACGGTGCTTGGGGCCTTTGAAGTTGATGTGTCTGGAAATATTGCGTCTTGGATGATCCCTGGAAAGCTTGTTAAGGGTATGGGCGGTGCAATGGATTTGGTAGCAGGCGCTAAAAATATCATTGTGACTATGACTCACACAGATAAACACGGTAACTCAAAACTTCTACCCGCGTGTACGCTTCCCCTTACAGGCGTAAACTGTATCACGCGTATTATCACTGACCTCGCCGTTTTATCCGCAGAGGACGGTGCTTTTGTATTGCAGGAAAAAGCGCCTGGTGTATCTGTAGAAGAGATTAAAGAGAAAACCCTTGGTAAGCTTATTGTGCCAGACGATGTAGCAGAAATGGTGTTCTAACTTTTCCTGCATTTAACAAAGCCAGAAAATACAACGCGTAAAAGAGCAAAAGAATCCCGTTCTTTTTTCAAAAGCAGTATTTTCTGGCTTTTTTGGTTTTAAATACCATGTTTAAGAGGCCATGTTTAACAGAGCATGTTTTCAAAGATTAGAAATCGCCTGCTTTCAAATCGGTGACCTTTGAGGGATAATGCGCGGGAATATTCATATAGAGGCTCTACCTTGCTAGTTACTGACTTACCGGTTCATCATAAAATTATCTCCAAACTTGAAAGTAAGAACATCACCACCCTTACGGAAATTCAGGAGCGGACAATGCTACCCGGTATTCAGGGTAAGGACATTATCGCGTCCTCAAAGACAGGATCAGGTAAGACGTTTGCCTTTTTGGTGCCTGCAATTAATCGACTTATGTCGCAAAAAGCACTGAGTCGACAAGACCCTCGTGCGCTTATACTTGCGCCAACCAGAGAACTGGCAAAGCAAGTTTTTATTGAAGCAAAGTCAATGTGTAGTGGCCTAAGTTTGTCCTGCGAACTGATTGTTGGTGGCGAGAACTTCAACGACCAAGTAAAAGGTTTGCGACGCAATCCACATATTATTGTTGGTACAGCCGGACGTATAGCCGACCACTTGATTGGCAAGAGTATGTATTTGAACGGCTTAGAACTGCTCATTTTTGATGAAGCTGACCGCATGCTTGATTTGGGTTTTGCCGCTCAGCTTAAGTTAATTAATACCTACGCCGACCACAGAAAGCGTCAAACCATGTTGTTTTCTGCCACCCTCGATAACATTGAGCTTAAGCACATGACAACGCAGCTCACTCATTCAGCGGTAAGAGTGGCTGTGGGTAGCTCTACGGGCGAGCATGGCGATATTGAACAAACCTGTTTTTTTGCCGATAATGTGAGTAACAAAGACGAAATTCTTCGGTTTGAACTCGCTAAAAGAGAGTACAACCAAGCGATTGTGTTCACCGCTACCCGCGAAGATACCGATAGGATTGCTGCAATACTCAACGAAGATAGCCTTGAGGCTATCGCCTTAAGAGGCGATTTAGCTCAACATCAACGTGCTTCTATCATGAGCAGTTTTTCTAGAGGCCAGCAAAGTGTTCTGGTAACAACGGATTTAGCTTCTCGTGGCCTAGACCTATCAAAAGTAGGTTTAGTAGTTAACTTCGACCTTCCCAAAAATGCCGATGAATATATTCACCGAATTGGGCGTACCGGCCGAGCAGGACAAAAAGGCGAAGCTTTCTCTCTTGTTGGTCCAAGAGACTGGAACAGTTTCGAAGCACTTAAAACTCATCTTCAATACGCCCTTGAGTGTAAACCTCATGATGAATTTAGTGCGAAGTTTGAAGGTTTCACTAAGAAGAAGAGTACGCAGAATAAAGGAAAACCAACAACAGGTAAAAGACGTGATGCTAAGCCTGTTAGAGCAAAGCCTGTAAGACGTGTTGACCCTATGGAAGGTGCGGATATTGGAATGGTTCCTGTAAAACGTAAGCCCCGTAATACCAGTGCGCCTGATTCTGAGGAAGAATAGTCAATAAAACACTCACGGGTGCTAATACAAAAAAGCGAGCTTATGCTCGCTTTTTTTGTTCGTGTTTGAATTGGTCGCTATTGCAAACGTATTAGTATTCCCACCAGCACTCTTGCCACCATTCTAAAAACTCTTCAAAGTCTATATAACCGTCGTCATTACCGTCGATTAATTTAAAGCCTTCTTCAACGTGACTCGCCTTTGTTTTTGGCGAGATAATAGTTAAAAGCTCAATAAACTCTGTTATATCTATCTGACCGTTTCCGTCACGGTCAAAAAAACTGAAGTCTTTTCTTATCTCTTCAATTTTTGCATCTGAAAGTTGAGTACTCACTCTCAATCCTTAAAACTTTACAACGATGTAGTGAGTGTATCGTCTCTCCTTTCGAGTGTCTATGCCTCTTTTTATTTTGCTTTTTCATTTGCTTTTAAGGCCCGCTCACGCTGCGCCTGAGCTTTCTCCAAGCGCTTCTGTTCCATGGTAAGCCTAGCGTCCGTTCCTACGTGCTCTTGCTGTCTCGCTTTAGCTAGCTGCACTTGTTTTTCACGCTCTCTGAAGCGGGAGATTTGATCTTCAGTATGGGTGCCATGGCAATGGGGGCAGCTTACCCCTGGCTCGTATACATCACTCTTTTTGTCTTCTTCGGTTATTGGCAGCCGACACGCATAACACTGTTCGTAGTGACTCTTTTCTAAATCGTGGTTTACCGCAACCCGATTATCAAAAACGAAACAGTCACCTTCCCACAGAGACTCCTCTTTTGGCACATCTTCTAAATATTGAAGAATTCCGCCTTCCAGGTGATAAACGTCTTCAAAGCCTTGTTCTTTGAGATAGGCAGTAGATTTTTCGCAGCGTATTCCGCCTGTGCAGAACATGGCCACTTTCTTGTTTTTAGCTGGGTCGAGGGTCTTGGCTACGTACTCAGGAAACTCTCTGAAGGTGTCGGTTTTTGGGTCTATCGCGTTTTTGAACGTACCAATTTCTATTTCATAGCCATTGCGCGTATCGATAACGGTAACGTCTGGGTCGCTTATTAAATCATTCCACTCGCTGGGCTTTACGTAGGTACCTACGGTTCGTCGTGGGTCTATCCCTTCAACACCCATGGTGACAATTTCTTTTTTAAGTTTCACTTTAGTGCGATAGAAAGGCTGCTCGTCGTGAAGAGACTCTTTACAGGAAATGGGGTTTATCCGCTCGTCACTGTTTAAGTAACTGACTAACGCATCGATACCTTCTCTAGGACCGGAAACGGTTCCGTTTATCCCTTCATGAGCGAGTAGAAGCGTGCCTCTGATGCCATTTTTTTCCATGACGTCAGTAAGTGGTTGGCGCATCGCCTTAAAGTTTTCAAGCGCGACGAACTTGTACATCGCGCATACAATATATTTTGATTCAGATTGTGTAGTCATTATTTTAACCTTTGCTGATTGGAGCGTAAGACCAGTGCAAAATGCGGCGCGCAATATACCAAAATGCATCGCAAAAGCCAATCAGCTTGGGGGTAACAGCAAAAACTAGATTAAACGGCCATTCTTACTGAGTCGTCAGAGAATGCGTTCTGTTTATCATTTCGGGGATTGGCGTTGGGGTTTATGCTGCTATTTTCACCACTGATAATGTCATACAACATGGTGTTATCTTCTTTGATATCACTTCTGTAGAGATTCGCTAAACGCTTTTGTGTGCCTAAGCTACAGTTATCTTTTATATCATCCGGTATGCGTGAAGCGTTGTCAGATTGGGCAAGTGGTGAAGGGTTCATCGATAAGAATAAACGAGCAGAGGCTAAATCAGATGACATGAGCGATGCCAACGTAGCCATATTCGCCCAGTCTTTATCTGCAGCCTGTAATGCGGGCTGCCTATAGTGACTGAGGTTACTTATTTCGTTTTGATAGGGTGAGCCTTCGCTCTTTGCATGTGGCGTTAGATATATAGGATGGGCTAACGCATTTTCATGCATGGCTAGATACAGAGCAAACAAGCGACCTTGTGAGGAGGCTTTTGCCAATGTACCGTCAAACTCCCAGCGATAACTAGGGTCTAATTCAACAGTGCTGTTTGAATTGACTTGCTCAACGCTCATGATGAAAAACTGTAGTGATATTCATACGTTAGTTGTCGGCTGAATAAGAATATTCTGAAGGTTCAAATTGCTCATTACGCATTTTTAAACCATCATTATGTTTTCTTGCTCTGCAAATCTTTGAGGATGCAGTGAAATACAGTGATAAAAGAGTACTGATTGTTGAAGATCAGCGACCATTTCTGCTTATGCTTAAAGGATTATTGCAATCGATGGGCGCGACCAACATCGTGACAAAATCCTCAGCGGAACACGCTATTTCTGAAGCCAAACGCACAAAGTTCGATATTGTGGTGTGCGATCTGCATTTAGGGGCAGATTACAAAAATGGCTATGAATTAGTAGAAGAGTTGAGAGTCAAGCGACTGATAAAAACGACCTCTGTATTTATTTTGATAAGTGCGGATAGTACTCGCTCTATGGTTCTTGGTTCTATTGATAGAAGGCCTGATGATTTTTTAGTTAAGCCCTTTTCACAGGTTCAATTGAAGAGCAGAATTAGCAGAGCATGGCAAAAACGACTGTTTTTGCAGCCGGCCTATGAGCTCATTGAGAAGAAGCAATTTACTGATGCAATAACAGTGCTAAACAAACTGTATAAAGAGCCCTCTCATTACAAAGGCCATTGTGAACAGCTATTAGTTGAAACCTATTGTCGTAAAAACGACTGTAAACGGGCGTTGGCTATTTTAGCCCCCTACACTAGCGGCAAGCCTGTTCTGTGGGCTCAAATTGCATTGGGGAAAACCTACATTCAAAACGCCGAGTACGACAAGGCTATCACTATCGCGATGAAAACCCTTAAGCGGAATCGTTTTAGCGCAGATGCGAACGACATATTGGCGCTCGCTCATCAGGGGTTAGAAAACCGAGAAGCCGCCTTAAACGCAATTAAAGAAGCCATAAAACTATCGCCCTATTCTGTTTCCCGTCATTTACAAGCCTGCGAAATAGCAAAGCAAAATCTTGATTTCGTCACTGCATCGCTCTCGTGCAGCGCTATCTGGAATTTGTCTAAACGTACCGTACATAAAAACAGTCTGCATTGGTGTACGCTAATACGCAGCCTGCTAGATGTTGCCGAGCATTCAGAAGACCAAAAACAGCGGAACAAATATCAACAAGAGGCATTGCTAGCACTTCAACGGGGCAAGTTTGACGACCACCTTTTAAAAATGGATCGAAATTTTGATATGGACATTTTTGGCAATATTGTCAACGCTAGGGTGAGCGCAATAGACGGCAAGTTGATTGATGCTAAAAAGCACTTGGTTAACTCTCAAGTTGCCATTGAAGAGAAGTACGCCGAGCATCCCACTGCCTATCTCCCCGATAGTATTAACGTGATGTACACATTGGGAGAGTACGATGATGCTCTTGCGCTGTCGAAAATTGTGGCAACCAGAACAGATGAATTAGATCAGAACAGCGCTTCAATGCTTGAACAAAAGGCAGAAAAAGCAAAAACCAACTTGGCAAATTATCAGCAATTTAACCGCGAAGGTATTCAGCACTATCAACAGAACTCATTTGAGCGAGCGAAAGCATCGTTTGCTTTGGCCCAAAATTATGCCCCAGTGAATATTGGTGTTGCGCTAAACCTACTTCAGTGCCTTCTTCAGCTATTTAAAATAATAGACAAGGCAGACTCGCAGATGGCCGGAGAATGCAGGCGTCTCTATAAATTATTGGACAATATTCCACTTAAAGACGCCTACAGCGAAAAGTACTCGAATTTACGGGACGATTTATCGCTTTTTCTTGGCTTATAGCTTTTTTGATTTACGACTACTTTTGAAATTTACCTACAGTCTCAATAAATTCATCAATATTCTCAACCAGGGTTTTCTTTTGAGAATCGCTGAGTGTGGATGCAATTTCCACAATCATGGTTGCTCCCACTTTCATATTATGGGCGCTAGCTTGCTGATAGTCATCGCTTCGGTAATTATCTGGGTTTTGCATTAAATAAGTTAAGTCTTGGACAAAATTTGGATTAGTGGTTTTGGTAATGAATAGTCGACGGGCTGCATTTTGAATTTTTCTGCGATACTGCAACCATTCGTCAGACGTTGACACAAACTGTGCGTTGTAGGTAGCAATAATTTGTTTTTGCTCCTCAGACAAATCCCCAATGCGCTCTTCCACGTTGTCAGTCATCCGCTCAATACGCTTTTCACTGCGCTCTGCCTCTGACTGTTCGAGAAACTCTTGCCGCTCCTCTTCTTCTTCCTTGTTGTCTTTTTCTAGTGTGGCGAATAAGGACACTATTTGTTGGTCAGTAAGATCAACGGCAAGCTCAGCAAGTTCCGGGCTAATCTGCGCCCTCACCCTTTCCCAATGCGTTCTCACATCGTTCATATGCGCATAAACCGTATCGTAATCTAACTCGCTGTTTAGTACTTGCTGTTTCAGCGTTTTAAGCTGATTTTCATAGCGTTTCAACTCACTTCGTTTATGCCATTGAAGCCAATTGGTTAAGTAGTCATCAAACCGTTCTTCTTGTTCATCGTTAAGCTCAACATAATCATCTAGATACCAATATACCCACCAATCTAAGTTGTCGTAAGCGAGCTTAGAGGTACACGCTGTAAGAGAAAGTAGCAGGACAAAGATAATAGCAACGCGCATTTTGATTAGCCTTCAATATGTTGTGTGTAAAGAGCGTAATACTGTATAGACCGCTCAGATGGAAAAAGTGCAAAATAAATGGCTTTACCTTCCAAACAGTCTGCTCTACTTTTCATACTATAAGAACGAAACCTACTGAGAAGGATTTTATTGTGTCAAAACGTGTAGCAGTATTAACGTCGGGTGGTGATGCACCGGGCATGAATGCATGCATTAGGGCAATTGTGATTGCCTGCAAAAAGCGGAATTACGATTTAATAGGTTATCTTCATGGCTACAATGGATTAATTAAACAAGAATCTATCTCTCTTTCGCTAGACTCTACTCACAACCTTATTCAGCAAGGGGGTACCGTATTACACAGCGCTCGGTGTAAAGCCTTCACCGAAGAAGCGGGGTTAAAGCAAGCGGCTGCTAATTTATCCGAGGCAGGCGTAGATGCTCTTCTTGTTATTGGTGGTGACGGTTCATTTCGCGGGGCTACACATCTGGCCGACCATTACCTTGGCCAAATTATCGGTATTCCAGGCACCATAGACAATGATATAGCCGGTACCGATGCCACCATTGGTTATTACACTGCTATAGATACTGCAATGAACTCAATCGATAAGGTACGAGATACTGCAGATGCATTTGAACGCATATTTTTAGTTGAGGTGATGGGAAGGCACGCCGGTTTCTTAGCGCTGAACGCAGCGCTCTCGTCCGCAGCAGATTATGTAATTTTACCGGAATTCTTTGAATCGCCAGAAAGTGAGATAAAGAAAATTCTCACACAAATTCATGCTCAGCGCCGCGTGAGAGGCTCGGTAAGCTTTATCGTGGTAGTGGCAGAAAACGTATGGCCGCAAGGGCTGCAGGCCCTTACTAAAGCGCTTAACGACAGTGGAATTACTGATGTTAGACCGGTAACTCTTGGACATGTGCAACGAGGAGGTACTCCGGTAAGCAACGACAGGCTACTTGCGACTTCATTAGGCGAATACGCGGTAAGTCTTGTGGGTACAGATACAAGCAATGTCATGGTAGGAGAAGTGAACAGAGAACCCACTACTGTGCCGCTCACCACAACCAGTGATAGTAAACCGTTAAACAGCGCACAAGTGGCCTTAATGAAATCAATAATGAATGAAAGGTATGGTTAATACCACTTAACCTCTTCTATTGAATAATTTACATAAATTGTTTCCTATCGATAAAGCGACGGTTAATCAATAAAAGGGCGTAAAGAGTTTATGTATTGAGGTAGTGAAAGTTTTAGGTGTAAGTTGAAAAGCTGACTGATGAAAATACAGAAAAGCGCGCTTTTAGGCGCTTTTCTTGTTTATTGCCAAGTTCAAACCGCAAGGCTAAATAGGTCCAGCGTTGCTCAAGATAATAAAACGTAAAGACATAAACCTTGCTGCTAACTTAAGAGCGAGCTTAAGTGCAGGACTCAACTACATCTTCATTGCAGCTTTCACTTTGTCGCGATGACTTCTGCTCACCTTCAGCTCGGTATCATTTTGTAAAATGAGGTGGTATTCGCCGCTAATATGACTCACTAGTTTTTTCACAAAACGGATATTTGCAATTGCGGAGCGGTGAACTCTAACAAAGAACTGAGGGTTCAATTCCTGTTCCAACTCTTTCATGGTTTTACGCATGATGTGCATACCGTCTAGCGCGTGAACACACATGTAATCGCCAGCCGCATCTATCCACTGAATATCTTGAACATTGACTCGTGTCACTTCAGAGCCATCTTTAATAGCAAGCACGTCTGGATAAGGGTTGGTTTCTACCGGTTCACCATTCGCTAGCTTGCGTAAAATTTCTTCACAGTCATCGCCTGTTAATTCTGCAACTAAACTCACTAATTTTTGTGACTGTTCGTCTTGGTGGGCCGTGCTGGTGTATTCTCTTACCTTATCGAGGGCTGCCCCAAGTCGTTCGTCATCTGCTGGTTTCAATAGATAGTCCAACGCATGCACGTCAAACGCTTTAATCGCATAGCTGTCGTATGCGGTGACAAAAACAATCATTGGAATGGGCTGTTTCAGTTCACGAAGTTTGTGAATGACTTGAAATCCATTGAGCCCTGGCATTTGAATATCGAGAAAAACGAGGTCTGGCCGATGTTGAGAAATACTGCTTACCGCCTCAAGACCATTTTGGCACTCGGCCAGCACTTGAATATCGCTATGACGTTCAAGCCTTGCACGTAACCCTCTGCGAGCTAGAGGCTCATCGTCTACCACAATGGTTTTAATCATTTGCTTGGTCATATCATACGTCCTTTACGTCATAGGGAATACGAATTCGTACTCGTACACCCGAGGGCTGATTGTGCTCAATAGAAAATGCAAAGTTGCGTTGGTAAAGCGATTGTAAGCGCTCTTTTATGTTCACAAGTCCTACGCCATTTTTACGGCTTAATTTGCCATCTTTTATATCAGCACCAGGGCCATTATCGGCAACATCCATCAGTAAGTCATTGCCGAAGGTACGGGCTGTTATCGCAATTTGGCCACCATTTTCCATTTTAGAAATGGCATGTTTAATGGCATTTTCAATTATGGGCTGAAGTATCATGCTTGGTACCAATGCCGATTCGCATTTGGTATCGATATCCCAGATGACTTCTAAGCGGTCGTCGAATCGCACTTTTTCGATTTCAAGATAGAGACGAAGTGCTTTTATTTCCTGGCCTAGCGGAACCCGCTTAATGGGATCGTTATCAAGTGAGTAACGCAAAAAGTTACTTAATTTAGAAACCATAGCTTCGGCAGTGTCATTCTCTTTCAACAGGATTAACGTTGAGATAGCATTTAGCGTGTTAAATAGAAAATGAGGATTTAATTGATATCGCAACATCTTGATATGAGCTTGATGTGCCATAGTGCTGGCTTTGAGCGCATTTTGCTTCTCTTTTTGCAGCATTTGAAAGTTTTTGATACCAAAATAAACACCACTCCAACAACCAACCATAATCAACGAGTTAATGGTGTTGGTGAAGTACATATACCATTCGTCTGGGCGATAACCGTGCTTGTATATCTCCCAATAGTTGATGTTTTTTACCACAGCCCACACCAGCGCCACGATATAGCACGATGCGATAACAATAAGGATCATCTTGAAAGGAGAACGCTTTCGAGCCCACCGATAGACATAGCGCAACGGAATAGTGAGTAACCAACCTGCGTATGCATTAAGCATGATAATGAAAACCCAAATGGATCTTACATCATGTAGAAAAGAGCCTATGTAGTAAATTAGCGCAAATCCTGCCCACCCTGCACTGTGCAAAGTCCAAAATAAACGCTCATTACTTTCGATTACTCGCTGGAAGCGACTCACTGTAACACCAACTTATTATTACCAAATATAGAGTTTGTAGTGAGATTATACGCTTGGAATTCAATGACCCAAGCAGCTTGGTCGTGTAGGTAGTGCGTCTGGTCGCAGCTAGGGGCGACTTGACGTTTACTGTGTATTCCCGCAGCAATTAGCGCTTTGTAACGACAAAACAAAAAGATTAACGTCAACACGCCGGGCTAATTGTGTAACTGCTTTAATAGCTAATGTTCATACGTTTAAGCCAGTGAACCCACCACCATGCAGGACCAACGAGCAGAAACCGAAGATCTTCGAAAAATGAGGGCTTTTTCCCCTCTATTTTGTGGCCAACAAATTGTAAAATCCACATAACCACAAACAGCGCCAAGCTGAATTGCCAAACAGGAATATCGAAGTGAACCAACAGATTTACCACACCAAAACACGCGATAGTAAGTAATGTCATAGCCGCACCAATAGGGCCAGACAAAGAAAAGTAGTAATACAGTACTGGAATAGCGATGATGTGCGCCCATGTAATATCAAAATGCGCGATAGCGTCTGGGGTAGGTATACTCCAAAGCAAGCCAAGGGTTACCAAATAAATACTCGGCACTGCAATAGCGTGAATTATCACGTTAGTCTTATTTTGATGGCTTTCACCGTACTGCATCAGCAGCCTTTCAATACTTCTCATTGTCCCTCACCTTATTATTTGAATTATGAGTTTGTTAGGTTTTTACTTAGCTTACTAGCGAATAAAATGCTTACATTAAGATCAAAAGTTGTACAGCGAATGACAGTACCGCTTTTGATGAAAATACATAGGGTCAGTTTAAAAAAACTACGACACCAAAGTATGTCTTGCGAGTAACTCGCCAATCATTGCATCACCAGTTTGAAATTTGAGCCCGTAATAGACTATTCGATTATCTAACTTATGATTTTTAACCATGGCTTTAATTTCAACAGCTTCACTATCAAGCATATATACAAGTGTTATTTCGGTATTGTCAATCAAAATGGGCCACTCAGGTTTCACCTGAAGCCCGACTTTGCACCCGTGTTTTGATAAGTCGACGATGATGCCTGACGCATCTTTATCGCCCTCGAAAACCTCTGACTTGATGTTTATGGCAACGCCAGGCAGTGAACGTATTGAGGCTCGAAGCCCTATTCGCTGTATACGTGAAGGAAAGCTGGTAATTAATATGCCAGCGGGCTTTGAAAGTAGCTTCAGCACTTTTACCCGATAAGCAATGACTTGCCCGGTGCTTCCCTCGACTATCGAGCGAACCACAATATCATTATCAACCGTTAACGCATCTCTTACCGTTATCCATTTTGATGAAGTCGGAATATGAAACATCATGCAGTCGTTGGTATGCATACCTAAATATTCAGTTTTGACGCGTTTCGAAGCCGCAGGCATGGTGATCTCAAGATCGACTACATCCCCTGGTTGAAACGCATTGAGCGCCTCAAAATCTTCTTCGCTTATTGTTTTAGTGCTAGTTCTTTCAACCATAGGTTTACTACTCAGCCCTTCTCATCCTGTTAGAAGCAATATCGGTCGCGCTATCGCTAATTAGATACACATTTGGCTTCAACAATATTTCAGATAGTGTCTAGCGCGTTTGATGCTTAAGTACGCTCACTTCAGTATTCACTTATAGTACACTAGTTCTTAACTACGTAAATAAAATGAGTTTTTATGTCTGATAACACGTTGCATTTTTCACTTAATTTATCTCAGTGGCAGGCTCATCAGTTCGATGTTCAGCTATCAATTCCTGCTCATAGCGCCTCTTCGCTAACGCTTTCCTTACCTAGTTGGATACCGGGTAGTTATATGGTTCGCGATTTCGCAAAGAACATTGTCTCGCTGTCTGCAAAGAAAACAGCGGCGAATACGCTAACAGCAGAAGCCTTTACTCAATCATCCGTTAGCATTGAGAAGTTAGACAAACAAACATGGTCAATACAGACTGATGGTAATGCCTGCATTATCAATTATACGATTTATGCAAATGACTTATCTATTCGGTCTGCCTTCATCAATCATGAATATGCGTTTATCAATGGAACCAGTGCATTTTTACACATTGAAGAATTTGAAAACTCACAGCATCAGCTTGAAATAACAGTAGACGATAATATTCCATCGAACTGGAATGCGCATACGTCGATGGAAACGCGAGCGCCCTGTTCTTTAGATAGTAAGATAGACGCCGATACCAATGCTAATGCTAGGGCGTGGTATTTTGGAGCGAAAAACTATGATGAGTTTATCGATCATCCCATTTATGTAGGCGTTGCCGACACCTACGAGTTTGAAGTAGATAGTGTAAACTTCACGCTGCTATTTTCAGGCAACAACAACATTGATTATGCGAGAATTGCGAAAGACTTAACCCCCATATGCCAACATCACTTGTCACTATTTGGCACGCCCTATCCAGTGAAAGATTACCTGTTTATGACCCTGCTGGTCGATAACGGTTTTGGTGGGTTAGAGCACAAATATTCTACGGCATTGCTCTACCCTCGCTTTGAGCTTCCTCTCATTGGCGACGGCGAAGAAAAGACAGATGGATACGTTACGTTTTTAAGTCTTTGTAGTCATGAGTTTTTTCATACATGGCACGTGAAACGCATTAAACCTAATGTGATGGTAAAACCGGATTTATCCAAAGAAAGCTATACCAACCAACTGTGGATATACGAAGGATTTACCAGTTTCTATGACGACGTCACCCTTGCTCGTGTTGGCACAATACCAGCGCAGAAATACCTCGATATTGTTGCTCAAAATATAAGTAGGCTTTTGCAAAACGCTGGACGATTAAAGCAAAGTGCGGCCGAAAGTAGCTTTGATGCGTGGACAAAATTTTACAAGCAAGACGCCAGTGCCACTAACAATATTGTTAGCTATTACACCAAGGGCGGTATTATCGCGCTAGGGCTCGATTTACTATTGCGAGAGCAATCTGGCGATAAGGTGTGCCTCGACGATGTCATGCGCGTTTTATGGCAGCAGTACGGTAAAGACGAGAGTGGAACGCCGGATAATGTCATACAGACGTTATGTAAAGCGCACTTTGATATTGATGTATCAGACTATTTAAATAGCGTTGTATACCACACAGACGACGTTGAATTAGAAGCATTAGTCCAACGAATTGGTATTGCACTTCGCACTCGGGCGAAGGTATCTAGCGAAGATAAAGGCGGCTTATCATTGAAGGTGCCTATGAAACGACAGCTTGGCGCAACGCTTAAACCCGCCCCAATAGGATTAACTGTTGCTCAAGTATTTGAGGGGCTTGCCGCCATGCACGCGGGGATCCTACTGAACGATAATATTATTGCGATAAATGGGCATGTGGTTTCTCAAGGCAAGTTACAACGTATTTTGGATACAACGTTAGAGTCAACAGCAGAAGTCAGCTTAATTCGAGACGGCCAATTGTTAAACGTGACCTTACCTGTTATGGAAGCGAGAAAAGACATGGCGTTTTTTGAGATAAACGACGCAGACGTGTTTAACCATTGGCTTGGCGTTAAGTAGTTTGTCAAAAGGCGGTGCACCGGGTCGATTTATGTAGGCAATACACTGGAGCGGTGCACTGAAACGGCGCACTGCAGCGCCGCCTTGTGTGATAAAAACCTTGCTTGAACGAGGCTTTTAATTCTCATTGCCCGTGATAATCGAAGCCCTTGATTATCGAGGCGCTTGTTTATCAAGGCTCTTATCTATCGAAATGATTGTTAAACGCCACGCTGAAGTAAAAAGTGTTTGGTCAATTCCGTTCTTATTTTGGAGTACCAGATACAATAGTTTGTGGGTCTAAGCGCATTTTACCAAGATTAATACGCCAGTCTAAGTGTGGACCCGTGGCCCGCCCCGTTTCGCCGATAGTACCAATTTGCTCGCCTTTTTTTACTCTATCCCCAACATTAACGGTTATACTGTTTAAATGAAGAAAGGTAGAAAATACCCGCATCCCATGGTCGAGAATGAGAGTATTACCTGAGTAATATAAGTCCTCTGCCATGGTGACAATGCCATCAACTGGCGCATAAACAGGTGTTCCCGTTGGAGCGCCCACATCTACGCCGTAGTGTGGCCACTTAGGCACGCCGTTTAACACCCGCTGACTGCCATATACGCCGGTGATGGCGCCTTTAGCGGGCCAGGTAAAACGAGTAAATAGCGCGTCTAAATCGCTGTTAGTGCTTCTCGCTTTTGCCACGTTAATGTTGTCTTGCTTAATACGCTGAGTGACCGATGCCGGCGGCGTTACCATCTTTTGTTCTAAACCGTCGATACGCTGAATATTGTATTCACGCTTTTCTAACGTAATGTGGCGCACTGTTTCGCTGCCATCAGCAAGGGTTACTGTAAGGGTATGTTCAAGCGGTGCAGTTCGATCGAAACCAATAACAAACTTTCCATCACGGTTTGTGGGCACAGCCGCATCATTTAGGGTCACAGTTGCGTTTTTAGGTACTTCACCGCGTAACAATGCACCTTGAGTAAATACGCCGTTTAACACAAGTGGTGATGGTTGCTTGTTATCGCTTGGCTTGGTATCCATTGTACTGCTTTGCGCCGCAATGCCGGTGGATAGCGTAGCCCTCGCGACCGAGCTATTGCGGAGGGCAATATTGGGCGCAACGCTACTCGGGCGCGAGCTACCTGGAAGTGAGCTATCAGAAAAAGCATCAGTGGAATACACATTTGTAGCGTAGGCGTTTGTAGAAAAGCTCCCAATAACAAATGCGGCTAGCACAGAGGTGAAGTGCGTGGTGCTATTTCTTATATTCAGTGAAAACTTCATGAGGTCGAAATCCTTTACCAACAAAAAAAGTGTACTTTGCAGAGTGTCTAATAGGAGTAAGTAGGCCATGTCTTTACAATAAATAAACAAGCTGAGTAAAAATCATTATTCAGCCTAACCCATTTTTAGCACTCCTGAGGGCATTCGCACGAACCAGTGTCCAAGGGTAATAGCTAAGCTCTTTTTTACTACTATATCGACGCTATAACACGGTAGCTAGGATACAGACGCAAGGGCTGCACCCAAACTTTTCGGTTACGCGTTACCCAGAAACTAACGCGCCCTTGCCAACGCCTTCGTATGCAACCACTTTGCATTCGCCGTTTGGCGTTCTTTTCTTTTGTTCCACTAGCAAGTACTGCGCTAGACACTCTACCGTGGAATCTGTCTCAATCACTTCACACACTGCTTTAGCAATAAGTAGCTCAAAGTATCCTTGCGAAGACTCATAACCAAAACACAAATAGTCTTCAGGTGCGTCAACAGAGCCCGACAATTTTCTGTCAGCATACCTAATTTCGTCTTCGCGAGTGGCAACGTAGATGTCTTCCCAGCGTTTTGCCCAATAGGTTTGGCTTTCCTCACATATCTTGCCATCGAGATAAATGTCGATACGAGACCGGTGACCGTGAGCAATACGTTGGCAGTTGCCGTCGTGCTTTTTAAGTCCGTGGGTATAGTGATAAAAAGGCGAACTTATTACTTCCGTTCGTAGATTCAATGTCAAATTATCTACATTCTCGGGAAGATGCGTTGCAAGCACCTCTTTGAGATAAACCCCTACCGAGTCCATGGTGATCACATCGGAATATAAAATGGCGTAGGCTTCAGCCGGGCAATAAAGCATTATTTTCTCGCCGTTCTCACGACTAAAACGCACTTCAACTTGCTCGCTGTCTTCATCGTGAATAACCTCTGACCCAGCATATTCTGCGGGCACTAAAAGTTTATGATCGACATATTCATCTATCAATCGCTTGAGATTTTTCTTCACGTGGCCAAAATCTTGGACCATGCTCTCTTCGTTCAGTTCGCCGTCCAATACTACATCGACAATCCAACTTTCCCCTACCATTCCGCGCTTCGGACACAGGTAAGAAAAGTCCATTACTGTCAAATCATTTACAAATAATTGCATAACACCCTTTAATCGAGTTTATTTTCTGTTGCTAGTATACTTTTTTTATCACTTGAGCGCAGTCATTAGTCCATAGAGGACTGGCGATTGAGCTGATCTTTTAAATTCGGTGGAATTCCGCGAATAGTTAGGGTATCTGTGGCAGGGTCATAAAACACTCTATCCCCCATCAGTTTGCGTTCGAAGCTCACCGACACACCACCGCCTTGACCTGTAAATTTCGCCAGCTGTTTAAGCGCAGCTGGATCAGGCTGAATTTGTTTTTCCAGTGGTACTTCAAGTGAGTCGGTAAACACGGCAAAATTGTTCTTCGTTTCTTCATTTGAAGGCAAGCGGTTGGCCAATTCATCTACCGATAAACTTTCGCCAGCATCAATTTGCTCTTTAAAGTAGGATTTTACTTCCTCTCGATGTTGGTGCTGCTCTTGTGGGTCGAGAGATTCACTCGCCAAATAAGCATCAACCGAGGAGATAAGCTGTTTATTTTGCTGTTTTACATCAACAAGCTCTTCACAGCCAACAAACTGCATGAAAAAGTCTGATACCTTGCGGCCCATTCGGCCTTTGATAAAGCTCACGTAACGCTGTTGGTCAGGCTGAATGTCCCACTGCGTTAAATCGAAACGAACGGCTAACTGCATTCTCGCTAAATCGAGATGCTCTCTTGATGATAAGTCCAGAGAATTAGTAACCTCAACGTGGGAGCGCGTGTTAAGTAACGCAATCATTAGAAACTGGGTAGACAGGTACTCATACTGACAAAATATTAAAAAGCCCGTTTCAACCGTCCCTGTGTCTGTGAGGGTTTTAACCAGGCGATGAGTGGCATCAACAGAGAAATCGTGAAATGCGTCTTCCACATTGTCACCCCCAGCTTTGTGTGCGCTTAGGTAATTTTTTAAACCCTCAGCGAAACCTGACACGTTTTGTACTGTATTCTCTTGTGAGCTGTCTTCGTCGCTATCGCTAGCATCGGCGCTGCGAGGCACTTCTGAAACAAAATGGCCAACGCCCTTGCCAGGTTTAGCATTAAAGCTGTGATTAATTTGATGAGCGAGTGACTCTATTTCTGGGGTAACCGCTAAACATTTATCGCGAGGAATAGCCTCAATTTTTTCTTCTTTGTTAACGATTAAACGATGAACAACAAAGTGGTGAATCAGTGCACTCATAATTGATCGGGTGTCCTGTTGCTTAAAAAGTGTATGAAATGCCCAAAGAATTGTGGGTTTTTAGAATGAATGATTGTACTCACTCAAACAACGATTATAATCATTTTACGAGTAAAACCATTCTTTTTATCAAAGAAAACATAAAAAAGAGGCGTAGCAATGCCCCAAAATAGCCGTTACAGCAACGACGAATTCGAAGCGCTGATGAACAAGGTAATATTAACACTTGAAGAAAGTGGTGCAAATCGCGATCTTTCACTTATGGTGTTAGGCAATGTCATTACCCATATCTTGAATACGCAAGTTAAGCCAGATAACCGCGAAGCGATGGCTTCTCAATTTGCCGACGTGTTGAAGAAAAGTGTCAAAGCGTAATAAGGTAGTTCTATGATACTTGCCGAATCACCTCGCCGCCAGCGCGTTACAAAGCTAGTGAACTGGGGGCATTGGTTTGCCCTAGCGAATATAATTATTGCGATTGTAATCGCATCTATTTTCGTCTTTTCTTCTCCAATGCCCGGCACTGGTGTGGGAACGGTATTTTTGCTGGCAAACTGGTTTGGTCATATTAGTTTCATGACCTTTTTCGGCTTTGTCATTTTTGTACTCCCTTTATGTTATCTCGTGAGTAACTCCCGAGTTATTAAAGCCAGTGCGTCTGTCATTGCCGCCGTAGGTCTTGCCTTACTAGCGTTTGACGCGCTGCTGTTCAATCGCACAGGCTTCCACATTAGCTTTCACGCGGCAGACTTACTGCGCAGCGAGGCACAGTCTCAAATAGCGATAGAAAATTGGCAGCAGTGGGGATTCTTGTTTTTGCTTTTTGTTGTGTGGCTTGGCTTTCAATTAGTATTGGCAAATGCCATTTATAAACGCGTAGAGCGTTTTACAAAATATAAAATAGGTGTGCCAGTTACTACCTTCTTCGTAGCCTGTTTTGTCACAAGCCATGCTGTCCATGTATGGGCGGATGCTAAGCTATATCAGCCCATCATCAAACAAGACAATATGTTTCCGCTGTCCTATCCAGCGACGGCAAAAACCACCATGTCTCGCTATGGATTATTAGACCTTGCCGCTTATGAAGAGCGTAAGCAGCTGCAGTTTAACCCCGAGTTCCACAGCACAACCTATCCAGCACAGCCGGTTTATTGTTCTGTAGACACCAGCAAGAACCTTACGGTGGTAGTGCAAACTGATGACGTGGCGATTAATGATTTAAGCACATCATTGCGCCTAAACCGGCTTGATAATTACTACTCAACAGCGAGCAGTTTAGAAGGCTTAATGACCACGGCCTTATTTGGTGTTCCAGAAATTTATCAAGACGCGCTGTCGCAAAAGCGCCCCGTCATGTTAGCGCTACCTTTAGGCTCTGGTATGCCTGTTTCGGTTCACAGTGATAGTCCCCTTCCAATGTCGCAACTATCCGGCTACCAACAGCCTCAATCAAACGAGCATGACGGCCTGCATATTGCCTTTATGGACGGCGTTGATATTGAGGATTACATTGAGAATGCGATGCAAAGCCAACACGATGTAATTGTCGCGACTGGCTACGGAAGTGATGACAGTAAAGGCGTGCTCTACAGCAACCTGCCACTACGCGCGAACGTTGCGAGCACCGAGGACCTGGCACCCACCATCTTAAGTGCACTAGGTTGCAATGCTCCCAGTACCTTTTATTCGACGGGACAAAGTCTGCTAGCGCCAACACGACCTTGGTTAGTCAGTACATCTGGAGAGCGCATTGTCGTTTTCCATGCGGGAAAACGTACAGACGTATTAAGCAACGGTAGCTACGAAATAACAGAAATGGCTACCGGTAAGCGTAGCAATGATGCATTGAATGTAGACTTGCTTAGCCAAGCGATAAAGCACTTGTCTCGCTTTTCTACACAGAACTGAGTAAGCCGTTTTAAGCAAACGGTACTGAATGAGCAGTTTACGTTAAAATAGAACCCAGTAAGGTGGAAAATAAGTTACGCATAACTTACTTTCCACCTTACCCGCTCTCTTCACTCGCTCACTCTATTGCAGTAAGCTGTTGTAAGGCTTCAACTTTACGCACACCTTCTATAGTAGCGCCAGCGGGTATGGCATTTTCAGAAAAGTAGATACTTTTCTTTAGGCCAGCCGCGTGTGCTGCCTCAATATCTCGCCAGCTATCACCAATAAGTACGCTATCATAAAGTGCTATGCCAAGCTCTTGTGACGCTTGCAGTAACATTCCTGGCTTTGGCTTCCTGCATGCGCAGTTTATGACATACTCTGGTACGCTGCCCTCAACGTGATGAGGACAAAAATACACAGCAACCTCGGGCACGCCCTTATCAGCAAAATCCTGTTTTACCCTATTCATCAACACATGAAAGTCGGCTTCGGTATAGCGTCCTCTCGCGATGCCGCTTTGATTGGTGGCAATAACAATTTTATACTTTGCTAAGGCATACATTCTTACCACGTCAAATATACCTTCAACGTAATCAAAGTTGTCGTAATGACCCACGTAGCCATGGTCGACGTTTATCACGCCGTCTCTGTCTAAAAACAACGCTTTATGCTGAGTGTGCTTCTGTTGAGTGTTCTTCTGATGAGAATTCTTCTGATGAGTATTAGGGCCTTTAAGCTTGCTCATACACACGTTTCCCACACTTGAATGTGAAAATGGGCGGTCACAGTGGTCAGTGCATTTACCATGTCCGTAATGCTGTCTTGAGGTAACTTCCAATAAAAAGGCGTCATTTTCACTAGCGATAATGCATGCTCGTTGTTTAAAAGCGTTATTTCAAAGCGTAGTGCCTCGCGAGTTAATAACGTAAACCCTTCACGACCACTCACGTCGAGCTGATGCTTTTCTGGAGCATCATAAACCCGCTGCTTTATTTCATATAAATGATCTTCCGCTGGGTCTACTGTGATCAATAAGCCGTGTTCTGGTGTGAGGATGCGCTGGTATTCGTCGTTGCTGCCAGGTGCAAATACTTGAAGCACTACATCTTGGCTGTTAGCTTCCAGTGGAAGGTCGAAACTGCTGGCTACAACAAAGGTGTGTTGTTTATACGCCTTTGCGGCAAGCTCTACGGCAATTTTGGAAATGTCACTGCCTGCACCAGTAACTTCAATAGGTTGTGCTTGTGAGTCTTGCTCGCTTAACCTCTGATTTTGTAGCGTGTGCTTTTTAAAACTTTTCTCTTTTAAACCAGCTACAACGGCATTTAAATAACTGCCCTCGCCGCATCCCGCATCGTAGATATTGACATGTCCACGCTCTTTTATTTTTGGGTTTAAGTGAAGGCCGATAAGTTCGCACATTCTATCTTTTAACGGTTTATACGCGTTTTGCTGATGAAACTCTCTTCTTGCCCTCACCATTGCTTTGTCATCGCCCGGCATTTTTGATTTTTTAAACTGAACGGGTAATAAGTTTATGTAACCCGCTTTCGCTTTATCAAAGCTATGGTTATTAATGCATCGAATTGGAGTTTCGTGTAGCGAGACAGATGTTTTACAAAGTGGGCATAGCCACATAGCGGAGATCTTAAGGTCGGTTGCGATGAGATTAAGTTTATCAAATTGAATGCACTGACAGCAATCGCATGTTTGCTGTCAGTGATTTTCACACCTAATTATTTTCCTAAAGACGCTAAAGGATGAGTTTCCTCTGTCCATGGTGAACTGAAAAAATGCTCAACAATCTCTGCGGGTACTTTATCTACAGATGCATATTTCCATTTAGGTGACATATCTTTATCTATCAACAAGGCGCGAACGCCCTCTTGAAACTCGCCACTTTCGCCGCAGCGGCATGACATGTTGACCTCCATTTTAAAACACTCTGCGAGGGTCATAGATGCACCACGACAACACTGCTCGAACACCAAGTGCATGGTAATAGGCGAGCCTTTTTGTAGCGTAGATTGAGCGCGGCTAAGCCATTTATCGCCCTGCATATCGCAATTCAATATAGCGTTAACCACTTCTTCTGCGCTATCGCCTTGGCAAAGTGAATTTATGAGGTCGCTGTGTTTTTCTATGTTGCCTTGAGGCAGCTCTTCGGGCTGCTTCAAGGCGCCTAGCAGTGTAGAAACCTGACCTGCCAAATCGTTTGGCTGCCATGAGTGCTGTAACAGGCTATCAACCATCGTATCTTTTTCAGTTGAAGCCACCAGCACATCACCTAGCCCAACAAATCGAGCGTCCGTACCATTCATTTGTCCGCCAGTGAGTCCTAAAAACAACCCCGTTTTTTCGGGTAGTCTGGGTAGAAAGTAACTTCCCCCTACATCTGGATAAAGGCCAATACTTATCTCCGGCATAGCTAGGCGTGATGTTTCGGTTACAACACGGTGGCTCGCGCCGCTTAGCAGCCCCATTCCACCGCCCATTACAATACCAGCACCCCACACAATGATGGGTTTGTCATAGTTGTGAATAGTGTAATCAAGGGTGTATTCTGTTTTGAAGAACGTTTCCAAAAACTCTGGAACTCCACCTTCGGCTTCGACCATAGAGCGATACATAGACACAATATCGCCACCCGCGCAAAAGGCTTTATCACCCGCTGCATCAATAACAACGGCGACAACGTCATCTCTACTTTGCCACGACAATAGTGCATCCAGCATTATGGTTGCCATGTCTAAATCAAGCGCATTCAATGCTTTTGGTTTGTTCAGCGTTAGCCGACCAATAACATGGCTTCCGTTTTTAGCCGAAAGTTCTTCTTTGATAACAACCGAGTCCATATTGCGACTTCCTAAAACTGATTTTTGATTTTCGATTTTTAATTTTGATTAAAGGCTAGAGAATGCTGCGTTCATCTGCTAACAAACGTCTACCAATAATAACGCGCATGATTTCATTAGTGCCCTCTAAAATTTGATGCACTCGCACGTCACGGAAATGTCTCTCTAATGGATACTCTTTAATATACCCATAACCACCGTGCAGCTGCAGTGCATCATTGCACACACTAAAACCAACGTCAGTAGCAAATCGTTTCGCCATTGCACAATAGGTGGTTTTATCCACGTCGTTATTATCAAGCTTGCATGCGGCCATGCGCACCATTTGGCGAGCGGCTACAAGCTCTGTTGCCATATCTGCTAGTTTAAACTGCAGCGCTTGGAAACCTGCAATAGTCTTGCCGAACTGCTCTCGTTCGTTCATATAGTCTCTTGCCACATTCAAGGCCTGTTGCGCAGTACCGACTGAGCAGGTTGCTATGTTGATACGACCGCCGTCAAGACCCTGCATCGCCATTTTAAACCCTTCACCTTCGGCGCCAAGTCGCCATGCGTCTTGAAGTCTTACGTTATCAAAGGTGATCATTCGTGTTGGCTGAGCATTCCAGCCCATTTTTTCTTCGGCTTTTCCGTAAATTATACCGTCGCTATCTGCCGGCACGGCAAAAGCGGATACACCTGAAGGACCGTCGCCACCCGTTCGCGCCATAACAACCAATACGTCAGTGCTACCAGCGCCTGAAATGAATACTTTAGCGCCATTAAGCACATAACCATCGTCTGTTTTTGTGGCTTTAGTTTTTAGTGATGCGGCATCAGAACCTGCGCCTGGCTCGGTTAAACAGTAAGAAGCTAACTTATCGCCGGTGACTAGCTCATCACACCATTGAGCTTTTATGTCGTCGCTACCCCATAGCGCAATCATCCACGTGGCCATATTGTGTATGGTGAGCATCGCAGTGGTAGTTGTACAGCCCATCGATAGCTGCTCAAAAATAATTGACGCGTCTAAACGTGAAAGCCCTAGGCCACCCGCTTCCTCTGGAGTGTATAAACCGCAGAATCCAAGCTCGCCCGCTTTTTTAATGGCGTCTACTGGGAAGTGGTGCTCTTTATCCCACATAGCAGCATGTGGTGCTAATTCTTGTTGTGCGAACTGACGTGCTGTTTCTTCAAACGCCAGTTGATCATCATTTAATTCAAAGTTCATGTGGATTGCCTTTCATTATTGTGACTTTACACTGTATTAACACGATAACTAAAAGTTACCCCTTACGTAAACGTAAAGGTAAAACATTAATTAAATTATAATTGCGACGACGTAAATAAAATGTGACGAAAATGCGGGCTAATGTTTACTGTTCTTTGTCATGCGCATCTTTAAAGCCCGTCATGCCTCAACGACTCGTTGTCGTTTTATTCGCGCTTGCACAAGCCGTTAAATTAGCCGCTTTTTTAACAGAACGGATACAGATAGTAGGCTGCTGATAGTGTGTAACTTTAATTTTGGCGAATGTGGATACTAAGATTTTATTGTTTCGTGCAGTTTTGAGCCTTCGCTGGTAAGCTAGCTACAGAGTTATCACTAACCTTGGTTTTTGTGGAATTACGAGCAGCTATTGTTGAAGACAACGCCACCGCCCGCACAGCATTGCGCGGTCACGTTATGTCTATCGCGAATTTATCGGTTAGTAGCTACACCTCGGGAGTAGAACTCAAAGCCGCCTTGCGAAAACAGAATTTTGAATTGCTCATCATGGATTATCACCTGGGCGAGGGAAAAACGGGTGTAGAGTGGCTGCAAAGTTTAAAAGAAGCAGGCTTTATCAAACCCAGTACTGGTGTGATTTTTCTTACATCAGATCGCTCTCCACAGGTCATCGGTCGAATCATGGACCTGCAGCCCGATGTACTGCTCATTAAGCCCTACACCATTGCATTCCTTTCCCGTCAGATAAAACATTACCTCTACTATCGCGAATTCGTGAAAAACGTATTAGAAGCGCTTGATAATAAGCAGCTTGAAAGAGCGATAGGTGTTATAAGAACTAAGATCAAAGAAGGTATTCCCCCTCGCCTAGTTTCAGATATTCGCAAGTTGTACGCCCGATTATTATTCAATAATGGTGAGGTTCAACGAGCGCTTAATATTTATGACGATATTTTAAGTCGCTCAGATAAAGTCTTGTGGGCACAGTGGGGAAAAATAAAATGCCAGTATGCGGCTGGTCAATGGCCGCAGTGCAAAGAACAGCTCAGCTTAATGGTAAACTCTAGCTTAGCCAGAGACGAAGCGTTTGAATGGCTGGCGTCTCTGTCTTTTGAACAACACTCTTATGAGGATGTTGAAAAGTACTTAGAACAAATCAAGTTTAGTGAATTGAGTTTACCTGCGGCCAAGCTCAAAAGCCTAGCGTTTCAAAAGCAAGATAAGGTGGTAGAAGCTATCGACCTGCTGCAAAAAAAGCGAGCTCTGCATAGGTCTGCCAAAGATAGATTCAACGATTTCACTTTTGAGCTAGCGGAGTTTTATTTACTGCTTGCAGAGGATTCGCCGCAGACCAATCGGAAAGAAAGCTTATCTCAAGCTCGCAAGCTGGTTGGTATTGCCGGTCGAAACCAGGCAGACGCTCAAACGCTACAAAAGCGAGACTACCTACTTGCCTTTTCATCGGTACTTGATGGGGATTTAGACAAAGCGGCTTATTTCCTTGAGCCTGACTATATGGATAACCACCTACGAACCGAGCCTTCTATGCTGGTTATCGCAGCAAAAGTACATCACAGTTTGGGAGATGAGCGTCGCGCCGGCGAATTGTTACTGATGGCAAAACAAAAAAACAGCGACATTCAGGGCATTTCTGAGCAGGTGATGAACGAGGAGTCAATTTTTTCAGGAGGTGAACGCCTCGGTCTTAATCATGAGCATGCAGTAGCGATAAACGATACCGGCACCCAACTTTTCATTGACGGTTTATACGCTCAGGCGATGAAGCACTTTTATGATGCATTTCAACTGTCGCCTGCTACTGCTGCATTCGGCCTCAACCTACTACAATGTATGATTGAAGCCGATACTGCCGTATACCGACGATTTAATATTCACCAATTGCTAGATACGCTTTCTGAGCTTGCCCTTAGCGAGTCAAACACAGCGCGACTCGCCCAGCTCACCTTGTCTGTGAGGGCAAACAGCTAGCAATCTAAAGTACGGTGTTTATAAACTTACTTTAGGCGTGTCAGCAAACTTGAAGTGTCCCATCTACTGCCACCCAATTTCTGCACATCGGCGTAATATTGATCTACCAATGCGGTTAGCGCGAGAGTCGAGCCATTACGTTTTGCTTCATCTAACGCTATGCCCAAATCTTTGCGCATCCAGTCAACGGCAAAACCAAAATCGTAGGTGTTAGATAACATAGTGCTAGCGCGATTTTCCATTTGCCACGACTGCGCCGCGCCTTTGCTAATAACATCGATAACCGCGTTACAGTCGAGACCGGCCTTTTGGCCAAAATGTAATGCTTCAGAGAGCCCCTGAACAATACCGGCGATACAAATTTGGTTCATCATTTTTGCAAGTTGACCGCTACCACACTTTCCAAGAAGCTGACTGTGGCGAGCATAATTTTTGATTACTGGCTGAATGCGATGAAAGCTTGCTTCTTCTCCACCCACCATGATGGTGAGTTGTCCATTTTCAGCCCCTGCCTGCCCACCAGAAACCGGCGCATCCAAAAAGTGTACCTTTTGCTTTCGGCATGCGGCATCTAGCTCTCTCGCAATATCAGCTGAGGCGGTAGTATGGTCAACTAACACCGCATCAGATTTCATTCTACTAAGTGCACGGGTACCTATTTCTCTAACGTCGTTGTCGTCACCCACACACATAAAAACAATATCTGCACCTTCGGCAGCTTCCTCAGGGGTTTTCGCTATGGCACTCGTGTTCGCGGCACCCGGATAAGCTGCTAACCACTGTTCTGCCTTCGACGCTGTGCGGTTGTAAACGGTGACTTTGTAGCCTGCATTAGCTAGGTGTCCGGCCATAGGAAATCCCATAACACCTAGTCCTAAAAAGCTTACGTTGAAATCTGACATGCAAAATACTCTCTTGTTGTTTACAGTAGAAGCTAAGCTTCTTTTGGCGAATAGAATATCAGAATTCACACTAACAAAAATATAAAGGAAAGAAATTGACTATTTATCAGCACACTGTAGCAAGTAATATCGGAGACGCTATTCCCCTTGAGCACTATAAGGGAAAAACACTGCTTATTGTTAATACCGCTAGCAAATGCGGTTTTACTCCACAGTATAAAGGCCTTGAGTCACTGTATAAAAAATACAAAGACAGAGGTTTTGAAGTACTGGGTTTTCCCTGTGATCAGTTTGGCCATCAGGAGCCAGGTAACGATGATGAAATTGCGCAATTTTGCGAAATGAACTTTGGCGTGTCTTTTCCCTTATTTAAAAAAATTGAGGTTAATGGCGACAATGAGAGCCCACTTTTCACCGAATTAAAAAATAAAGCGCCCGGCTTATTTGGCACTAAACGCATTAAATGGAATTTCACTAAGTTTTTGGTAAGTGATAAAGGCGATGTGATAAAGCGCTACGCGCCAACCATGAAGCCTGAAGATATCGAAAAAGATATCGTAAAGTCACTTCCATAGCTCTTTTTCGAAAAAGAGCTCCTTTCTTAAAAAGAGCTTCTTTGTAAAAAAGCCTGTGATGAATAGCGCCCAAATAACGCCAAGGGAAACGCATGAATAATAGCGAAACAATACGCGTTGCGTGTTTCAGTACGCAAGAGCACGACAAAGCGGTATTTGAACGCGCAATAAGTAATGCCGGAACTTGTGCTGAAAGCAGTGCCCCAAAGAGTACTATAGATAGCGCCCCCTCTTCCTGTAGCCGCTCTGTCAACATAACGTACTTTACTCACGGACTAGCAGCGTCAACGGCACGTTTGTGTGACGACTACGATGTGGTTATTGCCTTTGTCAATGATGATATTGGCGCTGAAACAATTAAAGCACTTGCGCAATGCAAGGTGAAACATATTGCGCTACGCTGCGCCGGTTTCAACAACGTAGATATAAAGGCGGCACATGACTATGGCATTCAAGTAAGCAGAGTGCCCGCATACAGCCCAGAAACCGTTGCCGAGCATACTCTCGCCCTAATTCTTACGCTAAATAGGCAAACTCATAAAGCGTACAATAGAGTAAGAGAGGGTAACTTTGCGCTAAACGGCCTTTTGGGATTTACGCTAAACCACAAAACCGTAGGCGTTGTCGGTACAGGTAAGATTGGTTGTTCGGTTATTCGCATATTGAACGGCTTTGGCTGCCGCGTTATTTGCTACGATCCTAATAAAAATCAGGAAGCAAGGGACTTAGGCGCACAGTATGTGGATTTAGATACCCTCTTTGCTGAAAGTACGATTGTGTCGCTACACTGTCCGCTCAATGAAAATAGCTATCACATGATAAATAGCGAGTCGCTTAACAAAATGCAAAATGGGGTCATGCTAATCAATACCTCGCGAGGTGGTCTTGTTGACGACAAAGCAATAATAAACGGGCTCAAAAGTAAGAAAATTGGCTACCTTGGATTAGACGTATACGAGCGGGAATCGGAACTGTTCTTTACCGATCACTCTCAAGATATTATTCAAGATGACAACTTTCAGCGTTTGACCACCTTTCCCAATGTATTGATTACAGGTCATCAAGGCTTTTTTACCGCTGAGGCACTTAATGAGATAGCCCACGTGACAATAGATAATATTATAAATAACAACAATATCGTTTAAATATGAATTAAACAGGTCGCTGAGTATTTATGAGCAGCGCTTTACCATCAAGCTTTACCATCAAGTTTTACCATCAACTGTGGTTCAACATTGAATAGTGGGTATATCACTCCATCGGGTGGTCGCTCGTTGAGTAATAAACTGTCGCTTCATTTCATGAGTTTTAGTGAAACCCTTTGATGCAATTTGAAGGGTGCTTTTACCATACCTATCATTGACAGCGTCAAGCACATTCATCAATTTAGGGTTATCTTTGTTTTCGGCAAAAAGGTCAGCCTGATAATTAGCTGCGGATAAAATCTCGACAAGGCCCACGCCACAGCGATAAAAACAAATACCCGGCTTGTAAATTTTATCTATAACGGCCGGGATAGCGTTAGTGACTATACGGGTGTCCATAGTGGGTATGGCAAACTGGTGATACACCGACTTCCTGTAATAGCGCGCGTCATCATGGGGCGAATTTGATGCAAAGACAGTGATAGCCTTTGTTAACCCACGCTGCTTACGCAGTTTACGCATTGTGCTTTCGCAATGCCCTGTAATCGCCTTGTGTAATTCCGCTTTAGTTGTCACCCGTGTACCAAAAGTACGGGTACTGTAAATCTGTTGTTTATCAGGCCTCACATCATCCCAGTGTATACGAAGCTCGCCATTGAGTTCTCTCACCGTGTTTTCTAATATAATTGAAAATTGCTTTCTTATCCGCGCCGGTGACTGCTGGGACAGTTGAAGCGCGTTGTTAATTCCAAGGGTTCTTAGCTTTTGTCCTAAACGGCGACCTACCCCCCACACATCCGTAACATCCATCTGCTCTAAGATATTGACCCGCTCTTGCTCGCTGTGAATAACTGCGACACCATTGTACCCAGGCAGTCGCTTACCAGCGTGGCTGGCTGCTTTGGCTAATGTGGGGGTTAATCCTCCCCCTGCGCCTACAGGTAATCTCACCTCTTTCCATACCGTTTGTCTGATTTCACGGCCTAGCGCCATCCAGCTTTCGTGAGAAAGCGCAGTATTAAAGCGCGCAAACACTTCGTCTATGGAATATACGTATATGTCATCGGCGAATTGGCCGATGGTGTCCATCATTTTGGTACTCAGAGAGTGATACAGCTCATACAGTTGGCTAAGAATTCCCGCTAAAAATAGACGAGTAAGTGAGCAACCATTCTGCCGCATGGGTTGCTGGCGTCTAACACCAGAAAAATCACCCAGCCCAACCCGCTGTCTATTTTTTAAGGTGGGCATTCATCTACATGTCTAATTTTTTACCAATTTGATCGCTAAGATGTACTAATTTGATTACCGAGGGAGACTGACGGACTAATTACTTAGGGGCTTAATCGTACAATCTCCACTCGACACCACACAACTCACTTCTGGACATTTCTGAGTTGCATTTTAGCTAATTTAGAAAAACATGAATTAGATAAAGTATGGAAATTTCAAATCAATATGAGGCGGACATGAAGAAATTGAAAAAAGTAGCTTAACTGGGTTGGTCAATTTTGGTTGACCACGTCATGTTCCGGTGAGTACGCAAGTCATTGGCGCTAACGAATATGAAGGTCACTTTGCTTTTGACTTACTCTATAACAACTCTTCAGATATACAGCCTAATACCTTATCGACCGATACGCATGGTACCAATAATGTTAACTTCGCTATATTAGATTTCTTTGGTTACACATTCGCCCCTCGATACGCGAAAATGAAAAAGGTGTTTTTTGAGCTATTTGAAGTGACTGAAGAGAACGGAGGCCGTATTCAATTAAAGAAAGATATTAATCATAAGCTAATTGCTGAAGAATGGGACAATATTCAGCATATTGTTTGTTCATTGAGTCGTAAAACCACCACTCAAAGCACAATCATTAGAAAGTTGAGTAACGGCAAGAGCCGAAGATTGTCAGCATTGCATGAGTACGACCGTTTAATTAAATCTATTTATGTTTTGGAGTATGTTGATAATTCAACGTTGCGTCATTACGTCCAGCAAGCCTTGAACAGAGGTGAAGCATACCATCAGTTAAAACGTGCTATTACTTCAGTTAATGGCAATAAATTTCGTGGGGGGAATGATTACCAAGTATCACAATGGGGTTCTAGGGATTTTCCCCTCTAAAAAGACTTAATCCTCTGTAGACCACACCAATAAATGGCTGCGGAGGTGGGTTACTACTTATAAGTGTGGCAAATTAGGTAAATATCGTACATTTAATACGGAACAGCCCTGATATGGCCATCAAAAACGAAATTACTATTCTCACGAGAGCAGAACAGGCAGATCTTTATTCCCCACCCATTTTTTCAATCGAAGAACAACGTCTGTACTTTTCTCTGAACGATGCGGAATTGGCAGTTTTTCGGTCAATTCGTCTCAGAGCTCATAGATGTTACTTTGTCGCGATTTTGGGATACTTCAAATCAAAGCCCGTCATCCTAGATATCGCTTACTCGCAGGTTTCTAAGGATTTAATGTTCATCAGTAAAGAGCTGCTTGGCGGCAAGGGGCTCAGACCATTCACTCCCTCACAAAAACAAAAAGATCGACTCTACGCAAAAGTATTAGACCTTGCTGGTTATCACAAATGGGACGAAAGTCAGCACTTCAATTCTCTTTTCGACCACCTTGTTCAGGTGGGCAATGCCTGGCTGGAGCCGCGTTACCTCTTTGATACTGCTATTGAATTCCTAACCAGTCACAGCATTGCTATCCCTAGGTACACCGTACTCCAGAGACTGATAAGCAGAGCGATGCAGCAGGTCAGAAAAGACCTGGCGCACCAACTTAATCAACTCACCAGTCCTGAACTTCACGTCTTTCTGGACAGCATAACAGCCATTGATGACGGACTAAGCCTGAACCAGCTCAGAGGCGGTGCAAAAAGTCTGACCGTACCTGAACTTAAAAAAGAGCTTGCCCTTTATCATCAGTTAGCGCCATGGCGCACGCAAATCAATGGCGTTATCGATGGGCTTAATCTGTCTCTTAAAAATCGACAACACTTCGGTGAGCTCATCAACTATTACGGTAGTAAACTCAAACGATTCAAACGCGCACAGCAGCATCTATGGTTGCTATGTCACCTGACAGAGCGGATACAACTGGCACTGGAACGGTTAACTGATGGGTTCATTTACCATATCCGCAAGCAACAAGAAGCTGCCAACACCTTTGCACAACAAGCAGTGTTCCTGTCCTGGCAGTCAGCCGCGGACAATGTCACGAAAGCGGCAGAGTTACTGCATCTGTTTGTGGATGAGAACATTGATGATAATCAACCCTTCTCAGTAGTCAGACAACAGGCATTGAAGGTCATGAATGACAGGGATATCCAGACCCTCTGCCTTTACCTGAAAAAACAGAAACGGACCGTGGAAGAGTACCAGTGGCAACATTACGATGAACAATGCAATCTCCTGGAGCAACTGTTAAGGCAGGTGTTCTTGTGCCTTGAATGTGAGGCCGGTAAAGGCTCAGAAGCCGTCGTCGCCCAACTTCAACAGATGCAGACGGAAATCGCATTCGGTGGACCACTGAAGACGATGGATACGTCGCTCATCCCGAAAAAGCACCTCCCATGGTTGGTTAAACAGGATAACGTTAACCCGCAACGTTACGAATGGCTGCTCTACCGGCAGTTAACCTCACGACTGAATGGACGCATTTATTTGCCAAATGTTACCAAATACCGCGCACTGGAAGACGACCTGATCCCCCAGACATCGCAGGATACCTTGCTGGCCTCATCAACACTGGACAGACTAAAACAGCCCGCAGAGTTATTGTTACAGGAGAAACAACACCGGCTGGAAAGTGCACTCAAAGACGTTGCTCTCCATATTGATGAGGGAGACAATCGAAATGTGATCATGAAAAATCGTACCGGTACCCGCTGGCGTCTGCCGACCAAAAGCGCTACATCTCTGGTCAACAATCCCTTTTTTAAGCGAATGCAACCGGTCGGTATCGCGGATGTACTGCGGTATGTAGAGCGCGAAACCGGGTTCATGAAATGTCTGACTCATGTACTTCCGATACAAAAACAAGGGTTCACTCATCAGGATGATTTACTGGCCATTCTGATTGCCAACGCCACTCACCGTGGTGTGTATGGCATGGCGCAGATCTCCGATCGAAGCTATGAACACCTGAGTACGGTGCAGGCCAACTATATCCGGCCTGAAACGCTGCATGACGCCAGCGACGTGATCAATAATGCGGTTGCAGCGCTACCCATCTTCCGCCACTACCATATTCAGGAGGACCAGCTGCATGCCAGTGCGGATGGTCAGAAATTCGAAACCCATCTGGAAACCTTTAAAACCCGGTACTCCTCTAAGTATTTCGGCACCAACAAAGGGATCACGGCCATGACACTGGTGGCCAACCACAGCGCCCTCAATGCTCGGATCATCGGTTCCAACGAGCACGAATCACACTATATTTATGACCTGTTACAATCCAACAGCAGTGAAATCAAACCTGACGTACTCTCGACAGATACACACGGTGTCAATCATGTTAACTTCGCCTTACTGGATCTATGCGGTTACAGTTTTGCACCGCGATACGCGCAGTTCAGTAGTAAGCGATCAATATAGACCGTTGTGATTCGTTTAGTGTTTGAGGCTATCTTCGTTTAAGGAGATGCGTTCTATATCTAACCGTGCTTCACAGCCGAAGATAAAGTCCCCTTGCTCTTCTCTTATCCAGTGATCTCCAACCGCGCGGATATCATCGCTAAACTTGGTCTTCTTTCTTTTTATCAATCGTTTTACTTGAAGTTGTCCTTCTTTAGGCGCTTGAGAGAGTGCATCAAGCACCATTTTTTCATTTTTGTCTGTGTTGTGCCAAGTGTCCAGTACGATGGCATTCCACACGGTTATTATCGTCAGCATAGCATCTTCCATTTCTGACTGGCTGTAATCAGCAGGGAGTGCATTTAACACTCCTTTACCGAACTCCATAATTGTGGCTGAGATTTTAGTGTTGGGAAGTGAGTATTTTGACATCGCTGACTAACCTGTTTTGATTGTATTTTTGCTTCCAGAGCCGCGGCGTGAGGTCGATTACGTCCCTGGCCGGATGTAATGCCACGCGTTGTAATACATCCACCAGATAATGGTAGGGATTAACGCCTTGCAGGCGGCAAGTCACCATCAGGCTTTGCAGTATGCCCAGTTGTTCAGCGCCAAGTTCAGACCAGCAGAACAAATAGTTTTTTCTCCCCATGGGAATAACACGCAGTGCCCGCTCAAGATGATTGGTGTCCATGGGTAAGGCGGGGTTACCCAGGAACACTTTGAGTTGGCTTTCTCGCTCATGCGCATAATGGAGTGCCTTGGCGAAGGGAGATTTGGGCAGTAAATCAGTGCGTTGTCGCTGTTGATAGACCCACCGGAAGAAGTCGGTAACGAGTGGCTCGCTGTGTTGTTTCCGGTAAGCATGGATATCGGCCAGGTCTAATTGTTTATGCCTGATGTGTTTTTCATGCCGGTAAAGCGTGGCGATGATATCCAGTGCCTGCTGCGCGGTGTGCGGCTCACTGTCGAGGGCTTTTTCAAAGCCCCTGCGCATGTGTACCCAACAGGCTGCGTGCACAATCTGTTGTTCTTGTTGGTTTATCTGCGCTACCGTTTTGGTGTAAGCGGCATAGCCATCGGTGAGCAAGGTACCGGTAAAGTCCTGTAACTGTGCTTGGGCATGCAACATACCCCGGCTGTTACTCCAGGTAAACGCCACTTCATCACTGTCACCGTACAGGGGCCAGAAGTAGGTTTGTTTCATGTGTCCGGGTTTTCGGCCAGCGCCTTTAGTGCGACCTGCTTTAATGGGCACTTCATCCATGGCCAGTATTTTACTTTGCAGAATGTGTTGCCACTGGGCTTTGGCGATGGGTCGAAGCAGCTCAATGCCTTTTTGTATCCAGTTGATTAAGGTGGCCCGGCTAAGGGTAATACCGCTATCCAGCATCCGTTGATGTTGGCGGTGAAGCGGTAAGTGATACACCGCTTTATCAACCATCAGTCCGGCGAGCAGTGAGACATCGCAGTAACAGCCTTCCAGCACATTGCCTGGCGCTGGGGTATCCTTAATGGTTTGCGTGGTTTTATGACGCACGACCTGACGACGGAATCTCAATACCACATAACTGCCAGGCTGTTGTGCTAAGCGACAGGTTTCTTTGGTATCCACTAATTCATACTGGTCGGCATCCGCCCCCTGTAATTCTGGCGCAGGTATATCAATAATCTGTTGCGGCACTGTCTCATCAAAACGCAGGCCTTCATCATTGACATCCGAGTCGCGACGTTGCTTTTGTGAGGAACGGGTATGGGCCTTCACCGGTTTTGTTTCTGCCGGTAAGGCGTGGGGTTCCCCCTCATCAAACAAGCTGCTCTGGGCCGGATTATCCACTAACACCTTTTCAGACTTACGCCCGAACAACTGGCGTTTAAGCCAGTCGAGTTGATGCTTGAGTTGCGCAATTTCATCTGATAAAGCCGCAATTTGTGCATCTTTCAGGGTGTTATCTGAGGGCGTTTTCATGGCGCAAATTATAACAAAATCAGTTAATTAAATCGCCTGTTTTGTTTACCTTTTTGCCAGTAAATCCCATCAATCAAACACTGTAACTGGGCACTGTTGAGTGGTGTTTTGGTGTTGCCGTCAGACACGTTAGCGAAGGTGCCTTTTTCTAACCGTTTGCTCCACAAACAATAACCGCCCTGGTAGTAATACAACACCTTCAGCTGAGTACGGCGCTTATTGATAAACACAAACCAGTCACCACAATGCGCTTGCATCCCCAACTTGCGCTGTACCAGCGCCGCCAGCCCATCAAACTGTTTGCGCATATCGGTATTGCCGGTGTACAACCAAATACGCCCATTGGATAAGGGTAACATCAGGCGGCTCGGTTCATCCGCAGCACCACACCACCGGGTAATACCAGTTCAATCTCCCACGCTGAATCTATACTCTGGTTCCCGCTCGCTGGCATATCAAAAGCAAGCCAGTTATCCTGCTGCGCAAACGGTTGACTATCATCGCTGAGCTTTTTACGCCACAGATAAAAATTTGATACTGTTAACGCATGTTGTGCACAAAATTCACTGACTGTCAGCTCGCTTGCTGCTTGCTTGTCAACCAATCTTTGCCATTGCTCACGTGTACGTCTTTTTGTTGCCATCAGTAAAGTCTCCGTTAGTAAAATCTACGGAGGCTATTTTACGGAGTAGCTAAATCTTGGGAAGACGGCCTATATTGATCGCTTACGTTCAGTAGTGTCATCAATGATCTGTTTGATGTGACTGAAAGTGAACAAGGCAGCACCATACTGGCGCTAAAGAAGCCTATCAGAACGAATGTTATTACAACGGGATGGCAAGATATCAGGCGTATTGTTCTGTCACTTCAGACAAAGCGGACGACACAAGCAATGCTGGTAAGAAAGTTGTCTGGTTACCCTTCTGGACACCCAATATTACAGGCTCTGACGGAGTATAATCGACTGGTTAAAGCGCAATATTTACTTGACTACATCGACGATGCCA